>ULTZ01009205.1_pt1 | contig 51645 bp, 35 predicted proteins | sample 1957981 | NCBI WGS metagenome assembly ULTZ01 (sample SAMEA4835745, study PRJEB28245) | human gut metagenome | biome: gut microbiome; material: fecal sample | place: Denmark | collected 2008
TTACCGGTATCGGTGGTATGGCAGGTGGTCTGGGCTCGTTCCTCATCAACAAGTGTTCAGGTACCCTGTTCGACTATTCGGATGCCACCCAGATGGTCTTCATGGGCTTCCAGGGCAAGGAGGCAGGTTACTTCATCATCTTCTGCGTCTGCGCCGTGGCTTACCTCATCGGCTGGTGCATCATGAAGGCACTCGTTCCGAAGTACAGACCGGTTGTTGTGGAATAAGATTCCCTGCAAGCTGAATTGACAGACATTCATTGAATAATACGAAAGCACCCGATGGAGACGCTCAGCCTTCCATCGGGTGCTTTCTTGTTGTACGGATGTCTGCTTCAGCAGATTATTTCTCTTTTGCCTGTTGCTTTTTCGCTTTGGCAAGTGCCTTGTCATACTTGGCCCATGCCTTTTCGTTGCCCTGTTTCAGGCGTGCCGTTGCTTCCTGGGCGATGCGCAAGGCTTCGGCTTCAGCTTCAGGAGTGGCATACGCGTGACGATAACCTTTCACATCGTTCCAGTGACCACGTGTGAAGTCGGGGAAGGCGACAGAGGCACAGTTGTTGTCCATCGAGATGCTGCCCAGTTCTGCCAGTGCACACCATTCGGCAAGGTCATACACATCCATGTCTAGGGGAAGTCCATTCTGGAGACAGTACACGAGCCGGGCATCCATGATGAAGTCCATGCCACCGTGACCACCGACTTCCTTCGCCATTTCACCGTATTTCTTCAAGATGGGATGCTGGTATTTGGTTTCGAGAGCCTGACGGTCTTTGACCGACAGGAAGGAGTGGCTGTTCAGGTTGTCTACCTGCGGCTGTACACCGGCATCCTTCATCTGCGAAGCATCGAGGGCATAGCCTTCAATGGGATATTTGTTGGCGAATCCCCGTGTACCGGTCAGCTGGTAGAGCCGGTTGTAGGGTTGCGGAGTCATCACGTTGTGCTGGATTTCGATGACCTTTCCGTTTTCCGTGCGGATCATGGTGGTCGTGTGGTCTCCGTTGCGGAAGTTCTCACATTTCTCACCCGAATACTTCTCTACGAGTTCCTTACCGTGGACCGACTTCGTGTCCATTGCCACAAGTGTCTTCATGCGGTCTCCGCGGTGGATGTTCAGCACTTGAGCGACGGGTCCCAGGCCGTGCGTGGGGTAGGCATCTCCACGGTGATTCATGTTGTAACGCAGACGCCAGCCGAGTTTGTCATTGGCGTCCGTCTTCCAATAGTAGGGCCAGAAATCATCCAGGTTATGGATGTAAGCTCCCTGCACGCGGAGCACCTCGCCGAAGACACCGTGTTGTGCCATGTTGAGAGAGTTCATTTCAAACCAGTCATAGCAGCAGTTTTCGAGAATCATGCAGTGTTTGCGCGTCTTTTCGCTCAGGTTTACCAGTGCCCAGCATTCCTTGAGGTTCATCGCGGAAGGCACTTCAATCGCTACGTTCTTGCCATTCTCCAGCGCACATTTGGCGATGGGGAAGTGGTGAAGCCAGTCGGCTGCGATGTAGACGAGGTCGATGTCGGGGCGTTTGCACAGTTCCTCGTAGCCTTTTTCACCCGAATAGATGGCAGCGGGAGCGAAATTGGCTTTCCGGAGATAGGACTGACAGGCTTCCGCCCGTGAACGTTCGTAGTCACAAAGTGCCACGATTTGTGTACCGGGAATATGGGTGAAACGTTCGACGGCACCCGGACCTCTCATGCCGAGTCCGACAAAGCCGACTCTGACTACACCCATCTTGGGGACAGTCAGACCCAGTACGGATTCCTGACCCGCAGGACGTTCAGGTGATTCTACGACGATGGTTCCTTTTTCCCAGTGATAAGGGGTTCCGAATTCCGACACACCCCCGTCGTCCTGCGCGGCGAGGGTCAGGGTGCTGGCACCCATCACAACTCCTAAGAGTACTGATTTCCAATTTTTCATAACAAGGTAGTTTTATAGCATAAAGTAAAAAGTTCTTTTACCGGTACGAAGATGAATTGCCATTCATACGGTCCGGACAAACTTCCATCAAGCTGCGCAGGGCATTGGTGTCCCATGATGTCCGGCATATTGTCCACGAATGTAGGATGATTTTAGGAATAATTCCAACAAACCAGCCTTGTATTTGCTATCTTTTTTCAATCTGATGCGTTTCAATAGAGAATCTTAGTCATTCTTGATGTGGGGTTCTTGTTCGTTTGAAGCGTAAGTTCGGTAGGAAAAATGTGGTTTTGTGGCAAAAGTTCGGTAGGAAAAGTGTTGTTTTAGGGCAAAAGTTCGGTCGAAAAAATGTGGTTTTGTACAAATATGTAATTTAAATTCCGGACGAGCTGACAAGCATTTCATAAATTCTATCTAGAAATACTGATAAATAATGGTTTTACTGTTTTGTGCGGATGATAAGCCGCAAATTTTGCGGTTAGTTGTCTGCAAAACCGTATATTTGCAAAAAGCAGTGATACCTATGTATATACATGAACATAAAGAATGGCCTTCCTTCTCGTGGAACAAGGAACTTGTAGGTGAGAAACTGAACAAGGTAAACAAGGCTGTCGGTTATCTGATGGGACGCCTCAGTGTAATAGGCTTTAACGACAAGATGTCTGCCGTAGTTGAGTCCATCTCTCATGACATCATTGCATCATCTGAAATTGAAGGAGTGGAATTGAACAGTGAGCAGGTACGTTCATCTGTAGCCCGCAAACTCGGAGTGCAACTACCGAATCCGACCGAATCCTCACGATATATAGACGGAGTAGTGGAAATGGCACTTGACGCAACCGTCAATTTCAACAGTCCGCTTACCCATGAAAGGCTTTTCGGCTGGCACAACTGCCTGTTTCCTACCGGATGGAGTGGTCCAACAAAAATAGATGTAGCCCGATACCGTAGTGGAGAGATGAAAGTTGTTTCTGGAATGTTCGGTCGGGAAAAAGTACATTATGTAGCGCCTGCTCCTGAAAAAATAGGCGAAGAAATGAATCGGTTTCTGGACTGGTTTAATTCAAATGTACATAATGGTTATGTAAAATCAGCGATAGCCCACTTGTGGTTTGTCTGCATTCATCCTTTCGATGATGGAAACGGACGAATCGGACGAGCTATTGCTGATATGGCACTTTCACAGGCTGAAAACTCAAAGATGCGTTTCTTCAGTATTTCCCATCAGATAAACAAGGATAAAAAACAGTATTACAATATATTGGAAAAAACGCAAAAGGGAGATTGCGAGATTACGGAATGGATTATCTGGTATCTTGACTGTTTGCTCCGTTCCATTGAGCAATCCGACGAAACATTGTCGAAGGTTCTTAATAAGGCTATATTCTGGCAAACCCATGCCGAAACAGTTCTGTCTGAACGACAGCGTGAGGTCTTGAATCTATATTTGGACGGTTATCCCGGTAAACTGACGGTTAAGAATTGGGCAAAACGTGTAAAGGTATCACCAGATACAGCAGCACGCGATATAAAAGATCTGGTAGAGAAAGGTATTCTGATATCCCAGCAGGGGCGGGTTCGTGACGTATTCTACGGTATCCGTTGCAGTGAGTCTGTTCTTGTCGTTCCCATGCCTGAAGATTTATAATCATTCATCATACAAGCTTCCCTTCCATTTGTCAATTTGTCAAAGTGTCAAACGAATCGCTTGAGAGTACCCTTCCTTGCACCAAAATAAGGCTTGATGGATTTTTTTGAATTTTCAGGCGATCTGCAAAATACAGATTGATGCTGATTGACTTTCTTGAATGTGATTCTGATTGAAATGTGACTTGTGAAATGAAATATTGCTTGTTTGAGATGGATAATATTGGCTGAATGATAGTTCCCACAAGACGTATCCGTCGTACAAACTGGAGGTGAAAGTTTGCAAACAAATGTATTACAAGTATAAAATTGGACTTTAGAGAGGCAAACACAAGTGTTCGGCTGACGAAACAATATTGTTTGGGTCGTCAAACAATATTGTTTCACGTGTCAAACACTTGTGTTTGCTCTCCTCAAACAATATTGTTTGAGTGCATGAATATGCAAGTTCGGGGCTGCTTTGGAATATATATGCGTTCGGAGTTGCATGGATATTCTTAAAATAACCTACTTTGGTCGGTTTTTCAAAAAAGGCGCGTTAGCTGAAAGAGGTACTTTGGGTGATTCTGTCAAGAGAAGAGGCGGGAATGCTGTCATTCTGATATTCTCAGGGTGGGGTGCAGGTATGGTCAATTCAACGGGAATGTCTATTTTTGCGGGAAACAAATACCGACCTTCTATGAAACAAGCAGATGATTCCCGTGCAGCCTTGTGCCTGCAATTCTTACGTGATATAGCCGTACACAACAACCGCGAGTGGTTTCACGAACACCGCGAGGAGTATGATGCCGCCCGTGCAGCCTTCGAGAGTATGGTGGCTGAACTGATTGCCCGCATCACCGTGTTTGACCCGGCTGTGCAATACCTCGGTGTGGGGGATTGTACCTATCGTTTTTACCGTGACACCCGTTTCTCTCCGGACAAGTCTCCCTATAAGCGTCATTTTGGCGCTTATATCAATGCCAAGGGGAAGAAGGCGTTCCAGGGTGGCTACTATTTCCACCTGGAGCCTGAAAACTGCATGCTTGCCGGCGGGTCATACTGTCTGCCGTCAGACGTGCTGCGTGCCGTGCGTCAGAGTGTCTGTGAGCAGCCCGAGGAATTTCATGCCATCGTCGGGTCTGAGCCGTTCCACACGTTGTTTCCCGTCATCGGCGAGACGCATGTGAAAACAGTCCCCAAGGGTTTCCCGAAGGATTTCCCTTATCCGGAGTACATCCGTTGCAAGGACTATTCGTGTTTTCATCCTGTCCCCGAGTCCTTTTTTACTTCTGCGGACTGGCTGGAACGTTCCGCCGAGGTCTTTCAGGTGATGAAGCCCTTCCTGGATTTTGTGAATGCTGCGATTGATGAGGCGGTCTGATGACCGGATAAAAGAAATGACGCAGGACGTCATGGATTTCAGTTCCATGTCATCCTGCGTCAGGTATACAGGGACGGCCCGTCAGTCGGCGAGCCGATGGGAAAGTGTCAGACCTTCTTCGGCGTGTTTGCCAGGGTTGCCACGAGGAAGTCATAGAACTTCTTCACGGTCGGGATCAATACACGTTCGTCGGGTGAGTGGGGTGAACGGAGTGTCGGTCCGAATGAAATCATGTCCAGACCGGGAATGATGGCACCGATGATGCCACACTCCAATCCTGCATGCACGACCTTCACGGCAGGCTCTGCTCCGAACTGCTCTTCGTATGATTTTACCATCGCCTTGAGGATGGGAGACTCTACGTCAGGATTCCAACCGGAGTAGCTTCCGCTCATCTCGACTTTCATGCCTGCCATGGAGAAACAGCTTTCGAGCGAAGTGGCAAGGTATTCCTTCATGGATTCCGAAGAGCTGCGCACCAGGAGGCAGAATTGTGCCTGACCTCCGTCAATGGTAACGATGGAGAGGTTGGACGATGTCTCTACGGTGTCGGGGATGGTCGGAATCATGCGGCAAACACCGTTCTGGCAGGCATAGATGGCATCCACGAGGTTGTCCTGAATCTCTTCGGGCACAACTCCCTTCGGCAATTCTGTACGTTCGGCCTTGAAGGTGATGGGTGTCTCGATGACATGATATTCTTCGTTGAAGAGTGCTTCATACTCTTTCACCAGCTCCAGCAATTCGTCGACGTTCTCAGCAGGCAGCGTCAGCACGGCATCTACTTCGCGGGGAATGGCATTGCGCATGTTGCCGCCCTTCCAGCTTGCCAGGCGTGCTTCATATTCAGCGATGGCTTCACGGACGAAACGTACCAGCAACTTGTTGGCATTGGCACGGCCCTGATTGATTTCCAGACCGGAGTGTCCGCCACGCAGCCCTTTGAGGGTCAGTTTGATGGCCACGTCTTCCGGGTCTACCTCAGCTTCCTTGTATTGCAAGGTGGCTGTCACATCCACTCCACCGGCACAACCGATGTAGAGTTCGCCCTCGTCTTCCGAATCCAGGTTCAGGAGAATCTCTCCCTTCAGGCTTCCGGGTTTCAGACCGAATGCACCGAACATGCCGGTTTCCTCATCAGCCGTGATGAGAGCTTCCAACGGACCGTGCTTCAGCGTCTTGTCTTCCATTACGGCCATGATGGCTGCAACACCCATACCGTTGTCCGAACCCAGTGTCGTGCCACGGGCTTTCACCCATTCGCCGTCGATGTAGGTCTCGATCGGGTCTTTCTCAAAATCGTGCACGGTGTCGTTGTTCTTCTGGGGAACCATGTCCATGTGTGCCTGGAGAATCACGCCTTTGCAGTCTTCCATACCGGGAGTGGCAGGCTTGCGCATGATGATGTTGCCGGCTTCATCCTTGACAGCCTCGACACCTGCGCTCTTTGCAAAGTCGAGTAAGAACTGCTGAACCGGTGCCAGGAAACCCGAAGGACGGGGAACACGGGTCAGTCCGTAGAAATGTTTCCACACATTCTGTGGAGCTAATGACAAAATTGTACTCATGTGTTTTAAGGTTTAAATGTATGGCTTGACGAATTGGAGAACTGTCAAAATGATAGCAGACGGTCCTCCTTTTCGCTCGAATTACTTCTTGTTGGTAAACGCAAGTATGGCTAATCCATAAACGCCTAACAAAATTATCAATAAAGTTTGGATTCCATGCACAATCAGTGCAAAAATTCCTGCATTTTCCCAACTTACGCCATAAAGGCTCATCATGGAGATGATGGCAAAGTGCCACGGACCGGCTCCATTGGGGGTAGGTACAAGCACGGCGATACTGCCTGCCACGAACATGGCAAGTCCTGCCACCCAACCCAGGTGGGCGGAAAAGTCGAAACAGTAGAATGCCAGGTAGAAGTGGAGGAAGTAGCAGAGCCAGATGGCTGCCGTATAGAAGATGAACAGTGGCAGGTTCTTCACCTTGCGCAGCGAGAGCACTCCCTCCCAGACGTTGTACATGATGCCCTTGATGCGTCCGAAGAAAGCCAGCTTGCGCACCAGGAAATAGAGGAGAAGGAGGAAGGCCAGCACCGATACGCCGACTATATATAATATAGGTGAAGAAAGGGCTTCGCTGATGGAGCTGAAGTTGCTGCCCGTCTTGGCAAAGAAGGCATCGAAGATGTGTATGTTGAGCAGCAGGGTAGCCCCGATGATGAGCAGGACGCAGAGCGAGTCGATGAGCCGTTCGGTGACCACTGTCCCCAGGGCTTTGGAGAACGAGACTCCGTCATACTTCGAGAGGATGCCGCAACGCGAAATCTCTCCCAGTCGGGGGATAATCATGTTGCTGGCATAGGACACGAAGATGGCGTTGACACAGTTGTTCATCCGGGCATGTTCCCCCATCGGTTCCAACGTCTGCCTCCACCGCCATCCGCGCAACACATGGCTCAGGATACCGAAAAGGAGCGAGACCGTCATCCAGAACCAGTCGAGGTTCCACAGGTAATCGCCCACACGGGAAAGGTCAAAGTCGCGGTAAGTACGGTAGAGGATGACGCCTCCCAGCACGAACGGGAATACAATCTTCAGGCAGGTATTTAGTATCTTTTTCAACAGTTGTTATCTTAATTTTATGTGAATCTATGTACCTTTGCGTGTTGCAAATTGATGCAAAGATATAAGGATAGAGACAAACCACATACAAAACTACCATAAAATAAGGCTATGAGATTGGTGAAACCTAAAAAATTCCTGGGACAGCATTTTCTGAAAGACTTAACCATCGCACAAGATATTGCCGACACGGTCGATGCTTGTCCCGACATTCCCATTCTCGAGGTAGGACCTGGCATGGGCGTGCTGACACAGTTCCTCCTGCCCAAGCAACGACTGGTCAAGGTGGTGGAGCTGGATTATGAGTCGGTGGCTTACCTGCATGAGAACTTTCCGGCGCTGGAGGGCAACATCATCGAGTGTGACTTCCTGAAGATGGATTTGCGGGAACTGTTCGAGGGGCGTCCTTTCGTCCTGACAGGCAACTACCCCTACAACATCTCCAGTCAGATATTTTTCAAGATGCTCGACTACAAGGACCTCATCCCCTGCTGCACAGGCATGATACAGAAAGAGGTCGCAGAGCGTATCGCGGCGGGACCGGGCAGCAAGACCTATGGCATCCTGAGCGTGCTCATCCAGGCATGGTATCGGGTGGAATATCTTTTCACCGTACACGAGCATGTGTTCAATCCGCCTCCCAAGGTGAAGAGTGCCGTCATTCGCATGACGCGCAATGAAACCACCTCGCTGGGATGCGACGAGAGACTCTTCAAACAGATAGTGAAAACGACCTTCAACCAACGCCGCAAGACGCTGCGCAACTCCATCAAGCCGATTCTGGGCAAGGACCATCCGCTCTGTGCCGACGAGCTGTTCAACAAGCGTCCCGAGCAGCTGTCCGTAGCCGACTTCATCGGGTTGACCAACCGGGTGGCGCAGGCTTTGGCTGAAACTCCGACGGAGAAAGAAGCATAACCATCATGGAAATAGAGAAAGACTTCATTCACGAAATCAGCGAACTCATCGAGCAGAAAGATGCGGTACAGCTGAAAGAGCGGCTGGCCGACCTTCACCCTGCCGACCTTGCCGAGCTGTGCAGTGAGCTGGATACCGACGAGGCACGTTTCATCTTCCATCAGCTGGACAATGAGAAGGCTGCCGACGTGCTCATCGAGATGGACGAGGACGCCCGTAAGAAATACCTGGACATCCTCCCGTCGGAAACCATTGCCAAGCGTTTCGTCGACTACATGGACTCTGATGATGCCGTCGACATCATCCGCGACATGGACGAAGACAAGCAGGAAGAGGTCCTCTCGCACATCGAGGACATCGAGCAGGCAGGGGACATCGTCGACCTGTTGAAATATGACGAGGACACTGCCGGCGGTCTCATGGGTACGGAGATGGTCACCGTCAACGAGAACTGGAGTATGCCCGAATGTCTGCGTGAGATGAGGCTGCAGGCAGAGGAGATGGACGAGATTTATTATGTCTATGTCATTGACGACGATGAACGCCTGCGCGGTGTGTTCCCACTGAAGAAGATGATTACCAGTCCTTCGGTGTCGAAGGTGAAGCACGTGATGAAGAAGGACCCCGTGTCGGTGCATGTCGACACGCCTGTCGAGGAGGTGGTGCAGATTATCGAGAAGTATGACCTCGTGGCTGTTCCCGTGGTCGACAGCATCGGACGTCTGGTGGGGCGCATCACTGTCGATGATGTCATGGACGAGGTGCGCGAACAGGCGGAACGTGACTACCAGTTGGCTTCCGGTCTCTCGCAGGATGTCGAGACACATGACAGCGTGTTCCGTCAGACCAGTGCCCGTCTTCCCTGGCTGCTCATCGGTATGATTGGAGGTATCTGCAACTCGTTGATACTTGGAAATTTCGACAGCGTGTTTGCTGCCCATCCCGAAATGGCACTTTACATCCCCCTCATCGGTGGTACGGGCGGAAACGTCGGTACACAGTCCTCGGCGCTCGTCGTGCAGGGATTGGCGAACAGTTCGCTCGATGCAGGACGGACGTTTGAGCAAATCGCGAAGGAGGCTGTCGTGGCACTGATCAATGCTACCATCATATCCATGCTGGTCTATATCTACAACTTCGTACGGTTCGGAGCCACCAGCACCGTGACCTATTCGGTCTCCATCAGCCTGTTCTGTGTGGTCATGTTCGCCTCCATCTTCGGCACACTTGTCCCCATGACCCTGGAGAAGCTGAAGATTGACCCCGCCATCGCCACCGGGCCCTTCATTTCCATTACAAACGACATCATTGGCATGATGATTTACATGGGAGTGACTGAATTATTGGCCTAAACCGCAAAAAACCTAAGTTTTTGTTATGATATAAAAAGATTATTGCTTTAATTTGTCGTTATTATTCGACTGAAGTTTTGCCTGTGCCCGACAGAGTCGGTTGACAAGCAGCCATCGGACGCTCCAGTTGCCGTCCGTGCAGGTTTGTTGACTGACAGGTTTGAGCACCGGCCAAGCTTAACTAACCACAGTGGGAAGAAGGATCCCGATAACTAAAAACGTTTTTCAACAATGACGGACTCTCTTAATACCAATGCCGCTCTGCAACCAGAGGAATTGGAAGAACACACAAGACAAGCAGCTCCCGAAGAAACTCCCCAAACCGAGAATCTCGACACTGCGGATATGGAAAATGAAAAAGCAGCGACCTATGAACTGAAATCATCCAAAGCCGAAGTGATTGAACGTTTGAAAGAACTGGCTCAGGACATCGAGCATGCCGACAAGGCTGAACTGGACTTCCTGAAACAGAACTTCTACAAACTGCATAAGGCTGAGACTGATGCCGCCCGCAAAGCGTTCGTCGAAAACGGAGGAACGGAAGAGGACTTTGTCCCTGCACCCGACCCCGACGAGGAGACCTACAAGGAGGTGATGAAGGACATCAAGGAGAAACGGAATGCGCTGATGGCACAGCAGGAACAGCTGAAGGAAGAGAACCTTCAGAAGAAGCTTGCCATCATTGAAAAGCTGAAAGAGCTGATAGAGAGTCCTGAAGATGCAAACAAGAGTTATGCAACCTTCAAACAATTGCAACAGGAGTGGAACGACATCAAGCTGGTGCCTGCCAACAAGGTGAATGAACTCTGGCGTAGCTACCAGGTGCAGGTGGAGAAGTTCTATGACATCCTGAAACTGAACAATGAGTTCCGCGAATATGACTTCAAAAAGAATCTCGAAATAAAGACGCACCTCTGTGAGGCTGCCGAACGGCTGGCTGACGAACCGGACGTGGTGTCTGCCTTCCATCAGTTGCAAAAACTCCATCAGGAGTTCCGCGATACGGGACCTGTGGCGAAAGAGCTGCGGGAGAGTGTCTGGGCACGTTTCAAGGCTGCGTCTACGGCTGTCAACCGTCGGCATCAGCAGCACTTCGAACAGCTGAAGGCCGAAGAACAACACAACCTGGACCAGAAGACGGTCATCTGTGAGATTGTGGAGGCAACGGAGTATGACAAGCTGAAGACTTTCCTCGACTGGGAAAACAAGACCCAGGAAATACTTGCCCTGCAAGCCAAGTGGAAGACCATCGGGTTTGCCCCGCAGAAGATGAACGTCAAAATCTTCGAACGCTTCCGCCGGGCCTGTGATGACTTCTTCAAGCGCAAGGGAGAGTACTTCAAGTTGCTCAAAGAGGAGTTACTCAACAACCTTGCCAAGAAAAAGGCACTCTGCGAACAGGCTGAGGCCTTGAAGGACAGCACTGATTGGAAGGAGACCGGTGACAAGCTGACGCGTCTGCAAAAAGAGTGGAAGACCATCGGTCCCGTACAGAAGAAATATTCGGATGCCGTATGGAAGCGTTTCATCTCTGCCTGTGACTATTTCTTTGAGCAGAAGAAGCGTGCCACCTCGTCCCAGCATTCTGCCGAACTGGATAACCTGGAGACGAAGCGGGGTATCCTGGCACGTCTGAAGGCGCTCGTGGAACAGCCCGATGATGAAAATACGGAAAAGACCGTCCGCGATGCCATCAAGGAATGGAACAATACGGGACATGTGCCTTTCCGTGACAAAGACAAGCTCTACAAGGAGTTCCACAAGCTGGTCGATGAACTGTTTGACCGACTCAACCTGACCGCAGCCCAACGCCGGATGACCAACTTCCGTTCCAACGTAAAGGAAATGGCAGGCAAGGAGGGCAACAGCATGCAGCGTGAGCGCGAACGACTGATTCGTCAGTATGAAGCCAAGAAGAGTGAAATACAGACGTATGAGAACAACCTGGGCTTCCTCACGGCAGCGTCCAAGAAGGGCAACAGCCTGGTCAACGAAATCAATCGCAAGGTCGACAAGCTGAAGGCGGACTTGCAGGTACTGGAAGAGCAAATCCGTACCCTGGAAGACTCCATGAACCAATAAGAACCAATTTGCAATAGTTGTGCACAGCTCCATCGTTAAGGTGGGGCTGTGTTGCTTTTTTGCTATTCCTCATGAGGGGATGCGCGGTGGTATCGGTGAAAATCCATAACTTTGCACTTCCTAACCAATGAAGGAGGTGATGAGTTATGGACTTTGAATTGGTATCTGATTATCAGCCTACCGGTGACCAGCCGGAGGCTATCGCACAACTGACAGAAGGCGTACTGGAGGGAGCACCGGCACAGACCCTGCTGGGAGTGACCGGCTCGGGCAAGACGTTCACCATTGCCAACGTCATCAAGAATGTCAACAAGCCGACGCTTATCCTGAGTCACAACAAGACCCTCGCTGCACAGCTTTACGGCGAATTCAAGAATTTCTTCCCGCACAATGCGGTGGAATATTACGTTTCCTATTACGACTATTACCAGCCGGAGGCTTATCTGCCTTCGACGGATACGTATATCGAGAAGGACCTTGCCATCAACGACGAGATAGACAAGTTGCGTCTGGCTGCCACGTCGGCTCTGCTCTCCGGACGGAAGGATGTGGTGGTGGTCTCGTCGGTGTCATGCATCTACGGTATGGGTAACCCGGCAGACTTTTACGACAATGTCATCGATGTACGTCGTGGACAGAAAATCGACCGGAACGTCTTCCTGCGCCGGTTGGTCGACAGCCTTTATGTGCGCAACGACATGGACCTGAATCGCGGTAACTTCCGTGTGAAAGGAGATACGGTAGACATCTTCCTGGCATACAGTGACAACCTGTTGCGGGTCGTGTTCTGGGATGATGAGATTGATGCCATCGAGGAAGTAGACCCCGTGAGCGGGCACCGCATCATGGACTATGACGAGTTCCGCATCTATCCGGCAAACCTCTTCATGACAACCAAGGAGAGTACCTTGCGTGCCATCCATCAGATAGAGGACGATCTGACGAAACAGGTGGAATACTTCAAGGAGATTGGCAAACCCTTCGAGGCCAAACGCCTGTATGAACGTGTGACGTATGACATGGAGATGATTCGTGAGCTGGGTCACTGTTCGGGCATTGAGAACTACTCCCGTTATTTTGACGGACGCGCTGCCGGTACCCGTCCTTACTGTTTGCTGGATTTCTTTCCCGACGACTTCCTCATTGTCATCGATGAGAGCCACGTGAGTGTGCCGCAGATACGTGCCATGTACGGAGGAGACCGTGCCCGTAAGACCAATCTGGTGGACTATGGCTTCCGGCTTCCGGCTGCACTTGACAACCGTCCGCTGAAATTCGAAGAGTTTGAAGAGCTTGCCAAACAAGTCATCTATGTGAGTGCCACTCCGGCAGACTATGAACTGGAGAAGAGCGAGGGAGTCGTGGTGGAGCAGGTAATCCGTCCCACGGGTCTACTAGACCCGGTCATTGAGGTACGTCCCAGTCTGAACCAGATCGATGACCTGATGGAGGAAATCCAGCAGCGCATCGAGAAAAACGAGCGTGTGCTGGTGACCACGCTGACCAAGCGCATGGCGGAGGAACTGACTGACTACCTGGCACGCAACGAGGTACGTTGCAACTATATCCATAGCGATGTCGACACACTGGAACGGGTGAAAATCATGGACGACTTGCGCCAAGGCATCTATGACGTACTCATCGGGGTGAACCTGCTACGTGAAGGACTGGACCTGCCGGAAGTGTCGCTCGTTGCCATCCTCGATGCGGACAAGGAGGGTTTCCTGCGCAGTCACCGTTCGCTGACGCAGACGGCAGGACGTGCAGCCCGCAATGTCAACGGAAAGGTAATCATGTATGCCGATAAAATCACCGACAGCATGCAACAGACGATTGACGAGACGAATCGTCGGCGTGCCAAGCAGTTGGCATACAATGAGGAACACGGCATCACACCGCAGCAAATCAAGAAGGCACGTACCACGGCTGCCCTGTTGGGGGCAGGAGAGGAGACTCAAGCCGATACCCGGGAACCGAAGGCATACGTGGAACCGGACTATGCCAGCATGGCTGCCGACCCTGTGGTGGAGTACATGAGCCGTCCGCAGCTTGAGAAGAGCATCGAGCGTACCCGCAAACTGATGCAGGATGCCGCCAAGAAGCTGGAGTTCATCCAGGCAGCCCAATATCGTGACGAACTGCTCAAGCTCGAAGACTTGCTGAAGGAGAAAGCTGACTGAAAGGCGTGGAAACCCCGTCAGCTTCGAAAAAATAGCTTAAAAAAGAAGGGCTTCGTTGGCTTATTCACCGCTTCTCTATAAATTTGCACATTATTTTGAAGTATGATGAAGAAAAGTATAACTGCAATAGCCTTAGTTTCTGCCTGTCTGATGACATCGTGTGGAGATTATAACAAGGTGCTCAAGAGCCAGGATTATTCATACCGCTACGAAGCTGCCAAGGAATATTTCTTTAGCGGGCAGTATACCAAAGCCTCTGTGGTGCTGAATGACATGATTGCCATCCTGAAAGGTAGCGGCAAGGCGGAAGAGTCACTCTACATGCTTGCCATGTGTTACTACGGGCAAGGCGACTGGCTGGAGGCTTCTTCAACGTTTAAAAAATACTACACGACGTATCCGCGTGGCGAGTTTGCCGAGCTGGCACGTTTCTACACTTGCAAGTCACTCTATAATGATACCCCCGAGCCTCGTCTGGACCAGACCAGTACGTTTGAAGCCATCAATGAGATTCAGGTGTTCTGTGAGTATTATCCGAGCAGTGTCTACAAGGATGAGGCACAGCGGATGATGTTCGAGTTGCAGGACAAGCTGGTGGAGAAGGAATATCTCTCGGCGCGTCTGTACTATAACCTGGGCAACTACATGGGCAACAACTACCGTTCGTGTGTCATCACGGCGCAGAATGCCTTGCAGGACTTCCCGTATGCAAAACGTCGCGAGGATCTTTCTTACCTGGTGTTCCTGGCGAAGTACAAAATGGCGAGCGAGAGTGTCGTCGAGAAGCGGGAAGAGCGTTATCGCGACGTGGTTGACGAGTATTATGCCTTCAAGAATGAATTCCCTGAAAGCAAGTACCTGAAGGACGTCGACAAGATGTTCAACGAAGCGAACAAACATATCAAAGACTAGTCATTGTATATAATAAGGAATAGAAGAATTATGGATTACAGAAAAACGAATGCGCCCACCACTACGGTGACACGCGACTTGATGGAACTGTGTGAGGACACAGGCAACATTTACGAAACGGTGGTTATCATCGGTAAGCGTGCCAACCAGATTAGTGTTGAAATCAAGAACGACCTTTCGAAGAAGCTTCAGGAGTTTGCTTCTTACAACGACAGCATGGACGAGGTGTCTGAGAACAGGGAGCAGATCGAGATTTCGCGTTACTATGAGAAATTGCCGAAGCCGACGCTGATTGCTACGCAAGAGTATATCGAGGGCAAGGTGTATTTCAGAAATCCTGCTAAGGAGAAAGAGAAACTGCAGTAAGTATGATTCAGCGTATACAAAGTGCTTATCTGTTGCTGGTCGTGGTACTGATGGGTGTGACCATGAGCATGCCGTTGGGACTTTATGTCGGGCAGGACGGCAGTCTGTCGTCTTTCTATGCTTATGGTCTGGAGCTTGCCGGGGCAGGACATGACGGTTCATGCTGGGGCATCTTTGCCATTGCATTGCTCGCTGCCATCATTGCTTTTGCGACCATCTTTCTGTATAAGAACCGTAAGTTGCAGGTACGTTTGACAATCTTCAACATCTTGGTCACGTTGGGCTGGTATGCGACGTTTGCCGCCTTCCTGATGGCGTACAATGAGCAGTTGGCAGGTGCCACTTTCCATTGTGGTACCGGAGCGGTTCTTCCACTGGTTGCCATTATTCTTAACTTGCTCGCCATCCGTGGCATCCGCAAGGACGAGCGTCTGGTGCGGGCTGCCGACCGTCTGAGGTAATCGGATTATATTAGATAGTATTCGAATAGAGGCTGTGTCACGTTTTTTGTGGCACAGCCTTTTTGGGTTATCGTCCTCTGGACATTTGCGTTTAATCGGACAAATACAAGTCCTTGCCCGATCAAGCTCTTGTGCCTGGCAAATCAATCACTTGTTTTCAATCCGTCGGACAATTGTATTTGCTTGGTGAATGGTCGTCTACCGTGATTTTATATAGTATCGGACGTTTCCGCAAAGATAGTGATTGTCCGGGACCAGGGCATAAAAGAAGCAGGGAAAGAAACCGGGGGTGTCGGCTTCTTTCCCTGCTCAAGTCTCTTACACGTTCACAGAGTAAACCGTATCGGGCTTACCAGATGTTGACCCGCTTGTCCTTCGGGATGTAGAGCGGATCGTTCTCGGTAATGTGGAACGCATCATACCACGCGTCGATGTGCGGCAGCGCACCGTTCACACGCCATTCGCCCAGAGAGTGCGGGCCGCTCTTCGTCAGGTTGCGGATGGCCTCTTCGCGGATGTTGTTCGCCCACAGACGGGCATAAGCCAGGAAGAAGCGTTGGTCAGCCGTGAAGCCTTCCTTGTCTGCCAACGGAGCATCCTTCGTTGTATTCTTATAAGCCTGGAAGGCGACGTTCAGACCGCCGTGGTCGGCAATGTTCTCGCCCAATGTCAGCTGTCCGTTTGCCTTCAGGTCGGGGAGGACGTTGATGTTGTTGAAGAAGTCCACCATCACCTGTGCACGGGCATTGAACTTCTCGGCATCACCTTCAGCCCACCAGTCCATGAAGTTGCCGTCCTTGTTGAACTGACGTCCCTGGTCGTCGAACCCGTGAGTCATCTCGTGTCCGATGACTACGCCGATGGCGCCGTAGTTGTAGGCATCGTCGGCTGCCATGTCAAAGAACGGCGGTTGCAGGATGCCGGCAGGGAAACAGATTTCGTTGGTCGTCGGGTTGTAATAGGCATTGATGGTCTGCGGAGTCATCTGCCATTCATCGCGGTCCACCGGTTTGTTATACTTGTCGGCAATCATCTTGCGCCATCCGAACATGCTGGCACGTTGTGCGTTCACCCAGTAGCTGGACGACTTGTCGATGGTCAGGTCGGTGTAGTCCGTCCATTTGTCGGGATAACCAATCTTCACGTAGAAGGCATCGAGCTTCTCGAAAGCACGTGCCTTGGTGCTGTCGCTCATCCACTCCTGGGCCTGGATGCGTTCCTTGAGGGAGGTCTGCAGGTTCTTCACGAGAGCAAGCATGCGCTCTTTGGCTTCCACGGGGAAGTATTTCTTCACGTACATCTGCCCCAAGCCTTCACCCAGACAAGCCTCGACGGTGTTGACCGCACGTTTCCAGCGGGCTGACTGCTCTTGCTGTCCGGACATCGTGCGTCCGAAGAAGTTGAACTGTTCGGCACTGATTTCGTCGCTCAGGCAGTCGGCTGCACTGTTGATGAGCTTCCAGGTCATGTAGGCCTTCTGCTTGTCAAGGTCTACGTTGTTGAGGATGTCTGCCACCTCCTTCAGGAACTTCGGATGGTCGAGGCTCAGCTCTTTCAGTCCCTCGATGCCCAGTGACTTGAAGTGCACGTCCCAGTTGATGCCCGGCACCTCCTTCTTCAGTTCGTCGAGCGTCATCTTGTGGTAGCTGTTGGCAGGGTCGCGGAGTTCGACTGCGCTGAGCGATGCTTTTGCCAGGCGTGTCTCAATCTCCATGACAGCCTCCATCTTCCACTTCGCATTCGCTTCGTCCGTGCCGAAAAGCTTGAAGAGATTGACGATGTACTGTTTGTATTTCTCCCGGATTTCTTTGGTCTTGTCGTCATTGTCGAGGTAGTATTCCTTCTCGCCCAGTGTGATGCCTCCCTGGCATACGCCCACCAGGTTCATGCTGCTGTTCTTCATGTCAGCACCGATGTAGGTCCCGAAGTATCCGGGTGTATCCTTCATCATCAGCAGGTTCATTGCCGGAAGAATCTGGTCTTTCTCCTTGATGGCAAGGATGGCGCTCATGTCTGAACGGACGGGCTCGATGCCCTCGTTGTTCAGTCGGACGGAGTCCATCACGATGTTGTACAGGTCGCCGATTTTCTGCTCGATGCTTCCCGGCTGGTTCTCTGCTTCAGGAGCAGCGAGGGCGGTGATGATGTCGTGCAGCTGCTTGCGGTTGTTCTCGCGCAGTTCGTTGAACGTGCCGAACTGTGAATACTCTGCCGTGAGCGGATGGTTCTTGATCCAGCCACCGCAGGCATAGTGGTAGAAGTCTGTTCCCGGAGCGATGGTCGTGTCCATGTCGGCGGGATTGATGCCGGCAGTCAGCGGAGCCGGCTTCTTGTCGCAACCGGCCAGGCTCATCATGGCCAGCGTGACGATAGGTAAACAATGTTTTATCTTCATAGCGTAACTAATTGGTTTGTTCTTTCAGTTCGTCCAGTTCCATCGAGGCATTCTCCCATTCCTCGACGGCGGTATCCAGTTCCTTCTTCAGGGCTGTGTGCTGTTCGTAGAGGCTCATGTCCGACGCCCCTTCCGGAGTTGCCATCCGGGTTTCGAGTGTGGCGATGTCCGCTTCCAGCTTTTCGATGCGTGCTTCGCAGTCGGCAACCTGTTTCTCGACCTTGCGGATTTTCTTCGCCAGCTCCTTCTGTGCCTCATAGCTCAGCTTGGCTTCCGAGACTGGAGCCTCTTCCGTCTTGGTGGCAGTCGGTGAAGCCGACAGGGTGGGAGCTGCCAACTGCTGGAGAGAGTCAATCTTCTTCTTCTGCAGGAAGTCGTAGATGCCTCCCAGGTGTTCGCGCACCTGTCCGCCTCCGAACTCATAGACCTTGGTGACCAGTCCGTCGAGGAACTCACGGTCGTGGCTGACGACAATCACCGTGCCGTCAAAGTCGCGGATGGCATCCTTGAGCACATCCTTCGAGCGCATGTCGAGGTGGTTCGTCGGTTCGTCGAGAATCAGGAAGTTCACTGGTTCCAGCAGCAGCTTGATCATGGCGAGGCGGCTGCGTTCACCGCCCGACAGCACCTTCACTTTCTTGTCCGACGCTTCGCCGCCGAACATGAAGGCTCCCAGGATGTCGCGTATCTTCAGACGGACGTCGCCTGTCGCCACGCGGTCTATCGTGTCGAACACGGTGAGGTTCTCATCGAGCAGCTGTGCCTGGTTCTGGGCAAAGTAGCCTATCTGTACGTTGTGTCCGATGGTCAGCTTCCCGTCGAAAGGAATCTCTCCCATGATGCACTTCACGAGCGTGGACTTTCCCTCGCCGTTCTTGCCGACGAACGCCACCTTCTCGCCCCGGTTGATGGTGAGGGTGACATGGTCGAACACCACGTGCTCGCCGTATGCCTTGCGCACATCTTCGCAGATGACGGGGTAGTTGCCGCTGCGCATGGCAGGCGGGAATTTCAGTCTCAGGGCGGAGTTGTCCTCCTCATCCACTTCGATGGGGACAATCTTCTCCAGCTGCTTGATGCGGCTCTGCACCTGTACCGCCTTGGTGGCTTTGTAGCGGAAGCGTTCGATGAACTCTTCGGTGTCCTGTATCTGTTTCTGTTGGTTCTCGTAGGCACGGAGCTGCTGCTCGCGGCGTTCCTTGCGGAGCTTCACGAACTCGTCGTAAGGCACTTTGTAGTCGTAGATGCGTCCGCAGGTGATTTCGATGGTGCGCGTTGTCACGTTGTTGATGAATGCGCGGTCGTGACTCACCAGGACGACGGCGTTGCACCGTGTTGCCAGGAAATTCTCCAGCCACTGGATGCTCTCGATGTCGAGGTGGTTCGTCGGCTCGTCGAGCAGGAGCACATCCGGACGACGCAGCAACAGCTTTGCCAGCTCGATGCGCATCCGCCATCCGCCGCTGAACTCTGACGTCGGACGGTCAAAGTCGGCACGGCTGAAGCCCAGTCCCTGCAAGGTGCGTTCTATTTCTGCCTGATAGTTCGTTCCACCCATCATGAGGAAGCGTTCGTTCTCGCGGGTGAAACGTTCGATGAGTGCGTGGTAACTCTCTGACTCGTAGTCGGTGCGGTCTGCCAGTTCCTGGTTCATCCGTTCCAGGGCTGCCTGCATCTCGGCGATGTGTTCAAATGCCTTTTCCGCCTCTTCCATGACGGTACACTCGTCGCTCAGCACCATGACCTGCGGCAGATAGCCGATGGTTACTTCACGCGGCACGGCAACCACGCCCGATGTGGGTCGTTGCAGCCCTGCCAGAATCTTCAACATGGTGGATTTGCCGGCACCGTTCTTCCCGACCAGGGCGATGCGGTCTTTCTTGTTGATGACGAATGACACGTCGTCGAATAGCGGGGTGACGCCAAACTCCACCTTTAAATTTTCAACTGATATCACTTCTTGGCTGATTCTATAGTTATTAGCAGGGCAAAGATAGCAGTTTGTCATGAACGGACTGCCATCCGCTGCAAGAAATTTCAACAGCAGTACATATACCCCACGGGGAGAGATGAGAGTTCCCACGGCGTGGAACTCGTATTCCCCACGGCGTGGAACTCGCATTCCCACGGCGTGGAACTCGCATTTCCACGGCGTGGAACTCGTATTCCCCACGGCGTGGAACTCGCATTCCCACGGCGTGGAACTCGCATTCCCACGGCGTGGAACTCATATTCCCACGGCGTGGGACTTGGATTGCTTCGGTAAGGAGTCCGAGATGAGAGGGATGTCCGTCTGTTTCTCCCTTCCGCTGAGGGAAGTTTCTTCCACGGCAAAGAGGGGTTCCGCCTGGCAGAGGATGGGTACGGAGGAGTGAGGAAATACAAAAACAGGAAGAAAACCAATCTGATTTTCCTCCTGCCTGATTCCTTTGCAACGTGGTCCGCTGCGGCTAGGACGTGTGCAGCGGCACTTGCCTTCCTTACTTTCCGAAGGTCGTGTCGATGACCTCGCGTGAGTTGAGCAGCAGTGCGCCCAGCGAGTCGGCATCAAAGGATGCGGCATAGCTGCGTGGCTGCATCTGGAACTCGATGCGTGCAATGCCTTTCTTCAGCTTTTTCAGCACCGACTTCTTGATGTTGTAGTAGGCAAAGCGTTGGTAGGACTGGTAGACGCGGTCCATCTGCACATCCATGTTCTGCAATACCGCCGTGCCACCCGACACGCTTTCCAACTCATACTGCTTGCCGTTGGCGAGGGTGAGCACGCACTTGCTGCCGGCAGGGATGGTCACCGAGCTGCCTGAACCCACGACCACTGCCAGTGAATAGAGCACCGTGCCGTCGTAGTTGAAGCCGGCAAGTCCGACATTGACGTCGGTGTCGCCGACAACGCCCAGGTTGATACCTTCACAAATCAGCGTACGTACGCCGTTACTGCTTGTCTGGTCATAGACTACGGATTGAGCCAGGGCGGGGAGCGTGCCCAGCACGAAGGCTACTATGAGCATCCATTTCTTCATCATTGTCGTTTCTGTTTTAAGGGTTACACTGTAACAAAGATAGGCAGGTAAAGAGACCGACGATGCTTCAGGTGGCAAATATTTCCTGTTTTTTCAACTTTATTTCAGAATATAATTCTTTCTTTGCAGTGTGACGACGGGCGGACGAGTGTCTGTCCGTGAACGGGAAACATGAAACACCTTATTTATCTATGAAACTGCTCATCATTGAAGACGAAGCCTCCTTGCGCGAACTGATGCAGCGTTCGCTGGAGAAAGAACGATATGTCGTGGAGTGTGCTCCCGACTTCCGGACTGCCATGATGAAAATCGGCACGTACGACTATGACTGTGTCCTGCTGGACATCATGTTGCCGGACGGCAACGGGCTGGCTGTGCTGGAGGAGCTGAAGAAGATGCGGAAGAAGGAGAATGTCATCATCATCTCTGCCAAGGACTCCATCGAGGACAAGGTGACGGGACTTGACCTGGGCGCCGACGATTACCTGGCGAAGCCTTTCCATCTGGCGGAGCTGAGTGCACGCATCAAGAGTGTCATCCGCCGGAACCATCATGGGGGAGAGAACCGCATCACCTGCGGCAACATCACCGTGGCACCTGACACCTACCAGGTGTTCGTCGGTGAAAGGGAACTGGAGCTGAACCGCAAGGAGTATGACATCCTGCTCTACTTCATGAACCGTCCCGAACGGCTGGTCAACAAGTCCACCCTTGCCGAGTCGGTCTGGGGAGACCACATCGACCAGGTGGATAACTATGACTTCATCTATGCACAAATCAAGAACCTGCGCAAGAAGCTGAAGGCGGCAGGAGCCACTGCCGAAATCAAGGCTGTCTACGGCTTCGGCTATAAATTCACCCGGGAAGCATGAAACTCATATCACACGTCACACTCCGTCTGTCTGTTGCCGTCACCCTGATACTGTCGGTGTGGGCGGTGCTCTTCTACATGGCGATGATTGATGAAATCAACGACGAGGTGGACGACTCGCTGGAGGATTACTCGAAGACCATCATCATCCGTGCCTTGAGCGGCGAGCAGCTTCCGTCGAAAGACAATGGCTCGAACAACCAGTACTACCTCGTCCGGGTGGACGGGCACTATGCCATGACACACCCGAGCATCGAGTATGCCGACGAGATGGTCTACATCGAGGAGAAACGGGAGACCGAGCCGGCACGTATCCTGAGGACCATCTTCGAGAATGAGGCGGGGGAGTATTTTCAGCTGGTGGTGATGACGCCCACCATCGAGAAGCGTGACGTGATACACTCCATCCTGATTTGGACGAGCCTGCTCTATGCCACGTTGCTGGTCATCATCATCGTGCTCAACATCTATGTGTTCTACCGGAGCATGCAGCCGCTCTACCGCCTGCTCGACTGGTTCAGGCATTACCGCGTCGGGCAGAAGAACGAGCCGCTCCCCAACCGGAACACCATCACCGAGTTCCGTACCCTCTATGATGCTGCCAACCTCTATGCCGCCCGCAACGAACAGCTGTTCGAGCAGCAGAAGCGTTTCATCGGCAATGCCTCGCATGAGTTGCAGACGCCGCTTGCCATCTGCCGCAACCGTCTGGAGATGCTGATGGAGGATGAGGACATCACGGAGAGACAGCTGGAGGAGCTGGCAAAGACACACCAGACCCTGGAGCACATCACGAAGCTCAACAAGTCGCTCCTGTTGCTGTCGAAAATCGAGAACGAGCAGTTTGCTGACGTCCGTCCCGTCTGCTTCAACCACATTGTGCGCCGCTACCTGGATGACTACTGCGAGGTCTATGAATACCGGGACATTGCCGTCAGCGTCCGTGAAGAGGCAAGGCTGACGTTTGTCCTCAACGAGACGCTCGCCGTAACTCTCGTGACCAACCTGCTGAAGAATGCTTTCGTCCACAACACCGACGGTGGTCGTCTGGTCATCACCCTGACGGCGGATACCTTCTGCATCAGCAACACGGGTGTCCGGCATCCGCTTGACCATACAAAAATCTTCGAACGTTTCTACAAGGGGAGCAAGCAGGAAGGCTCGACCGGACTGGGACTGTCCATTGTCGCCGGTATCTGCAAACTGTCGGGGCTGGAGGTGCACTATGAATACCGGGACGAGATGCATCACTTCAGCATCCGTCAGCAGAAGAAGCCCTAGAAAACAATCAACATCCATGCGGGCATAAAGAGAGAGAGGAATGTCATCACGACATCCCTCCCTCAACACAAACACAATCTAAAAAACTATAATCACCTATCAAAAACAGTTTTACTTGTTTTTCCTTCTGACAAAGATAGGATATTTCGATGAAATACAAACGATGTAAGGAAGAAAGTTTGTTTGGTGTGCTGAAAAGTGTGAATGTGGAAACTCACCGGCGTCCGTCTCCGAAAGAGGAAGCTGTCCCTTTTGGTGTTTCTCGGGAAATGATATACTTTTGCTGTGTCAAGTTTTTAAGGAGAATACACATGAACGGATACACTGCCGACTCGTTCAGTCAAATCTATACGAGTCTGTATAAACGGTCTTTCTATTTTACCAAGTCTTACGTGCACGACGATTTGGTGGCGGAAGACATCACCTCGGAGTCGTTGATCAAGTTGTGGGAGAGGCTGAAGGAGAGCCCGGTCGCCCAGGAGGCTGTCCTCCCCTTGTTGCTGACCATCCTGAAGCACAAGTCTCTCGACTATCTGAAGCACCGGGAGGTGGAGTTGCGTTCGTGCAGTGAGCTGGAAGCCTGGCGTATGCAGGAGCTGTCCATCCGTCTGTCCACCCTCGAAGCCTGCAACCCCGACGAGATTTTCTCCAAAGAGGTGACCCTCATCATCCGCCAGACCTTGTCCTCTCTCCCCGAACAGACTCGCCACATCTTCATGCTCAGTCGCTTTGAGAACCGCAGCAACAAGGAGATCGCCGAAACGGTAGGCCTGTCGGTCAAGAGTGTGGAGTATCATATAGGTAAAGCCCTGAAGGTGCTTCGCGTCAGCTTGAAAGACTATCTGCCGTTGTTCTACTTGTTGTTTTATTATTGAATGGGGGATTGTCTGCCTTCTTAAATATCAGAGGCGTACTCCTCGCGAGCACGCCTCTGCCTTTTCATGAGCCTTATTTTACCGGAGTGGGTGGTGTGTCGTCCCAACGTCCGGATATACGCAATCTATATAAAACATGATGAGAAATGTCGTTTTTACTTGCGCATCCAAGCCTTGTTCAGGTCCCATGCGCTGTTGTCGGCGCTCACGGCACCACAGTAAGCAGCTGTGGTGAAGAAGGAGTCGGACAAGGTGGCTCCACCGTCGATGACTCCGACGAAGTCATTGGATGCAAACGAGGGAATGTTGGTGGCAGATACGCTGTTGTGGTTGCCCTCGGCAAGGAACATGTCCTGCGTGTAGATGCCTTCAGCCGATGAGAAGTTCTGTCCCAGCACGATGTATTGTAATTTCGAAGTGCCGTCTGCCAATGAACTTTCGGTACCTTCGGTCTCCACAGTCAGACAGTTCGGCTTGCCGGTCACGATGGCATTGTAGATTTCAGCCTGAGTACCCTCACGCAGACGGATGCCGCGGGTGCCTTCCGTGCTGTTGTTGCCAATCAGCGTCAGGTTGGCAAGGATGGGGTGGGCGATAGGAGTGGCAGCGTTGTCGTCTCCGTTGTTGTCCGCCTCGATCAGGCAGTCGCCGTTGTCCTTGGCAGCTGTTGTGCCACGTTGGTCGGCAACGAGGAACTGTGCCTTGCCGTTCCAGCCTTCCGTCCAGTCGAACGAGTCGTCCTCACAGTCGGTCACGATGAGGTATTTCACATTGACGGAGCCTCCGAAGAACTCCACACCGTCGTCCGCACCACGGTATACCTGAATGTGGTCGATGGTCGTGCCGTTGCCCACACCATAGAGTGTCAGTCCGTTGGCTTCCGTCTCTTCAGAGAACGCATAGCCGGCACACTCCAGACGGACGTAGCGCATCGTACCCGAATTGTCGTTGTCGTTTGCCGTGCTGCTTCCCGAACCGTAGGGGTAGCCGCCGATTTCAGATTTCGTGCCGGTACCCTTGTTGGTGTGTGCCTTTCCACAGATGTGTACCCCACACCAGCCGTTGCCTCCCAGCGAAGCACCTTCGGCAGGATAGTTCTCCACGGTCATCACGATGGGGCTGTCGGCAGTGCCCTGTGCATCGATTTTGCCATCCATGGCGACCATGATATAGTCGGGAGTATCGTCGTCGTTCTGAGCCTTGATGGTCACGCCCGGTTCGATTTTGAGCAGACCGCCGGCCTCCACCAGGTATTCACCGGAGAGCTTGAAGGAGTAGCCTTCTTTGAGGATGACGGTCTGTCCGTTCTTGACACCGCCCGTCAGTGTAGCGCCGTTTTCCATCTCCACGGTGGTTGCGTCGCCTCCGCCGAGGTTCTGGCTGTCGTCATCGCTGTCGCTGCACGCAGTGGCGCAGAGACCCATACTCATCAAGGCTGCCATGGCCCATACGTTTACTTTCATTCCAAAAACATTCAGTTTCATAAGCATTGTAGTTGGTTAGTTTATAAGTTGGTAAGTTTTTAAGTTCATTTCCATGCGGACTCCTACAATGTGTAGCTGATGCCTATTTCGGCATGGGTGCCCGGTTTGTAGGACTCTACGGTGACTTTCTCGCCCGTGTCGGGGACATCCTGACGGAAGCGGGCGGTACTGCCCAGCAGGTCGTTGACTTTCCATTTCAGGGTGAAGTGGTTGTTCATGCGGAAGCTGCCTACGAAGTTGAGCGTGTGGAGTGCATCCTGTTCCACGTCGCCCAGTCCGAAGATGCCGACGGTGTGGATGCGCGGGCCCTGCATGTTGTAGACCAGTGCCAGGCTGAGCTGTTTCTCTTCGCCCCAGCGCGGAGTGTAGCTGACATCGGCATTGAGCAGGTAGGGCGACGCTCCCTGTAACGAACGCTGGTTCTCGGTGTAGATGCCGTCATTACCCGGCAGCTTTACGTTGGTGTACATGTAGGAGCCGTTGAGTCCCACCCGGAAGTCCTTGAACAGCTCTTTGCGGAACTCCAGTTCGATGCCGGCAGCTATGCCGTTGTCTGCATTGCGGAAGGAGTGGACGGCATCGCCGCCTTCTGCCTGCTGGATGCGTTCGATGGGGTCCTGAAGGTATTTGAAATAGAGCGTGGCGGAGAACATGTCGTTGGAGTTCTTCGGGAAGAAGTCGTAACGGAGGTCCACGTTGTAGTTGTATCCGTTCTGTATTTCCTCGTTACCGCGCAGGGAGGTGCTCCCATAGCTGGGACGGTAGAGGAAGGGTGCCATCTCGACGAAGGCGGGACGTGTCACGGTGCGCGAGGCGGAGAAGCGGAAGCTTTGTTCCGGGGTGAGATCATACTTGACGTTGAGAGCCGGGAAGAAGTCGGTCTTGTTCAGTTCAGCGGTGCGCGGCGTTCCTCCGTCGGTGTAGTAGTCCACACTCTGGCGCGAGTTCTCTACGCGCACACCGACGTTGACCATCCAGCTTGCCCACGGGTGCAACTCGATTTCGGCAAATCCGGCAAGGATGTCGTGTGTCGCCTGATAGGAGTTGCGTGCCTGCATGTTGCGGTCGACCACGATGGAGCCGTTCTGCACGTTGGCATAGTTCAGGTAGCCGTTGGTATCGTAGATGGTGGTGATGTCGGCATCGAGGTTGTCGAGGTTGTAGTAGAAGTTCGCGCTGCGGAAGTCACGTTTCTTGTTCTTGTAGGCAGATCCGAAGCGCACGAGGTCGTTGTCGTTCCAGCGGTAGCTGCTGCGTACGTCGCCCACCAGCTCGTCTTCTTCCAGTTCGCCGAAGTAACGCATGGTCTCCTGTTGGTTGAGCAGGAAGAGGCGTGTCGGTTCGTTCGTTTCGGGGTCACGGCGGAACATCACCTGGCGGCGGTCCGGCTCGTCGCTGCGTGTCATGCCATAGGAGGCAGCCCAGTCGAGTGTCCATCGTTCGGCAAAGTCATGATGTCCGGCAAGCTGGTTGTTGAGCAGGCTGTAGGCGTGGAAGACGCTGTTGCTGCCCAGCAGGTCGTTGCCTTCAGAGTCGAAGCCGCTGCGGTTCCGGTATTCGTCTTCGGCATTCCGTGCATAGAGGAAGGTGTAAGACAAGTTGTCCGATTCGCGGAAGGAGTAGCCCAGGCTGAGCAGTCCTGCGAGATTGAGCCTGGAGGTGAAACTGTCGTAGTCGAAGTTGTTCTTGATGTCGCCCTGTTTGTTCATGGTCTTCACGTTGGCATCGTCGAGTATTTGCGACGAGTGGCTGATGCCGAGTGATGCCATCAGGCTGAGAGCATCCCCGCCGGCAAAGTCCCATTCCTTGGAGCCGGAGAGTGAGCCGCCGAAGTCGGGCAGTGCTGTCTGACGGTCGATGGCAAAGGAAGTATCGAAGGGGTCCGTGCGCAGCACGTCCGTGTTGAATTCCGTCCGGCTCATGTCCCAGTAGCGGTCGTCGAGCTTGTCGGTGGTGAACATCGTCCCCCGCCGATCACTCCGGTAGAAGTCGCTGCCCAGGGTGTTGAAGGCTCCGCCGACGTTGAAGTCTGCCGTGAGGAAGTCGCGTCCCACACTCTCCTTCGTACCTATATCTATATGTGCACCCGAGTAGTCGGCGAACGAGCCGACTTCATACACCTTGCTGACGGTGATGTTCTGCACCGTGGCAGTCGGGAAGATGTCGAGTGGAATAAGCTTGTTGTCCGGGTTGGGCGAGGCGATGGGAAGTCCGTTGAGGGTGGTGGTGCTGTAGCGGTCGCCCAGTCCGCGGACAATCAGCTGTCCGGCATCCGCCACCGATATTCCGGTGATTTTGGTCAGCCCCTCCTGCACGTTGCCAACACCCTTGAGGCTCATCTCCTTGGCACCCATGTTCTCGATGGCGAAGGATGCCTGCTGACGTTCCATCATCAGTGCCTTCTCTCCTTCGAGGTTTTTCCGTGCCGTCACCATGACCTCTCCCAGCTCTTGCGTGTCGGGGTCGAGCTGTATGTCCAGCGAAAGGTCCTTGCCGTCGAGTCGCACGTCGGGCACCTGCAGGGTGCGGTATCCCACATACGTCACTTCCAGGGTATACGTTCCGGCAGGCAGTTGCCGGAGCTGATAGTGTCCGTCGATATCGGTCACTCCGCCCTGGGTCGATCCTACCACTTTCACGAGTGCTCCGACGAGTGGTTCACCGGTTGTTTTGTCTGAAATTTGTCCTTTGATGTTCTCGGCATGGAGCGCAGTAGCTACGATGCCCATCCCTAAGATACATACACTTCTTGCAAATGTTCTGATTCGCATGTTGTCTCTGTTATACACTAAGATTTCCGCTGCAAAGATGAGGCTATCTTGTGACAGGGACGCTACACCCGTTCTACGTTCCGTTGGCGAAACGGCTACATTTGCGTGACAGGATGTCCTTCTTTTTCTGTTTTACAACAGCTCTTGAACAAAAAGAAAGCAGATTACTTTGTCATGCGGCAAATACCGCCTAACTTCGTGATATAAACCTTAAAAAGCAGACTTATGGAATTACCTTTTGCTGAATCATGGAAAATCAAGATGGTGGAACCCATCCGTAAAAGCACCCGCGAAGAGCGCGAACAGTGGATTAAGGAAGCGCATTACAACGTGTTCCAGTTGAAAGCCGAACAGGTCTACATAGACCTCATCACCGATTCGGGGACGGGTGCCATGAGCGACCGTCAGTGGGCGGGAATGATGCTGGGCGACGAGAGTTATGCCGGCGCATCTTCTTTCTTCAAGCTGAAAGAGACCATCACCCGCCTGACGGGATTTGAATATGTCATCCCGACCCATCAGGGACGTGCGGCGGAAAATGTATTGTTCTCTTACCTGGTGCATGAGGGGGACATCGTCCCGGGCAACTCGCACTTCGACACGACAAAGGGACACATCGAGGGACGCAAGGCTACTGCGCTCGACTGTACCATCGACGAGGCAAAGGACACCCAGCTGGAACATCCGTTCAAGGGGAATGTCGATCCGCGCAAACTGGAGCAGGCGTTGCGTGAACATGGCGACCGCATCCCGTTCATCATTGTGACCATCACCAACAACACAGCCGGCGGACAGCCCGTGTCGATGCAGAACCTGCGCGAGGTGCGTGCGTTGGCAGACAAGTATGGCAAGCCGGTCGTGTTCGATTCGGCGCGTTTTGCCGAGAACGCATATTTTATCAAGACTCGTGAGGAAGGTTATGTCGGGAAGACCATCAAGGAAATCACCCGCGAGATGTTCTCTCTGGCTGACGGCATGACCATGAGTGCGAAGAAGGACGGTATCGTCAACATGGGCGGATTCATCGCTACCCACCGTCAGGACTGGTACGACGGTGCCAAAGGCTACTGCATCCAGTTTGAAGGCTACCTGACGTATGGCGGCATGAACGGACGGGATATGAATGCATTGGCCATCGGTCTGGACGAGAACACGGAGTTTGACAATCTGGAGACGCGCATCAAGCAGGTGCAATACCTCGCTGCCCGTCTCGACGAGTTCGGCATTCCCTACCAGCGTCCTGCCGGCGGACACGCCATCTTCGTCGATGCAACGAAGATTCTTACGCGCGTACCTAAAGAAGAATTTCCCGCTCAGACGTTGACGATTGAGCTTTACCTGGAGGCAGGCATCCGTGGTTGCGAGATCGGTTACATCCTTGCCGACCGTGACCCGGTGACTCGTGAGAACCGTTTCGGCGGTCTGGACCTGTTGCGCCTTGCCATTCCGCGCCGTGTTTATACGAACAACCACATGGACGTGATTGCCGTGGCACTGAAGAATGTCTATGACCGTCGCGAGGAAATCCAGCACGGCGTACGCATCACCTGGGAAGCTCCGCTGATGCGCCACTTCACCGTGCAACTGGAGCGCATCTGAGCCGTATCCGGATGTAAGATATAAGAGAGAAAAAGAACGCGGACTTGCCTCTGCCGACAGCAGGGACAGGTCCGCGTTATCTTGTTATCATCTGGTTCGCTCAACTCTCCCACGACACATACTCCAGCTTGCCTGCTTCGTCCGTATTGCCGACAATCAGCTGGTCTGTATATTGCCATCCCGGCGTGTAGTCCCATACGGCGTAGGCATCATCGCCAGGATAAAGCCCGATGCGTTTCAGGGAGAGGAGGGACAGCAACCGTTCTTCGGGTGAGAGGGAGGGAGGCGTCGGAGCCAGCATCTTCTCGAGGATGGAAGAGGGGAGTTCCTTCAGGTGGCAGTCGATGTACTTGCGTACAATGCCCCCTTTCTCAAAATCACGTCGCAGGGCAGTCTCTACCGTCCGTCGGTGCTCTGCCAGATGCGTGATATAATCCTCATAGACTTCCGCCCATCCGGAAGCGTCCGGACGAAGCGTGTAGAAATTCAAGTCAACATACACTTCCTTTCCATCCAACTGGATGCGCGCCCCATAACTTTGTTGGCGGTTTTCTGAATCAATCATTCCTAAATGTGTTACCTGTGTTTTCATGCTTACGATAAATTAGTTGTTTATGTAACAAATATAGCGATTCCCTGAGAAGAAACGAAATTTGGGTTGAAGAATATTTGTGGAACGGCGGAAGAATCCGTCGGGGCGATGTCTCTGCGGTCCGGATTACATCAGGCAGAGCAGGAAAAGCGACATGTAGTCTTTGCCCGTCTTGCGCAGGAGGTCATCGCGCAGCTGCTGGATCATACTTGCCTTCTGCTTCTTGACCGCACTCTCCGACACGTGGAGTAAGGCGGCTATTTCAGCATTTTTCAATCCCTGTTCAAAGCTCATGTCAAACAGCCGACGGTACTTCTCCGGAAGCGAACGGATGGCGTCGAACAACAGGTCGAGCACCTCCTGTTCCAGCAACGAGTGTTGCAGGTCCTCCTCTTCCCGGTTTGCGAGATAGTTCTCTTGCGCCATCTGTTTGCGGAGGATGGAGACGGCGTGGTTGTGGATGCAGGTGTAGAGATAGGACTTGAAGGCTGCGGCATTCTGAAAGGTGCTGCGCATCCGGTAAGTCTTGTAGATGGCATCCTGCACACAGTCTTCCGACATGAACGAGGCGTCCTCCCCCAAGCAGCGGGAGGCATACGACATCAGTCTCCCGTACAGGATATCATATAGTGAGTCTATCTTGCCTTGTTGAAAATCTATGAAAATCTCGTCCTCTGTCATCGGTCTGCACATTTCGTGTACAAAAATAGGGAAACAGCAACGAATTTTGAAGATTCTTTGAAAAAAATGCACTTTTCAGCTGTCCTTTTTTACACCCTTTGCGTTTTAGGAGTAAAAGCAAAGACCAGATGGACCATGAACAAACACAGCCGGCAGGCTTCGATGCTTCCGTTTGGAATGCGGAGAAGCTGGCGGAGCACCCGCACTGGGTGCATGGAGAGAAAAGACTATGTAATGAATTCATAAACCAAATGACTGACTATGAACAGTAGCAAACGAAAGCTTTTCAGCTTAATTCTGCTGGGTGTCTTGGGTATCCCGGTTTCGGCGCAAGACATCGACACGGTGTATAAGAATACACCCATTGAACAAGTGTTTTCTGACTTGAGGGAGAAAACAAACCACGAGTTTGTCTATCAGAAGCAGATTCTGCAAGGGGTGAAGCCTGTGACCTGTACCCTGAAGGACAAGCGGCTCGAAGAAGTGCTCAACGAAGTGCTGAAAGGCACGGGACTGACGTACGAGATTGTGGACAACACGGTGATTATCCGCAAGGCGGAGACCAACCGCAAGACACAACAGACCCACCGCATCTACGGTACGGTTATCTCCAAGGACGACGGACTGCCCATCATCGGTGCTTCCGTACGCTTGTTGGGAGCGGACAACGAGGAGACGACCTTCGGTACGGCAACCGACATTGACGGACGGTTTGAAATCACGGGTTTCACGTTCGGAGCAAACTATAAGGTGCAAATCTCCTACATCGGCATGAAGACGCAGGTGCTGGCAGCCAATGCCGACATGCACGTGGTCCTGGAGAGCGATGCCCAGAAGTTGCAGGACGTCGTGGTGACCGGTATCTTCAAGAAGGCGAAGGAAAGCTATACGGGTGCCGTCTCGACTGTCACGTCCGAGGAACTGGACATGTTCAAAGGGCAGAACCTGCTCCAGACATTGAAAAACATTGACGCTTCCATCAATTTTGCTGTGAACAACATAGCGGGTAGTAACCCGAATGCCCTCCCGCAAATCAACATCCGTGGTAATTCGTCGCTGCCGATGAGTGTGGAAGAATTCAATAAGACTGCCTCCAACGCCGTGAACACGCCGCTCATCATCATGGATGGCTTCGAAATCTCGCTGGAGAAGCTCATGGACTACAACGACGAGGAGATTGAGTCCATCAACATTCTGAAGGACGCTGCTGCTACTGCCATCTACGGTTCGCGTGGTTCGAACGGTGTCATCGTCGTCGTGACCAAACAGCCCGAACCGGGCAAGCTCCGTGTGAATGCCGAGGTCGGTCTGGACTTCGAAGTGCCCGATATAAGTTCGTATGACTTGTTAAATGCGCGGGAGAAGCTGGAGTTGGAGAATTCTTTGGGATTATATAATGATACTGGTAATACCGATCTGGATGTGGAGTATCAGAAGCTTTATAATCAGCGTTTGCGTCGTGTATTGGCTGGTCAGACCACAGACTGGATAAGCAAACCGATACGTACGGGTGTAGGTTCACACTACAACATGCGTCTGGAGGGTGGTAGCGAAGAGTTCCGCTGGAGTGCGACTGCTAATTACAAGGATGTCGAGGGGGCTATGAAGAACTCCTCACGCCGTACGTTTAATGGTTCCATCACGTTGATGTATACGGTAAAAAACTTTACGTTCAAAAACTATACATCTTATGGTATGAGTCGTAGTACGGAAAGTAATTATGGTTCATTTAGTGACTATGTTGCTCAGCAGCCTTATAACTCGCCTTATGATGAGAATGGAGAATTAGTAGAATATTTTGAGAACTTTCATGGCTCAAGTCGTGGACGTGGAGAATTCAATCCACTTTATGATGCAGCCTTGGGTTCATTCGACAAAAGCGGTTATGAAGAACTGACCAATAATTTCGCTGTCGAATGGAATATCCTGCCGGAGCTGACTTTGCGTGGACAGTTCGGCATCACGAGTACCACGGATCACAGTGACGTATTTTTGTCTCCGGAAAATTCTTATTTTACGTCAGATTCCGATACGGCTGATGAATTTGCGACTGATGAAGGTTTCTTTAGACGGGGCTCTTATACCTATGGAACTGGCAAATCGTATAATTATAGTGGAAATGTGACGTTGTCATATTCGAAAACTTTCCAAGACAAACATCAACTGTATGTTGGTTTGGATTATTCGATGAACCAAAGCGATGGCTATAATTATATGTTCGAAGTGGAAGGCATCTCGGATGATCAGATGAGCTTTCTGGGTAATGCCCGTCAGTATGCCCAAAACGGAATTCCAACCGGTACGAAGTTGCTTACCCGCATGATGGGTTTTACAGGCAACGTCAACTATACTTATGACGGACGCTGCTATGTGGATATGTCGTACCGTGTCGATGGTAGCTCCACTTTCGGAACGGACAAGAAGTATGCTCCCTTCTGGAGTGCTGGTATCGGGTGGAACCTGCACAACGAGAAGTTCCTTGCCGGTAATCCGACGCTGAACATTCTGCGTCTGAAGGCTTCCTACGGACAGACCGGTTCGCAACAGGGTTCCGGTTCAGGAGCTGCCACTATTTTTGCTTATCAGACTAATAATAAGTACATGAACTGGACCGGAGCTTCGTTGCAGGAGTTAGGTAATCCACGATTGACGTGGCAGACTACCGATGAGTTCAACGTCGGTCTGGAATTTGGTTTGTGGCAGGGACGTATCAAGGGAGAATTTGATTTCTATACAAAGACTACGTCTAATTTGTTGTCTGAAATGGATATTCCGCAATCCATGGGCTTCTCTTCGTACATGGCAAATGTGGGTGAAGTGAAGAACCGAGGTTTTGAGGCTTCGTTGAGTGCATATATTATTCGTGATCATAATCGGGAATTCAATTGGCTGGTGACCGGACAGCTGGTGTATGACAAGAACTGGATCTCCAAACTGTCAGATGCTATAAAGAAACAAAATGAACTTTATCTGAACCAATTGGAGACAGAGGATGGAGACCGAATTGAGATTTCTAACTTGTTCTATGAGGGAAACCCACAGAATGGTATTTATGCAGTCCGTTCATTGGGTATCGATCCTAGTACCGGACGTGAAATCTATTTGGACCGGAATGGGAATAAGACCCATACATGGGCTGCCGGTGATAAGGTATTCCTGGGCTCGTCTGATCCGCTTTATCGTGGAAACTTCGGTACGATGCTGATGTGGAAAGGGTTTACATTTAATATGTCCTTCAACTATTATTGGGGTGGGAAGACATACAATCAGACGTTGGTTGATCGAGTGGAGGTCACGACCAATACATTGATGACTTCCAATGTCGATCGGCGCGTGTTGACCGACCGCTGGATGCAGCCGGGTGATGTTACCTTTTTCAAAGGCTTTAACAATGATGCCACTCAAGCAACTTCCCGGTTTGTGATGGATGATAATGTCTTGGAGCTTTCATCTGTCAGTTTGCAATACCGCTGGGATAGTGACTGGATTCGCAAGTATGCCCGTGTGCAAAGTATTACGTTTGGCGTAAACATGTCAGATTTGTTCCACTGGGGTTCCATTAAGATGGAACGCGGAACGAGCTATCCCTATGCACGCAATATTCAGGGAAGCATCAAATTCTTATTCTAACTATTAAAAAAGTATCGTCATGAAGACTATTTATACATTGCTCTTGTTACTGGTTGCTGTCAGTCTTCCTTCTTGTAACGACTGGTTGGATGTACGCCCAGATACCGAGCAGAAAGAAGAAGATCAGTTCTCTAATGAAAAGAGCTTTGAGAGCGCAGTGATTGGTATGTACATGGATATGGCAGACCGCGATATTTATGGTGAACGCTTGACGATGACCAACATTGAGTCGCTGGCTAATTTATGGTATATGGATAGTGATCATAATCGTTACGAGGATTACTATCTGATGCAGCATGATTATTCCAACGTGGAATATTCTCAGGCCGCTATCGAAGCTATCTATGCCAAGTTGTTCAATGTCATTGTACAGGCCAATATCATCATCAAGAATGCCGTTGAGCATGGGGATGTCATCGCTGATCCTGCCATGCGGAGTGTAATTGAAGGTGAAGCGTATGCAGTCAGGGCTTATTGCCAGTTTGATGCATTGCGTTTGTTTGGGCAGGTTCCTGGAGGTACGGAACAAGTGTCACTTCCCTATTCCGAAACGACAACGATTTATGAAGTGCCACCTTACTATGATTTCAATGCGTATGTGGAAAAACTGAAGTCGGATATCGAGAAGGCAAAATCATTGTTGCTTGATAATGACCCGGTATGCCATTATTCGTTCTCTTCATTGAACAACAGTTATGATGACGGGGTCGATAACTTTATGATTTACCGTCAGTCACGCATGAACTATTGGGCCGTCCGTGCACTTGAAGCACGTATGTACCTTTATATAGGTGACAAGACAACTGCTTATCAGATTGCCAAAGAAATCATAAATGCTACTTTGGATGGTAATCCGGTAATGACCATGAGCGGGGTGAGTGATTTTGCCGCTGGGTATAAACTTTGTCCGAGTGAATGTTTGTTCTACTTGAGCAAGTATGACGTAATGGATTATTCATCTGAGTTCTTGGTGGGAGGACAGGAAAGTTTTAGTACTTGGGGAGACCTCGGCATTACCCATGATATGTACTTGACCTTGTATGCCGGTCAGAATTCTGATTCACACAACCGGATGCTTAATTGTTGGAATACAAAGGCGCAAGATAATTACGGTGATATGATGACTGTCACTACTAAATATTATTGGGATGCAGAAAATGTGACGAACGCCATGCTCTATTATCAGCTGATTCCCATGCTACGTATGTCAGAAATCTATTTGATTGCCATGGAATGTACGACAGACTTGAATGAGGCGAACAGTCTGTATCGTACCTACATGCTGGCACATGACGTCTCCAATGCTGCCGATTTTCAGTCGTTGGATGAGGTTGAGACTTTCATTCTGAATGAATATCGGCGGGAATTTTTTGTGGAAGGACAGATGTTTTACACCTACAAACGTTTGAACTGCACGGAAATGTTATGGCGAGACGAGCCGGTTTCTGAAGATGAATACATTTTGCCGCTCCCGACAACCGAATACAATCCGAACAATTAAACATATATGATTATGAAGAAACTATCCATATTTGCCGGTTTACTCCTTATCCTAGGGTTAACTGCTTCGTGTGAGAAGGACCTTGTCCCTTATGACACGCCTGACGCTTGGCTGAACTTTGCCTATTACGATTATAACAACGAGTTGGTCACAGATGCATATGCTTTCGAGGAGACTATGGCCGAGACACATTATTCTTTTGTTATCCGTAGCTCTGCGGTAGGTGAAGACCTGCAGCGGGATACAGTGTGGTTTGAAGTGACTACCATGGGGTTTTTGTCTGCTCAGAACCGTCCCGTGGAATTTCAACAAATTGCTACTGGAGAGAACGATGCTGTCCCGGGTGTACACTATGTGGCTTTTGATGACCCGTCTTTGTTGGCGAAATCATATGTTCCGGGCAATCAAAACCAGGCACTGGTGCCCATTGTTGTCTTACGTGACGGGTCATTGGATCAAAATGATGTAGTACTACAGTTCACGTTTAAGGAGAATGGGTATTTTAAACCCGGATATGATGAGTTTATTGTCCACACACTCTATATCTCCAACCATTTGGCACAGCCAAGTAAGTGGAGTTCCTATTACTGTGATTATTACTTTGGAACATACGGCCAGATGAAACATCAGTTGATGATGGAGTGGACAGGGAATGCATGGGATGATGCATACCTGGATGAATTGTTCAGTGGTGACAATGAATACCTCAATTATCTGGGACGGTGGTTCTCAGAAAAGTTGGACGAAGAGAATCAAAAACGACAGGAACAAGGAGAAGATATTTATCGGGAAGATGATGGTACTCCGGTCTCCTTTGATCCAGTCATGTAATTAACAGCTTAAATATTGCATTATGAGAAAAATATTATACTTGGCTCTTTTTATGAGTTTGATTGGCTGGTCGTCCTGTATCGAAGACGATTCCAGTTTAGGTGGAGATTTGGATACAATCACCATTACGGGTATGGATGAGGAAGACGCAATTTCAGTCGTTTCTTATACAGGGGTCAACCTGGGTGACCTTGTGAAGCCTGAAATAACCAGTACTTATCCGGAAGAGCAGCTGACATATGCGTGGTATCTTTTTGATCAGAATGCCAGTGAAGATACTTATCAGAACTATCAGATTTCTTCAGAACGCGTACTGGATTATGAAGTCAACCTGAAGAGTGGAACCTATGCGTTGGTATTTGAAGTAACTTCGCAAACCGATGGGTATGTGGAGTTAGCACGTACTTCTGTCCAGACATCTACTCCCTATTCGAGAGGATTCTATATTTTGAAAGAGACAACTGGTGGTGATACGGAGTTGGATATTTACAATGGAACGGACTTCCTCACAGATCGTATTGCTTTTTCTACAGGCAGCTCCTTGTCGGGAAAACCTTATAATATATCTGTCCTTTACAGTGGTGAATATATTAATCCGGATGAGAATAAGACCGATGTTGCAAACATGGTTCATGTCAGTACGGAGGATGGGAATCGGTATATTGGTTTTCGGACAGAGGACCTGACAAAAGCTTTTGAAGGTGCTTCGTTGTTTTACAGCGAGGAGATGGGTACTGATGAATATCCAGCTGTATTTGCCAACAGTATATTCAATAATTTCTATTTCTCAAATACCGGTGTACGGGTTTACCAATGTGGAGTTTCCATGGGATCTTCTTCACCTACGACGGGCAGAATGGGCTATGCGGTAGGCAATGGTGCCAGCCGTTTTGTGCAAATATCGAGTTATACTGATGGCTTCATTTATTGGAGCAATGCCGACCATGAAATACAAAATGTCGATTACAATGCCATTGCATGTAATCCTGTTCCCTATGAGGGGGCAACGGCTTATCCAAATGATTTGGAATGCCTTGCTTCAGGATATAATACTATCATCTCTTCAGCTTGGTTCTTGTGTGAACAGCCTTCTACCGGCGATCGCTATTTGTTCCTGGCGACTTATCGTTCCATCAGCAAAGTCATTAAGCTTGACCCTTCTTTGCATCTGGCACAGGCTGAGAAGATAGGCGGAAACGGAAGAACAGCATCTTATATTTACTGCATTGATGACAATAAATTATATGCTTACAGTTTATCTACGGGAGGTGAGCAAGTGGTCACTCTTCACGGCATTCCGGTTAGTGAAACGCTTGATTTTGTAACTAATCAGTACCTGAATTTTAGCTCGATGCTCGGTACAGCTTATAATTTCGACAACTTGATTGTTGGTACCCGTTCAGGTAATAGTTATAAGCTCTATTTCTATGGAGAAGAGCAGATGAACGGTGGCATGCCTATTGCTGAGGCTGAAAATGTGGTTGAAGGGGAAGGACGGGTACATGCTGTTCGATATGTAGCCCCGATGAATAATGTTTCGGGAATGTATCTGTCATTTGGAAATGTTCCGTTCCCGATTTCAGACTAATCATGGATTTTAAACCTAAAATAACCTGTATGAAAAAACAAATTCTCACAGCCCTGGCAGCCCTTCTGGCGTTGCCGGGCCTGGCTCAGACCAATTTCCGCTCCATCACGTTCGATGAAGCGCTGGCAGCCGCCAAGGCTGAAAACAAGATGGTGTTTATTGACTTCTACACCGACTGGTGCGGCCCCTGCAAGATGATGACACGTGAAGTGTTCCCACAGAAGGCGGTGGGCGACTACATGAACGAGAAGTTCGTCTGCATCAAGCTTAATGCCGAAAAGGAAGGAAAGGAGTTTGCCGACCTGTACAAGGTGGAATACTTTCCGACGTTCATAGTGCTTGATACGGACAAAAAGGTGATTGTCACTAAGATTGGTTTTGAAGAGGGACAGTCGTTTATTGATGACCTGAACCGTAAGCTTGACCCGGAAATGAGTCCTGAGAAGCTGAAGGCACGCTACGACAGTGGAGAACGTACACCGGATCTGATATCGGCGTATGCCTCACTCAAGATGGCGGAATTGCGTGAAAAGGTAGGCAAGACCATCAAAAGCAAGGAAGTCTTCAAGATTGTCTATGACTATTACAAAGACTTGAGCGATGCTGACCGCCTGTCCCCGAAAAATCTGTTCGTTTACCAGCAGTATGTGGAATCGCCCACCGATGAACCTGCCCGCTTCATGGTGGCTCACCGGGACGAGTTTGATGCCAACACGCGTGTAGAGATAGACAAGGTGCTCTCCAAACTCTATCAGGCACAGGTCTATGGATACTTCTCAGGGACGAAACCCTATGACGCAGCGACCTATGAGCTTATCAAGAATGAAATCAATACCCTCGGTTTCAATGCTGATAAAAAATATGACAACTGTTTCCGCTTCATCGAATGCCATGCCAAGGGAGACCTGAATGCCTACCTTGATTTGTGCGAAAAGGAATATCCGTCGTTGGATGAGCGTCAGCAAAGTTCGCTTGTCGTACATTTTGCCGGACTGATTAAGACCGATGATGCGGCTATCCGTCAGCGTGCTGCAAAGTTCCTTCGCAGTCACGTAGCCGAGATGAGTGCCGGCAACATGTTTTTTGTGGCTGACCAGCTGATGGATCTGGAAGGTCAAAAGCATTAAACCCAAATCGCCTGACTTCGTCACTCAAAAAACCTCAATATTATAATTGATTGATAAACAATATTTTGTAATTTCGTGTCACCCATTTTAGGGTGACACGGCACAAAAAATGTTTATACGTAAAAAGAAATACCCATCAGGCAATGTAGGTGTCATAGTCGTTGAAAAGGTCAACGGCAAGATGAAGGAACTTACCACTATAGGTTTAGCGCGTCATCAAGAAGAAATAGATTCTCTGATAACGAAAGGTCGTAAATGGATAGAGGCGGAACAGGAATGCCGCCATCCACGGCTGGATCTCTTCGGTGAGGAACGTAAGAAGTGTGATGCAGAACTTCTGAATGCCGAACAGATGCTTTCGTGCATAACCAACATCTCCATCAATGGAGCGGACCTGATACTTGACCGTGTCTTTGACAACGTGGGCTTCAACAGGATAGATGATGAGGTGTTCCGCCAACTTGTAAAAGCCCGCTTGTCTTATCCTGCAAGCAAATCTGCCACAGTGGAGTATCTGAAGAATCATTTTGATGAAGATGTCAGCCTGTCGAAGATCTATCGTTATTTGGACAAACTGAGCGATAACCAGCATAAGATAGTTCAGGACATAAGCGTCCTTCACACAAAGAAGATTTTAGGCGGCCATATCGGTGTGCTGTTTTATGATGTCACCACACTCTATTTTGAAGCGGACTATGAGGACGAGCTTCGCAAAACGGGTTTCTCCAAGGAAGGGCGTCACCAGAACCCTCAGATTATATTGGGACTGTTGGTCAGCATTGGCGGCTATCCGCTTGCGTATTGCATCCATGAGGGCAACAAGTACGAGGGACACACGATGCTTCCGGTAGTGACGGAATTTGTCCGGAAATATGAGCTGGAAGATTTTATCGTGGTGGCTGACTCAGGGTTGATGAACAACGATAATATAGCCGACCTTGAAGCAAACGGTTACAAGTATATCATCGGTGCGAAAATCAGGAACGAGAGCAGGAAGATACAGGAATGGATACTGGAGCAGCCTAAGACAGACTGCCGGATGGTTGAATACGATAAAGGCAACGGGCAGAGGTTATTGGTCGGATATACGGAAGACCGTGCCCGAAGGGATGCTTATAACCGGGAGAAAGGGATACGCCGTCTGGAGAAGGCATACCGCAGAGGTACTCTTACCAAAGACAATATCAACAAGCGCGGATACAACAAGTTCCTGAAAATGGAAGGAGATGTGAAAGTGACCATCAATTACGAGAAACTGGAGAAAGATGCGAAATGGGATGGTCTCAAAGGATACCTTACCAATACGAATATACCTGTCAATGACGTATATGCCGCCTACCATAACCTATGGCATGTTGAAAGGGCCTTCCGCATATCAAAATCAAAGATTGAGATAAGACCAATGTTTCACTTCACACGGCGCAGGATAGAAGCCCATGTCTGTATCTGCTTCGTGGCCTTGAAAGTTTACAAGGAATTGGAACGTCTGCTGAAACTATCCGGCATAAATATGAGTGTGGACAAGGTGCTCGAACTTGCTAAAACTATAGTGACTATACAGATTACATTGCCTCAGAACAAGCAGACAATCAACAGAACTATGCTGATGAAACGCCATCAACGCATTGCGCCATTGTTCACAGATGAATTTTGGGTGACACGTTGACGAAGTCAGGGCGGAATAAAGGGATGTCCTCCGGACGATTTTTCATCCCCGCAAACAAATAAGACCCATGCCGCGCACGGCACAGCATGGGTAGTCAGACGCACAAAAAAAGCGGTCTGTCCACCAACAACAGCAGACAGACCGCAGACAAAAGATTGCCATCTCAGGCGCTATTCATAAATCTCCTCCAACTTCTTTTGCAACTGGGCACCCCGCAAACCGGAAGCCACAATCTTTCCATCCGGCCCTATCAAGAGTGTCGCCGGTATGGCACGTATGTCATAGAGCTGGGCAGCTTCACTCTTCCAAGCCTTCAAGTCTGAAAGCTGGGGCCAAGTCATGCCCATCTGCTCCACAGCCTTTGTCCAATCCTCTTTATTGGTATCGAAGGAGACACCTACAATCTCGAATCCTTTCGGATGATATTTCTCATAGAGCGACTTCACCAAGGGCATTTCCTGCCGGCACGGCCCGCACCAGCTGGCCCAGAAATCGACCAGCACGTAATGCCCCTTGCCTGCATAGTCAGACAACTTCCGCGACACCCCCTGCATGTCAGCCAATGCAAAGTCCGTGAAAGCCGCTCCAGCAGCTTTCCGCTTCGCACCCTCAAGCTTGTGGAAGGTCGACTTCAACAATGCATTTTGCTTGTAGGGATAGTCACGCAGATACGTATCCAGAAAATCCATGCCCAAGACATCGTCATAGTTGAAGATGAAATAAGCCGGGATAAGATTGTCCTTGTTGTCCAGGATACCCTGCCGCAGGGCATGCATCTGACGCGCCGAGACATCCTCCCATTCCTTGTCCAAACGTTTCCCGATGGAGTCAGGCAACTGTCCACCATACTTTTCGGCCAGCGTCGTAGCCTCCTGCTGGATGCGGCGTTGGTCCACCCCGCCCTGATTGATGGCGTCCGTGATGGCCGCCATGCAGGCATTGACATCCGAACCTTCGACCTTCACGCCGCGGTCGAGCACCACCTGAAGAGGAGTCTCGTCGAGGACAAATGCTGCCACGACATTATAACCGGTCGCCGTCCCGCAGATGGAGGCCAATTTCGGCAACGTAGCCGTGCCCTTGAGGACATACGTCCCGTTCTCACAAGCGGCGCTGTCCAACACCGCGCGGTCTTCAATCGAAAACAGATAGACCTTCTCCGGCTTAAAGCCGTTAGCCTCCTGCTTGTTGACGAAAGTCACTTGGTAGCCGGTCTGGGCTTTCAGCAAGCAGCCGGCCGCCAAGACCATTGATGTCAATATGCTTCTTTTGATATTCATAGCTTTGAAATGGTATGGTCCTTAATTATTGAAACTGTCACAACCTGGAGAACGGAGTCCTAACTGACGAACATTGAGCACCTTTCCTCCTACATTGCCTTTATACAGCAACCGCGGGAAATCATACGAGGTAATGTCATAGACGAGCACATCGCCATTTTCACAACCAACGAACAGCTGATCGCAGTTATAGACAGCAAGACTAATCGAAGTAATCGGTGAGGTCACTTCCGTCAAAGGCATCGTACGATACTTGACGCCAATCGACAAGCCAGAACCGTCATACAAGAAATAACGGACTTCATTGCCTTTAGTGAAAAATATGGTACGTGCAACCACCTTGCAAGTTGCCGGCGTACGATTACTTCCGCTGGAAAGAATGCACGACGAGGAATCCAGCAACTCGGGAATCGGCATATCAGCATATCCAAAATGAAAAGCACCAGTATTTAATCCAAGCCCTTTCATAAAGACTGCAAAGTGTCTAAGCTGAGTAGTCGCTACGCCCGGTTCATTATAGAGGCAAACGAAAACCATATTTCCACCCAGCAAACTGGGGTAATACCTGTGAGGACCGATGTAAAGGATTTCAGTTCCCTCCGGGAAACAGTTCACTGGAGCACCATAAGCCGGCGTACCTGATAATGGTACAATTATAGGACGGAACACACTCGTATAGTCCTCGCCGACCTGCGTCATCTCCACACTGGCAATCATGACACGACGGTTTTTCTCGTCGTAACAAGGAATCATTTCATTGTAGTTGGTGTTCCAAAATTTCGTAACTTTATAGCCTTTCTCATCCACAAAATACGGTTCAGTCAGGTATTTGCCTCCCAAGTAATTCCCGGACATAAGACGGCAGTAAAGTTGTCCGTCGGCCGTGGCCAGGAACGTTGCAGGCTGGCGATTTTCTGTCGCGTCGTAATCGGCCCGGGCCACGAGCTGGAAGTTGGCAGGCGTGCCATCCAAGAACTCGTCCCCTTCAATCTTGCCATATAAAGACATGTCCTCGGCGTCCAGTTGAAACCCGCCCTCATTGGTAATCACGGTAATGGAACCGTTCTGACCGACATGTCTGTCATACGCCCAATTCATAGTCAGCGGTTTGCCGGGAATGGAACTTCCGTCATTGCTTTCTGCATAAGCATCCTGAACAAGGTCGTACTCAGAGACGAGTTGGCCATTTTCCGACTTCGAGTATTCACGAACGACAGACACACGAGCCTTGCCGTTGTCATCCACCAGCAGAACCCAGTTGCCTTCTGAATATTTCGGATTAAACCACACCAAGATGTTAGCCATGTACTTCACACCGGTGTTCTTTTCCACGATATTGAACGTTCCGAAAGTACCCATAGCACCCGAACACTCCGTAACACCGGCTTTTTCCATCAATTCATACGTGCTCATGGTCACCTGGAGTCCCTCGGCCACAGGTTTTCCATTGAGAATCCACTCGTAGGTCACATTCTCGGCCCGTGTCAATGAATCGGTGTCCCATGTAAAAAGCCCCTTTCCATCCAATGTTACATCATATCCCTGATAGGCATAGTATCGGGATGGTTGTGTATTGTCGACCAGCCAGCGAGGAGGATTCATTTCGCGGTAGTCATAATTGCCTTCATCTTCAAAACAAGCTGTCAAGACCAGCAAGCTTGCCAGCAAACTATATACAAGTTTATTCATAATCTTCATTATCTTTAGTTTGTAACTTATCTTATAGCGGCACATCTATCAAAATGCCATCTTCGTAAGTCGGATTCATAATCAGCCATTCCTTGAATTTCATAACCAACTTGCGCGCCAAGTCGGGCTGCTCTTTGATTACATTTTCATTCAAGTCTTCAGCACCCTCAACATTCTCCAGGAAGAGTTTATACTTCAACGGAGAGTATTTGCCGAGCAGGTAAGTTTCCACCTCCTCATTCCACCACAACGGACGAACCGGCTCTTTGGAAACCCAGATGATGGCCCGTGAGCGTTCATATTGTCCGACTTTCATCTCTTCAGTCGGCACGATTTCCAGCACCAGACGGTAGCCACCGTCCACCTCATCCAAGTGTGGCGTGCGGTTAAACTGAATATGAATGGTGTCCTGCATACTGGTGGCATTGTCCGGCACAGGCATTGCACGGAATATGTACTCATCTTCCAAGGTGTAGTCTTCAGGAAGAGCAGTCGTCAGTTCGTCCACGACGCGCAAACGGAAAGGCGTGTCTTTCTCCACCTTACGCCCGGCCAACACGACAATCAAATCAGCTTGCTGGTGCATGTCGGTCGGATGGTTGAAGTAGAAGGTGATTAATGTGGAGTCGGCTGTTTCCGTTCCCGCGATGGCGTCGCGCCAGAACTTCTCAAAATAGACCATGCGTTCCTCGCCAAACACCATGATATCTTGTTCCTCACAAGCCGTCATCAGGAATCCTCCGATGACAGCTATCAAAAGCGTTAGTTTTCTTATCATGACTTTACAGTTTGTTTATATTACATATTTTGATTATCAGGAATAGGCAACATGTATTCCGATTTGTTCAACTTACGGCTTGTGTTGCCAATCTTCACTTTTGCTCCCAAACGCTTGTATAGGTAGAACAGCTGTCCCTCCGAAATCCATTCGCGCTGGGCGTCGCGAATCATGTCTTGCAAGAATTGGTCCAAGTCGTTCCTCTCCTGCAATGACGTGTCAAGCCCTCTGGCACTACGGATGGTGTTCAATATGTTGTAGGCTTCGGTAAAATTGCCCTGACGCGCATAATGCTCGGCCATGATGTAGCGGATTTCCGTAGCACGAATAATCGGCAATGTCTGTACGTTTTTCGTGCGGATGCTTTCATCTTCGCTGCAATACCACTTGGTGGAAACCCGATAATCACTGTTCCAAGCAAATACATTATAGTCTGGAGCAAACAGCAAGAATCTGGCACGAAAATCTTTATCCCTTTCATCGGTGCCGTCCGTTGATTTGAATATATCTTGCCCTCCCAGGTCAACAACGAACCAGCTGGGATTTCCTCCTTGTTCGTCCGAACGCTTTTGGAAAAACGTTCCCAAGCCGTAATCGATGTAAGCGTCCTCGTTGTACAACGCAAATATCAAGTTGGAGACAATCTTCAAGTCGGTCCTTGATTCATTGTTCTCAGCAGAATTCATTATTGTCCAATCATCAGGAGTAAACATCATATAAAGCATATTGTTGGCTCCAGCAGCCTTGAAGTTCATCACCTGCTCTGCACATTCAAAAGCCAAATCGTCTTCACCCATATATTGATAAACACGAGCCAGCAAGGCAGTTATGGCATAGTAATTCAAACGATAACCCCGCTCCAAGAAGAAGTCGTCCACGCTCGCACCCTCATCTGCAGCGCCTTCCATACCATACTCCAATTGATTATAGAAACGAGCGTTAGCCGTAGCATTGGCACTCAATCCAAGAGCTGTCGTATCGATACGCGCCGTCAAACGTTGTGCTTCCTTGAAGTCAGCCACGACCTTTTCCAAGAATGGTTTTACTTCGATGGCTTCCGGCTGGATGTTGGGATATACATCCACGTAGGGTAAATATTTACCTGTTTCATTTTCGATGGGAGCAGGAGCAAACAGTCTGCACAAGTCAAAGTGCATCAAGGCACGGCAGGCATAAGCCTCTCCCAAAATCATGTCGCGCTCCAGCTCGCCTTCGGCAAACTTGTTCGGGTCCTCATCCTTGATGTTTTGAATCAGATTGTTGGCATTGGCGATGGCATTATAACCGTCCTTCCAGATGGCATCAATCGTCTCACGCAGGTCCACATTATAATAATTAAAATCACGTGCTTCCCGATAAATGGTATTGACACTCGTCCCACTGGAAGACATCCAGTCCCAAGTATATTGCTGAGAGATACAGTCAACAATGCCAAACTGCAATTCTACCCCATAAAGGTTCTTGGAAGTCATTGCCTTGTACACACCGCTCAACATCGTGCGATAGCCGTCGCCTGTTTCAGTCAGCTTGTCATTCGTGGCTTGTCCTTCAGGTTCAATATCCAGCCAGTCGGAACAAGCCGTCATGGCAAACAAGGACAGCAGTAAGTATATGCTTGTATATATTTTCTTCATAAGATGTTATTTTTAAAAGCCGAGGCTCAGAGTAAAACTATAGTTCTTTGCATACGGATAACTTGTACCACGTTCTTCACGGATAGTCGACCAGCGCGCCAAGTCATTGGCGTTAAAACGCAAGCCTAAAGACGAAAGATGTAACCGCGACACAAGCTTCTGATCGAAATCGTAACCAATCGAAAGGCTGCTGAACGACAAATAGTCATTGTCCTGCACGAAACGCGATGTGGGCTGCGTCTCTACATCAGACTTCATATCATAATACGGAGCTAAATCACCAGGACGTTGCCAGCGCTGGGTCAGCACACGGCGGTCAACGTTGCTATTCTCGATGTCAGCTTCTTCCACCTTGGAAAGCAGCGTCTCATTGTAGTCCTGTCCGCCCCACTGGTAAAGGAACGTCGTATTCAGATAGAATCCTTTCCAACCGATATTGATACCAAACGAACCCTGTGCTTTCGGGCTTTTATCACCACACACTACAATGTCGGCCGAGTTCCATGTATGCGTGACAGAGCCATCGCGCTTGCGGAACATTTCCTTACCGGTCGAAGGGTCAATACCCAAAGAAGGAACGGCATAGATGGCAGTCGTCGACGCTCCTACATAATATTGTGTCAGCGGCACAAACTTCAAATCTGCATATTCTTCGTTGTCAGCATTCTCTCCACGGCCGGCATAGAAATCTTGCACTCTTTGATTGTAGGCTGCAGCATCTTGCCCCAATTCTGTGATACGGTTTTTATTTGCAGCCATCATGAAGTTCAAGGCTACTGTCCAATCTTTATCTTGATAAGGCACCACATTCACTTTCACTTCATAGCCCTTGTTGAGGATGGTTCCGGCATTGGTGTAGAACGTTTCAAAACCGGACGAAGTACGGATATTCAACTGAGAAAGCTGGTCGGTAGTCTCCTTGCGGTAGTAGTTTGCCTCAATAGACAAACGACGCTTGAACATCTCCAACGTAATACCAAAATCCCACGTACCAGTCTTCTCCCAAGTCAATGCCGGGTTTCCAAGAGCTATCAACGTATTGGCCGGAGTGGACGTATACCAGTCATCGGATGTCTGGTAAGTGGAAACAGCGGCATAGGAAGGGAAGCTCACATTTCCTGTCACACCGTATGTCCCACGCAAACGCAGCGTGTTGATAATCGGGTTGTTTCTCAGGAACTCATAATTATGGATGTTGATACCAAGTCCGACCGACCAGAACGGAGCAAAACGATCGTCGCGTCCAAACTTGGACGAACCATCCATACGAAACGAGAAGTCGGCCAAATAGATGTTGTCATACGAATAGTTCACCGCACCTAAAAGACCCACCAGACGGTCTTCGCTTTCTGACACTGAAGCCTTGTCCGGCTGGTCAGCGGCATAAGCCGGCGAATGCAAATTGCTCAACTGAAATCCTTTATAAAGGATATTCGTATTGGTACCTTTACTTGCCTGCGCATTCAAACCTGCCGTCGCATTGATGAAGTGCTTTTTGATGGCTTTGTTGTAATAAAACAACGCATTCACGTTCCACGTATAAGAAGTGCTACCCGTTGTCTGGAGCGTTCCTTTCTCCTTACTCGAAACGCTCGCAAAGCTTGGATCTTTAGGGTCTACGTAAGTCTCTGCGTTTGAATCCGTGCGCGTGACGGAAAACGAGCCTTTGAAAAAGAATTCTTTCGTGAAATAAAGATTAATCATCAAATTATCTGTCAAGTCGCTCAGCGTGGTACGTCCCGAATAACTGCCCAAACTACGAACTTGATAGAGCGGATTGGCTATATTGTTTGAAGATTTCAGTGTCTCCAGCAAATTACCATCGTTGTCATATGGAGCGTAATAAGGCTTCAGGAGAGTATACCTGGAAAATTCACCCCAAGGCGAGTTTTCCGACCGTGTTACCGTATAGCTCACAGAGTTCATCACCTGCAACCATTCGTTGTAACGATAGTCCAACGTCAAGCCCACGCCATACACATCACGATAAGAATCCTTCATCGCACCATTGTGCGTATTATAGTTCAAATCAACACTGTAACGGATGGACTCCACACCACCTGACAGGTTCATGCTATGCGTCTGGTTGAACACATTGCGCACGGGCTGGGCCAGCCAGTCCGTCTCCACGCCGCGGCGCACTTCGTTCATCAATTCGTTGTAGCGGATGTCATGCAAAATTTGCTCTCCCGGGTCATCTCCCGTAAAAAGACCCGCAGCCCGTTCCACCTGCAACATCTCCTCGGCATTACAAAGGTTATAGTCCGAAAGGTCAGGAAACTCCATTCCGCCTGTGAAGTTGTATGTCACGCGCAGTTCGCCCGGCTTCGGAGCGACGGTCGTCACCACGATGACGCCATTGGCAGCACGCGAACCGTAAAGGGCCGTAGCGGCAGCATCCTTCAGGATGGTCATGCTCTCGATGCGGTTGATGTCCATATCGTAGATTTTCTGCACGCTCACCTCAAAGCCGTCGAGGATGAAGATGGGAAGGTTCGGGTTGTCCGCCAGATTCGTACGTTGCGAGCGGCGTGCCGACTCCACGTCAAGGCCGCGGTTCATACCGATACTGCTCTCGCCGCGGATGGTAAACTCCGGCAAGTTGTTCGGGTCAGAACCTCAGAGATTGGCTTCCTTCAGACGGAAGGATGGTTCGAAAGCTTGCAGAGCGGCGATGGCATTCTTATTGTTCGTCTTCAGGAGCTGGTCTTTCGTCACCACGGTGGCATTTCCCGTGAAGGCATTCTTCTTCAACTGCTGGTAACCGGTCACGACCACCTCGTCCATCATCTCCGCATTTTCCTCCATCGTCACATTGACGTTGGTGCGTTTGCCCACACGTTCTTCCACGTTTTTCATGCCTATCATGGAAAACAACAAGGTGTGGCCCTCTGCCGGCATATCCAGCGAATAGTTTCCGTCAAGGTCAGTAGCCGTGCCTGTCTTTGTGCCTTTCACCAAGATTGACACGCCGGGAAGCGGATTGCCCGCTGCGTCGACCACCTGGCCGCGGACCGTTTTCTTGCTTTGTTCGGCTGCTGCCGGCACACCTTTCTTGGGCACGATGTAGACGAACTTGCCCTTGATGGAGTACGTCAAGGGCAGTCCCTCCAAAAGTTGCTTCAGCACGGTCTCGATGTCGCCAGCCTGCACCTTGCGGGTCACCTGCAATCCTTTCACGTCGTCATGACTGAACATGAATTTGTAGTCGGTGCTCTTTTCCAACTGGCGGAACACTTGAGACAACGGTTTTTGAGTCACCTCCAGCCGAATCTCTTCTTTTCTCTCTTGCGCCTGCGACTCCGTCGTCGGCAACAGCGTGAGACTGGCCAGCAACAGGAAACTATAACGCAGACGATGTTTCAATGAAATAGGTTTCATGCCTTTTACTTTAATTAAACAAGTTTTCTCAATTAAAAACAAATGTTGTTTTAATTAATAGACGAACAAGCGTTTCAATCGGGCACGGTTGTTTGGAAGAAATTTCAGCAAGAGAGTGAAAAAAGAGCGTATTCGGACAACAAAAGTCGTCCATTGAAGTACAAACCCGGCTATAAAGTGTTAAAAAGAATCTTTTTCACGTCGCCGAAAGGCGAATGAGGATGTACGAGAGGAGATTTTAAACAAAAAGACACGGAGGCACAGAGATTTTATGCTATGAGTTCACGACATATTCTCTCTGTGCCTCCGTGTTTCTGTGTTTTGAAAGACTGCGCTTTGACACAGCGGCACTCAGTCGATATGGACAACACCGTTTTCAAACCGGGCGCGGACTTTCTGCATGAGGTTCAGTTGGTTCAAGGCCGATTCGATGCCGTCGCTGCGCTTGCAGAAATAATGCAGGCGGAGCAACATGGCCTGGGGATTGTCGAACACGACATCGACATTGTACCAACGCCCTATCTGCTGCATGATTTCGGACAAGGGCGTGTCGTCGAAGAAGAAATAACCCTCTTTCCAATAGACATAAATGTCCGTGTCCACCCTGTGGATGTCAAACGAACCGTCGTCATTCAGGCTCACATCTTCACCCGGCTTCACACGCACATAGTCGCCGCCGCCCGTGCCGCACACCTCCACGCTGCCCTTGACGAGCGTCAGGTGGGAGCGTGTGCCGGAATGGTCGCTCAGATTGAATTCCGTCCCAAGCACGCGCACCTGCATACGGTCGGTCTCCACGACGAAGGGGATGCCGCCGGCCTTTCGCGACACCTGGAAATAGGCCTCGCCTCGCAGGCTGACTTTGCGCTCGCCGTTACCGAACCGCGCGGGATATTGCAGGCGGCTGCGCTCGTTGAGCCAGACCACTGTCCCGTCAGCAAGAATCAGCTTGAAGTCCTTTCCCGAAGGCGTGGACAAGGTGTGAAGTTCATCAGGGACGGTCTTGTTGTCAGCAGCATAAGCCAGCGTCATCGTGTCCCGGCGGGATGCCACGCCCTGAAGCGCGGACAGCTGCTTGTCGTCTGTCACGTCAAGAGCCAACGCTCCGTCGCCCGTCTCCAGGATGACATCGCG
>ULTZ01008109.1_pt1 | contig 51614 bp, 39 predicted proteins | sample 1957981 | NCBI WGS metagenome assembly ULTZ01 (sample SAMEA4835745, study PRJEB28245) | human gut metagenome | biome: gut microbiome; material: fecal sample | place: Denmark | collected 2008
GAGAAAATATCGGATTCATGCAACACCGCTGCTTCCATGGATTCAAATGGTTCATGTGCAACCAGACGCATACCGTGCGAGTTGGCAACCAGCGTATAACCTGCAATTCCGGTCTTGCTCTGATAAGCTTTGGAAAAGCCGCCATCGATAATCAACAGCTTACCATCACATTTGATCGGAGACTCCCCCTTCTTTAATTCTACCGGAACATGCCCGTTAACAATATGGGACTTCCTGGTGTCCAGTTCAAATTCATCCAGGATTTTATTTAAAATATCCTCGTGGTCAAGCAAAGAATAATAGGCATTCTTGGTTTCCTTATGGGTTTCCTTATCCTCAATAAAGTAACGCTCAAAGGTCGTCATCTTATCTTTACCGAAAACAGGAGAATTCGGTCCCGCCCAGATATACCAGATGTAATCCTGTGCCTTGCGCATCTCTGCCGGATCATTCTTCGCATAGTAGCCTTTCCGGGCATAATTATCGAGAATATCATATAACTGCTTTCCCTGATAATCCTTTCCATCCACATCCACACTTAAGAAATTCCCCTCGCCATCCATCGGCATACAGCCATGGTATAGCAGATTGGAATTGTATACCTTATAAAGACCACCGTTGGAATACAGGAAGCGTACATGCTTCTGGAGCTTTTCACATTTGAGGAAGGCCTGACGGATCCGTTCCATCACCTGCTCCTCATCCGGAGTAAGTGCATAGGGATTCTTGGGATCAATAGTCGGAAAATCGGTATCGTTCATCGGATATTCCTTACCATATGCCATAACCGTCTTCTTCTCATAATCAATTTTATCGAGCAGCAGCCGGTCATCCATCAGGAATTCCGGATGCTTCATAATGACCTGTCCCTCCAGCTTGAACTGCATAATGGCAATTGCCTTATGAATCTTCATATCAAGGCTTAAGTCCTTGGTATTATAATCGGTATTATATTTAATGGAAAAGGTTTCGCAGTTGGTATTCGAATAGGTATCAAGTGCAAAGGTTGCAAGTGGAATCAGATTAATTCCGTAACCGTCCTCCAGCGTATCCAGACTTCCGTAACGGGCTGCAATGCGGATTACCGTCGCAATACATGCAAGCTGTCCGCAGGCGGCTCCCATCCACAGAATATCATGGTTTCCCCACTGGATATCCACTGAATGATAATTTATCAGAGTATCCAGAATAATATGGGGACCCGGTCCACGGTCAAAGATATCACCGACAATATGTAGATGGTCAATCACCAGTCGCTGGATCAGATTACTCAGTGCAATGATAAAATCCTGCGCTCTGCCGATCCGGATAATGGTATGGATAATTTCGTTGTAGTAGCCTTCCTTGTCCGAAATATCTGCTTTTTCGGTAATCAGCTCTTCGATAATATAAGCGAAATCCTTCGGGAGTGCCTTCCGTACCTTAGAACGGGTATACTTCGATGCAACCTTCTTTGTAATCTGTACCAGACGGTGCAGCGTGATCTTATACCAGTCCTCAATGTTATCCTCTTCACTGATTACAATATCCAGCTTTTCTACCGGATAATAAATCAGCGTTGCCAGTGACTTCTTATCCTTGTTGCTAAGTGCATTCTCGAATACCTCATCAATGGTACGGCGGACTGCACCGGAACCATTCTTTAATACATGGGCGAACTGCTCATATTCTCCATGAATATCCGTCAGAAAATGCTCCGTTCCTTTCGGCAGATTAAGAATCGCCTGAAGATTAATAATCTCTGTGGAAGCCGCTGCAATATTGGGATACTGCCGCGCCAGACTCTTCAGATATTTCAGTTCCATGCTCTCCTGCTGGCTCATATTTTCCTTACCCTCTCCCTCTCACATTTGTAAAATCAGTGTAACCGTTCGGTTCAACACTTTTATTATGCCTCGTCAATAACCTGGCTCATCTGGTAGTGTCCGGGGCCTTTACCCTTCAGGAATTTTGCTGCCTGAATGGCTCCTTTCCCGAATACGGCCTTGGAATACGCGGTATGGGAAAATGTAATGACTTCATCCGTACCCGCAAAAATAACATCGTGGTCACCGACAATTGTACCGCCGCGAACCGAGGAAATTCCAATTTCCTTCTTCGGGCGCTGCTGCCTGCGGGTACTTCTGTCAAACACATATTCATATTGATTATCTAATTCTTCATTAATGGAATCAGCAAGTGCAAGGGCTGTGCCGCTCGGTGCATCCAGCTTTAGGTTATGATGCTTTTCAACAATCTCAATATCGAATCCGGCCGGTGCTAAAATTCCCGTTGCTTCCTTCAGAAGCTTAAGCAGCATATTGATTCCGAGAGACATATTTGCAGAACGTAAGATCGCTACCTTTTTAGAGGCCTCTCTCACATAATTAAGCTCTTCTTCAGAAAGTCCTGTTGTACATACCACACAGGGAATCTGTCTCTCCACACAATATTCCATCAGCCCTTTAATCGCCGCCGGATTACAGAAATCAATAATAACATCTGCCTGGACATCACAATCACTGATATGCTTATATACCGGGAACGGATTTCTGCCCTGGTCGTAGACATCGACACCTGCAACAAGCTTTACTTCCTCATCCTGTGCAATCAATCCTGCAATCATCTGTCCCATTTTACCATTGCATCCATGCATGATTACTCTTGTCATCGCACTGTTCCTCCTGTTCGTTTATATCATTTTTCCGTAACTGTTCATAACCCCATTCGTAAAACCGCTGTTTCACAGCGTAGTTTACCTCATGTGGTTACTTCACCATATAAATCATGTCAAATGTCCTTACGAATGCATGCATTTGACGCCCATATTGCCATATTTGCATAGCTCTGAATAGTTACAGGATTCCATATTTCTTCATTTCTGCTTCGAGCTTCTTTGCATTCTCGGGCTCCATCTCGGTTAAAGGAGCCTTCGGAACTCCAACCTGCCTGCCCTGTAAATTAAGAGCCATCTTGACCGGGATCGGATTTACTTCACAGAACAGAGCCTTGCAGAGAGGGATCGCACGTAACTGCTCTGCACAGCTTCCCTTTACATCTCCGTCAAAGAACTTCTGGCAGATCTCATGGGTCTGTCTGGGTGCCACATTGGATAACACGGAAATTACACCGATTCCGCCTAAGGAAAGAATCGGCACGATCTGATCGTCATTTCCGGAATACAGATCAACCTTGCCATCTGCCATGGACATCAGCTTTGCAATCTGTGAGATATCTCCGCTGGCTTCCTTGATACCTACGATATTCTCAACCTCTGTACACAGTCTGACTGCGGTTTCCGGCTGAATGTTGCATCCGGTACGGCTCGGTACATTGTAAAGAATACAGGGAACTTTAATCGAATCTGCAATTGCCTTAAAATGCTGGAACAAGCCGAACTGGGTTGCCTTATTATAATAAGGTGTAACCAAAAGAACACCGTCTACTCCGTATTTCTCTGCTTCTGCAGAAAGATAGATCGCCGTCTCCGTGCAGTTTGAACCGGTTCCTGCAATAACAGGAATTCTGCCCGCCACCTTCTCTACACAGTACTTAATCACCTCAAGGTGTTCCTCATGTGTTAAGGTTGAAGATTCTCCCGTGGTTCCGCAGACCACAATTGCGTCGGTTCCACCGGCAATCTGATCCTCAATTAATTCTCCAAACTTCTCAAAATTTACGGTTTTGTCCTCATGGAACGGTGTAACGATTGCAACGGCTGCTCCTTTAAAAATTGCCATAATAAGTCCTCCTTATTTTTTCAAAAAAAAATCAGTACACTTCTGCGCACCGATTTATTAAATGACTTCTCAAGTATGAATCGGATAGCGCCCCATCAAATAACTGATGACAGTCACACAGCTCTTAACTGTGTGCCCAAGAGCCTCTCTGCAGTATGAAAAAACTCTTTCGGCGTTCCTCCCTTTCATTTTCCTTCACTTGCGACTGCCACATCCAAAAAATTACTCATAATTCACGCAACCTCTACCTCATCTATTAAGTTACAAAAATATCATAGCACCACGGCGATTTCCTGTCAACACTACCAGCGTTTAAACTTATGTGTCTCAATTCTGGACACATCATCAGCCAGCATGCACACCTCATCATTCATGGTAATACCGGTCAGAATAATCCGGGTATCCTCCATTTTCTGGGAAAGAATTTCCTCCAGATCCCCTACGGTGATGATCCGGTTATCAATCAGTCCCAATACTTCATCGAGAATCAACAGATCGCACTCTCCTGTGGAGAGTACCTTTTTGGCATAATTTAATCCATTCTTGATATTCAGGATCTCCTCATGCTTCTTATCCTCCGGAAGTTCATCAAAGTTCACGTCCGACTTTTCAAACCGGAAAATCTTGATTTCCGGCTCCAGACGGTGAATAAATTCGGTGTCCTTAAGTCCCTTACCCTTAAGGAACTGGATAATCACCACGCTTCCACCTGCAGCGGCGGTAAGAACCGCCTCACCAAGCGCTGCCGGAGACTTTCCATGTCCATCTCCACTATAGATACAAATTGCTCCCTGTTTCATTCTCCACCTCATATATGATCGTTACTATTCAGAGCCGCATTCGACGTCCATATTGTCATAATTTTCATAGCTCTGAATAGTTGCAAATTAGTTGTTCCTGTTAAATCCGGCACGCTTACGAAGGGTCGGATCCAGAATCTTCTTACGGATACGCAGGGACACCGGAGTGATCTCCAGAAGCTCGTCCGTATCAATAAATTCCAGTGCCTGCTCAAGGCTCAGTACCTTAGGCGGTGTAAGCCGCAGTGCTTCATCGGAACCTGATGCACGGGTATTGGTAAGCTGCTTCTTCTTGCAGACATTGATTTCCACATCCTCCGGCTTGCCGTTCTGTCCGATAATCATACCGGCATATACCTTTTCACCGGCACCAATAAACAGTGTTCCACGTTCCTGTGCATTGTATAAGCCGTAGGTAATGGATTCTCCGGATTCAAATGCTATGAGAGAGCCCTGCTTACGATACTGGATATCTCCCTTATACGGTGCATATTCATCAAAAATCGTATTAATGATACCATTTCCTTTGGTATCGGTCATAAATTCGCCACGATATCCGATCAGTCCTCGTGCCGGAATGGAGAACTCCAGTCTCGTATAGCCTCCGGTAATCGGGGTCATGTTCTGCAGCTCGCCTTTCCGCTGTCCAAGCTTTTCAATAACCGTTCCGGTAAATTCATCCGGCACATCAATATAGGCAATTTCCATAGGCTCTGTCTTACGTCCCTTGGAATCCTCATGGTACAGCACCTCTGCCTTACTTACCGCAAATTCATAACCTTCACGACGCATATTCTCAATTAATACGGACAGATGAAGCTCTCCGCGCCCGGATACCTTGAAGCATTCGGTGGACTCGGTTTCCTCTACACGAAGGGAAACATCTGTATTTAATTCCTTAAACAGACGGTCTCTTAAATGTCTGGAAGTAACAAACTTTCCTTCCTGTCCGGCAAGCGGAGAATCATTTACCATGAACTGCATGGCAATGGTCGGCTCTGAAATCTTCTGGAACGGGATTGCCTGCGGGTTATCGGGAGAACAGATCGTATCCCCGATATGGATATCTGCAATACCGGATACTGCTACGATCGCACCGATGGTCGCTTCCTTCACATTGACCTTGCGTAAGCCATCGTACTCATAAAGAGCACTGACCTTCACCTTCTGCATCTTCTCCGGGTCATTGGCATTCACAATGACAGCCTCCTGGTTGATCTTAATGACACCATTATCCACCTTGCCGACACCGATTCTGCCTACATATTCATTATAGTCAATGGTACTGATTAATACCTGTGTTCCTGCCTCCGGATCTCCTTCAGGTGCGGGAATGTAATTTAAGATTGCCTCAAATAATGGCATCATATTGGGCTCGATATGCTCCGGGTCAAGTCCGGAAACACCGCTCTTTGCAGAAGCAAAAATAAACGGACAGTCAAGCTGCTCATCAGTCGCATCCAGATCCATAAACAGCTCTAACACTTCATCCACAACCTCATTGCATCTTGCCTCCGGACGGTCAATCTTATTCACACATACAATAACGGGAAGCTTTAATGCCAGTGCCTTTTTCAGAACGAACTTGGTCTGCGGCATAACACCTTCAAAAGCATCCACTACGAGGATGGCACCGTTTACCATCTTTAAGACACGCTCTACTTCTCCACCGAAATCGGCATGTCCCGGGGTATCAATAATATTAATCTTTGTGTTCTTATAGGTAACAGCAGTGTTCTTGGAAAGGATCGTAATACCACGTTCACGTTCGATATCATTCGAATCCATGACACGTTCTGCGATCTCCTGGTTTTCACGGAACACACCGCTTTGCTTTAATAATTCATCTACTAATGTTGTCTTACCATGGTCAACATGGGCAATAATTGCGATATTACGGACATCTTCTCTCTTCTGCTTCATAACCTGTATCCTTTCATCTAAAGCCTTTTCGTAACAGCTTCATTACACCTTTTCCTTCTTAAACCGTAACAGTATATCACTATATATCGGTGATTGCAAGCGTATTATCGTGTACTTGTCGAATTCTGCGGTGCTTCAACGTTCTAAACGGGAAAAGTATGCATAAAATTTTATTGCATGTAGGAAAAAGCAAAATGAAGAGACAAATGGAGGTAACAAAACATGACAGACAAAGTAATTGAGAACAATCAGGTAATCATTATGGGGGAAATCATCAGTGATTTTCAGTTCAGCCACGAGATATTCGGGGAAGGCTTTTATATGGTAGATGTAAATGTGCCGCGCCTTAGTGATTCCTGCGATGTGATTCCTTTAATGGTTTCAGAAAGACTGATTGATGTAAATGAAGATTATCGTGGACAGGGAATCATGGTTCAGGGTCAGTTCCGCTCCTATAACCGGCACGAAAATGTATCCGGGCAGGGACTGATGATGCGTAAGAATAAACTTGTTCTGTCCGTATTTGCCAGGGAACTGGAATTCGTGGATGAAATGCCTGATAGCTCGAAAACCAACCAGATTTATTTAGACGGCTATATCTGCAAGGAACCGATTTACCGTAAAACACCTTTGGGCCGTGAGATTGCAGACCTTCTCCTTGCTGTGAACCGTCCTTATGGAAAAAGTGACTATATCCCCTGCATCTGCTGGGGAAGAAATGCACGCTTTGCCAATACCTTCAAGGTTGGCACCCGATGCGAATTATGGGGCCGGATCCAGAGTCGTGAATATATGAAAAAGATCTCGGAAGAGGAATCCGAAAAGCGCATTGCCTATGAGGTTTCCGTAAGTAAACTCGAACTGATGGAGGATTCCTCCATATCATAAATGGAACTGTTCAGCGGCCGGTCCTTGGGGAAATCCCAAAGAACCGGCCGCTTGGCTTGTTTTGCTCTATTGTAACTATCAGAACCACATTCGCAAAATCGCTGCTATGCAGCTTTCTTTTGCTCATGTGGTTACTTCGCCATATAAATTATGCCAAATGTCCTTACGAATGCGAGCATTCGACGTCCATATTGTCATAATTTGCATGGCTCTGAATAGTTACCATTTTATTTATATATGCATAACCGCTGTTGCGATACTGAAATAAATCAGCAAGGACAGGGCATCTACAATCGTTGTAATAAAAGGACTCGCCATAACGGCCGGATCAAAGCCGATCTTCTTGGCAAGCATCGGCAGAAGACATCCGATCACCTTTGCAATAAATACGGCTGCAATCAACGTCAGGCAGACAACTGCTGCCACTGCAATCGTCACATGATCAAGCAGCAAAAGCTTTACAAAGTTTGCTGCAGCCAGTGTAAGTCCGCACAGAACCGCTACCCTCGCTTCCTTCCACAATACCCGGAATGCATCCTTAAATTCAATCTCATTTAAGGAAAGTCCACGGATAATCGTAACGCTTGCCTGTCCTCCGGCATTTCCACCGGTATCCATAAGCATCGGAATATATGCGGTCAGCACCACGCAGGCACTTAATGCATCCTCAAAGGAAGTAATGATGCTTCCGGTAAAGGTCGCGGAAATCATCAGAAGCAATAACCACGGAATTCTCTTCTTCCAGGTTTCAAAGACCGTAGTCTTCATATATGGCTTGTCAGTCGGCACAATAGCTGCCATCTTTTCAATATCCTCGGTAGCCTCTTCCTGCAGGATATCCACGATATCATCGACGGTAATAATACCAACCAGCCGTTCTTCATTATCCACAACCGGCATTGCCGTAAAGTCATATTTCTGGAACTGTCTGGCAACCTCTTCCTGATCCATCATGGTATTGATGAAGATCACATCCTCATGCATGATCTCACCGATCACGGCATCGGACGGACTGATCAGGAGATAACGCAGTGCCACCGTACCGATCAGCTTTCTCTTGGCATCTAATACATAACAGATATTAATCGTCTCACTGTCCATGCCCACCTTACGGATCCGCTCGATTGCATCCTCTACGGTCATGGTTTCCTTCAGGTCCACATACTCCACAGTCATGATACTTCCTGCAGAGTCTTCCGGATAACGAAGCAGATGATTAATATCTCTCCGGATATCCGGGTTTGCATTTGCAAGTATCTTCTTAACAATATTCGCAGGCATTTCCTCTAAAAGGTCTGTTGCATCATCAGCCATCAGGTTATTGATAATGCCGGCCGCATCCTTCTCAGACATGCTGGTAATCAGTTCATGCTGATGATCCACCTCTAAATAGGAAAATACATCTGCTGCCATTGTTTTAGGCAGAATACGGAAAATCTTTAACAGATCTTCCTCCGGAAGCTCCTCCAAAATCACGGCAATATCGGCGGTATTCTTATCCGACAGCATCTGACGGAGCTTGGTGTACTGCTTCTTCTCAAGCAGTTCTTTAACGAGTTCCAAATCCTTGTTCTCTTCCATTGCAATCTCCTTTATATGTGATTTTTATGCTCCGCCCATGGGGAGGAAGATCTGTATTGCTGCTTAATATCTGACTCTTCATAAAAACCACCACCTTTCGAAACTGCGTATGGCAGATCACAAGCTCTGTCACCAGTTTTAACTTTAATTCACACGATAAACATTTGTCAACCAGAAATATCTGTATAATACCCTTCAGAGATCTGTTCGATCTGAATGCGTCCTGCGGTTGCCTCCGTCAGCTTCCTGCGGATCTCTTCCGCACGCTCCTTTGGAATCTGAAGATCAAACTCCACATTCTGTGTATAACGCGATTCCCCGATCGTAATCTGTTCATTGGCAAGCAGATACTGAATCTTTCCAACATCCGTATAGGCAAGCTTTAAGGTAAAGCATACCCCATAGATCATGGTGCGGATTCCGGCATCTGCAAGGCCTTCCTTTACCGCCTGGGTATAGGCACGCACGAGCCCTCCGGTTCCTAACAGTGTCCCGCCAAAATATCTCGTCACAATCACAACCACATTCGTAATACCTTCGGAAAGAAGAACCTCTAGCATCGGCTTGCCTGCCGTGCCGCCCGGCTCTCCATCGTCACTGCATCTTTTCAGTTCCCTATTTCTTCCTATAATATATGCCGTACAATTATGACGGGCATCATAATATTTTTTACGGGTCTGCTCGATGAGTCCCATTGCCTCCTCTTCTGACTGTGCCGGATAGACATGTGCAATGAACCGGGACTTCTTTTCTTCATATTCTCCGCATCCCGGTGTATCCACTACCCGGTATGGTAAAAATTCCTGCTCTTTTGGTGCCAATTGCATGATCCTTTCTTCCTTTGCCTTGCTCTGAATAGTTTATCATATGTATTTTGAAAAAGGAATAAAACCTGTGTAAAATGTGAATAATTGTTATGTTTCTATGAATTCTTAATGAAATAACTTTATTTCAGTACCACAATTTGATATACTACTTGTATTGTCTAAAAACACTTTGCTTTTATTTTGGAGGTTTATTCAATGAATTATACGAAAAAAGGGATTCATGAAAAGCAAAAATCCCTGCATGCCACCTCTACCCGTCTGTTAAAGAAGGGTCTGTTGGCAGTCTTAAATTTATTTCTGATTGCGGTACTGGCCTGTGGCATTATTGGTGCCAGTCTTGGAATCGGTATTTTCAAGGGAGTCATTGATACTGCTCCCAGTATTGAGAACGTCAAGGTAACACCTACCGGCTTCTCCACCTTCGTTTACGATCTCGAAGGAAATCAGATTGCGAAGCTGATCTCCCAGAATTCCAACCGTATTCCAGTTACCTGGGATATGATACCGGAAAATCTGGCACACGCCTTTGTCGCAATCGAGGATGAGCGTTTTTATGAGCATAACGGAATCGATATCAAGGGTATCATCCGAGCTGCCTACGTTGGTATATCCAACGGCTTCCACTTTACGGAAGGTGCAAGTACCATTACCCAGCAGTTACTTAAAAATAACGTCTTTACTGACTGGACAAAAGAAGAAGGGCTCGCAGACAGTATGAAGCGTAAGATCCAGGAGCAGTATCTTGCGATTGAGCTGACCAAGACCATGTCCAAGGATGAGGTTTTGTTAAACTACATGAACACCATCAACCTTGGTCAGAATACCTTAGGTGTACAGGCTGCTTCACTTCGTTACTTTAACAAACCGGTAAATAGTCTGACCCTGTCCGAATGTGCGGTAATTGCAGGTATTACCCAGAATCCGTCCCGTTTTAATCCGATTTCCCATCCGGATGAAAACGCCAAGCGCCGGGAGAAAGTGCTGAACAACATGAAGGATCAGGGTTATATCACTCAGGCAGAGTACGATGAAGCCATTGCCGATGATGTTTACTCCCGTATCCAGATCGTCAACGACGAAGTAGATGAGACTCTTGTCAATACATACTTCGTGGATGCGCTGACTGATGATGTCATGAACGATCTGCTTGCGGCAGGTTACAACGAGACTCAGGCATTTACCCTGTTATACAGTGGCGGACTGAAGATTTACTCAACACAGGATCCGGACATCCAATCCATTTGTGACGAGGTTTTCTCCAATGAAGAAAATTATCCGGAAAACACCCGATGGCAGTTAAGCTATGCCCTCACCATCAAGCGTTCCAACGGAGACTTTGAAAACTACAGCACGGAAAAGCTGCAGGCATTTTATAAGGAACAGAATGCTTCCTACAATCTGATTTATGATTCGCAGGAAGCTGCCAATGAGGATATCGAATATTATAAACAATTTGTTTTAGGCTCAGACGGTGAGGTTTATGACGAAAAAATCACTTTAACTCCCCAGCCGCAGGTATCCATTACGATCGAGGATCAGCATACCGGCTGCATTGTAGCCATGGTTGGCGGCCGCGGTGCAAAGGAAGGAAGTAAAACCTTAAACCGTGCCACTGATACCACCCGTCAGCCGGGATCCACGTTTAAAATTGTTGCCGTTTATGCACCGGCCTTAGACAGTGCGGGATTAACCCTTGCTACCATGGTCAATGACGCACCGTTCAATTATGCGAATGGACGTCCGGTCAGCAACTGGTGGGGAAGCGAATACCGTGGGTTGAATTCCATCCGTCAGGCAATCATTGATTCCATGAATGTCATTGCAGTAAAAACCTTCACGGCGATTACTCCTCAGCTTGGTTATGATTATCTGAAAAACTTTGGTTTCACAACCGTTGTGGACCGTGAAGAAATCACCTATGGCGGTAACACTTATGTTTATTCCGATATCCAGCAGTCCACTGCCCTTGGCGGTCTGACGCACGGCGTCACAAATGAAGAGCTGAATGCTGCCTACGCATGTATTGCAAACGGCGGTACTTATATTAAACCCAAGCTTTATACCAAGGTAGTCGATCATGACGGAAATGTGATTCTCGATAATACCGAACCGGAAACCAAGCAGGTCATCAAAGAAACAACCGCATGGCTTCTCACAGATGCCATGCAGGATGTCGTTACCCAGGGTACCGGTGCCTCCGTCAACTTTGGTGGTATGGCAATCGCCGGCAAAACCGGAACCACTTCCGATTACAATGATGTATGGTTCTCCGGCTACACCCCGTATTACACGGCAACGACCTGGACCGGTTATGATAATAATACCAAGCTCCGCAAGGGTGAGGAACGAAATCTTGCCAAGAAGCTATGGCGTGCAACCATGGCCAAAATCCACGAAGAACTGCCATCCCAGTCCTTTACGATGCCAAGCGGTATTGTTCAGGCAACGGTATGTGCCCGATCCGGCAAGCTTCCGATTGCAGGCTTATGTGATGGCACATTAAAAACCGAATACTTTGCTGAAGGAAATGTGCCGACCGAAAGCTGTAATGTACACTATCAGGGACCGATCTGTCAGTACACCAATCTTCCTGCCAGCGAACAGTGTCCTTTCAAGGTAGAAGGCGTATTGGAGGTCACTCCTGCAGATGATCCCCTGATGAGTGGGGACAGCACTCTTCCGGAGCAGCAGGAGCCCCAGACACAGGAAATCGTAAATGAAGACGGTTCCATTACTACAGTGACCATACCAGGCACTGCCGGAACCTGTCCTCACAATGCGGAATTCTTCGCTAATCCGGATGCCGAGGCAATTATTGCACAGCAGCGGAACGAAATCATAGCCGCGCAGCAGAATGCAGCGCTGGCTGCACAGGCTGAAGCCGCTGCCAATGCCGCAGAAGGCGGGGGAGAACAGCCTCCTGCAGAACAGCCGGCAGGTTAAATAAAAACCGGATTGTCTTTTAGCGGAAATCAGAATAAAAAAAAGAAATACAAAGGCTCCTATCGGATAACCTGTAAAATCAGGTATCAGATAGGAGCCTTATTTGGAATCTTATATGATCTTCAACTTCTTCATCATTATGATGCATAATCCATTATGTAATGACAGGTATTACTCAGGAAATGACAAGTCTATGATCTTTCTTCTATTTTTGAAGTAATATACAGGATATTCCCCAACACCGTTCCAAACAGATGAGTTCTCACAAAGTCTCTGTATTCCTTTACGGAAATGTAATACATCCGTCCCCAGGAAGAGATCCGGTAATAATTTTCCCCCTGATGACTTACAAGACCTGTAATCGTCACATAATGGGCACGGGTGGCATCGACCTGCTTCATCTGCCCGCTGCTTTCCATATAAAGCGGCAGCCTGTCTTCCCTCTGCCATGGCAGCAAAACACGCGGAATGCACAAAATGACCGGCAGATCTTTTTGCAGCATTCTCTCAATACGCCTTTCCCTGACGTTCTCGAAAAGTCCCCATCTGGCACGATACGGCATGCGTCTTTTCCACATGAACGCATTAAAACGGATTGCCATAAGTATCCCGGACATTCCATTTTGCGTAGGAAACCACTTAAGCTTCCGGCACAGCTTGTTAAAGTAAGTCCGATAGGCTTCTTCTCCTTCAAATGCGATATGATAAGTCATTCCATCGATCTGATATGGTCTTTTCTCTTTCTCCATCAGATACAGCAATAAATCTCCTAAGGCAACCATTCCACAGCCGCCTCCATATTTCCTCTGGCTACACTTATCCTGTAACGGCCTAAAAAAGAGCTGGCTGCCACCATAGGTCACCTGCCTGCCGTCCTGTACCTGTATATAAGCGTTCCTGCGAATGCCCAGAATCTCCTGCATCAATCTCCTCTTCTCCTGTGCGATTTCTTTAAAATTCCCTTTAAAATTTTTCTTCAAAACTTCTTCAAAACTTTTCGAAAAATCCATTGACAAAGTAATGATCTATATGATACTATACTAAACGGTGATTACACCAATGCTGATGTGGCTCAGTCGGTAGAGCGTCGCCTTGGTAAGGCGGAGGTCACGGGTTCGATTCCCGTCATCAGCTTTTTTTATTTCAACCGGTAAGTATGCGGAATACGCATATTTACCGGTTTTCTTTACTTCCGTGTTTATCTGCTTTGCAGTCCTCTGGTTTTCCTGCAGTTCATCAGATCATAAATGCAGGGAACCACAAGCAGGGTCAGCAGAGTTCCGTAAAGCAGACCGCCTACCGTAACAATCGCCATCGGCTTGCCCATCGCTGCTCCCATATCTGTACCGAATACCATCGGCAGCAGTCCAAGAATGGTCGTTAACGCCGTCATCAATACCGGACGAAGTCTTGTCCTGCCTGCCTGTAAAATCGCCTCATGCTTTTCCATTCCCTGTGCAATCAGCTGATTCATATAATCCACAATCACAATTCCGTTATTTACGATAATACCGGCCAGCATGACAAAACCGATGACCGCAACGACACTGACCTCACAGTTTCCAAGGAACAGTCCCAGGAAGCCGCCCGTAAATGCCAGGGGAATCGTAAACATAATGATAAACGGAGAATTCAGGGACTGGAACTGGGCAACCATAATCAGATACATGAAAATAACCGCCAGAAGCAGCATCAGCATCAGCTGCTGCATGGCATCCACAATCATCTCATTTTCCCCCTCCATCACAAGAGAATAGCCCTCCGGTACTTCATAATCTGCAAGGTTCTGTTCCAGCTTACGGGATACCAGACCCACGTTATATCCGTCTGCAATGGAAGCAGATACTGCAATATAGCGGTTCTGTTCTGTTCTGCTTACTGATTTTGGAGAAATAGTATTCTCAAACGCTGCAATATCCTTAAGTGGAATTTCCACCTTCTTATTGTCTTTATCTGTCTTTTCAATAACAAGATCCTGTAGCAGCTTCCGGGTAAGTTCCATGTCATTGGCGTTCTTTACATAGACTTCATATTCCTTCGCCGTTGTTTCAAAGGTTGTCGCACTGGATGCATCCTTTAGCTTTGCTGCAATCTGCTGATAAACTTCAGCTACCGTGAGTCCCTGATCCATTGCCTTATCGCGGTCGATGAGTATCCGCATCTCGCCGGTTGCCTCCTCCAGACCATCAGAAACCTTCGCTGTTCCTTCCGTAGCCTCCACAATAGCAGCTACTTCTTTGGCAATCTGCTGAAGAGTATCCAGATCGCGCCCCCGCACCTGAATCGAAATACCATCTCCGCCCAGCGCACTCATATCCATCATGGAGGTTTCAATACTCAATTCTGCTCCTGTCTCTTCACAGAGCTGTGCAGTCTGTTCCTCAATTGCATTGGAAAGCTCTTTGTTGTTTAATTTGGGCTTTTCTACTGTGGTCAGATAGATGCTCGTCTCATGCGTTGAACTGTCTGCGGATCCTCCCATCAACGAACCCATGGAAGAGGTGCTTGCCATGGCTCCCACATCCTCAACATCCTCCATATTTCTTAAGATCTCCACTACACGATCCGTTACCTCTGCGGTTTCGCTTAACGGCGTGGTATCCGGAAGCTCTAAGGTAATGGTCATCTGTGTGCTTTCCATGGTTGGCATAAACGCGGTTCCTTTGGAAAGCGAAGCCAGGGCACTTCCTACGAGCAGCACCAGAACTCCGATAAAGATCACTGCTTTATGCTTTAAAGACCAGTCAAGAACCTTTCCATAGCCATTCATCAGTCCGTTAAAGAACCGGCTCTCCTTCTGTTCCTTTGTTTTCACCAGAATCTTTGAGGACATTGCCGGAACTACCGTAAGGGCCACGATGAGACTTGCGCCAAGGGAATATCCGATCGTCAGTCCCATATCCACGAACAACTGACGTGTAATTCCTTCTGTAAAGACAATCGGAAGGAAAACGCAGACTGTCGTCAGGGTCGATGCTGCAATCGCTCCCGCCACTTCCCTGGTTCCTTCAATCGCTGCTTCCGTTACCGAAGCCCCCTCGCTGCGAAGCCGGTAAATATTCTCAATTACCACGATAGAGTTATCCACAAGCATACCAATCCCAAGCGCCAGTCCGGAAAGAGAAATCACATTAAGGGTTACTCCGCTGAAATACATGCAGACTACCGCTGCCACTATACTGATCGGAATGGAGCAGGCAATCACTGCGGTCGGCCGGATGTCTCTAAGGAACAGCAGCAGGATAAGGATCGCAAGTCCTGCTCCGAAAATAATATTGTTAAAGATGGAATCCGTGACCATATCAATGTAGATTCCCTGATCCATAAGGGTAATCAGCATCAGATTTTCGTTCTGCTCTAACAGCTCATCAAACCTGGCAAGAATCTTGTCCGATACTTCTCCGGTCGAATAACCGGTCTGCTTCTGCATGGTTAAAAGAATCCCCGGTTCTCCGTTTACATTCGTATAAATATCTGCAGAGTTGTCTGTCATGAAAACATCGGCAACATCCCCCAGGGTAATCACATCGACGCCATCCATATCCACATTTAAAATCGGCATCGCCTTTAGCTCTTCAACCGTATCCGGTTTATCTCCCACGCGGATCAGGTAAGAAATACCATCCTCAGTAACGTAGCCGGCAGGCATTGAGAAATTCTGCGCAGCCAGAAGCTGTTCCACGGTATCTACCGTAAGAATGCCATTCATATCTGCCTGGTCGTACGCATCCTCCCTCGCTTCCTCAATCTGCTCTTCGCCGTCCAGAATCTGCTCCAATGCATCCGCAAGCTGCTCTGCATTGTCATTAATCTGGTCATATCCCTCCTTAATCTGATCCGCTCCGGCATCTAACTGCTCCTGCCCGGATTTTATCTGTTCTTCCCCGGCTTCAAGCTGCTTCTGTGCAGAGTCCAGCCCGGACTCCGCAGAAGCTATCTGCATTTCTCCTAAGCTGATTGTGGTCTGTGCATTGGCAAACTCAATGGCTGCCTGCAGGTTTCCCTGATACAATTCTGTTAACGCGCTGTCCAGCTTACTGATATTTCCTTCAATTTCAGAAAGTGCGGACTTATACTGGTCGATCGGTGCTGCAGCCATGGTCTTCTGGGACTCAAGATCGGCAATTTTCTTTTCCAGACCCGTCTTTTCAGTCTGAAGTTCACCTATATCATTTACCTTTGCATAACTAAGGATTCCTGCTTTTACCTGACTTAGAGAAGCCTTAATCTCTCCCATGGTTGTATCATTAGTTGGAGTTGAAATTCCCATTGAAGTGCACAGCTGACTGATATTCTCCTGTTGATCAGCAGACAAACTTCCAAATGTTGTTCTCTCTCCCAATTGATCAAGCATTGTAATCGCAGCATCAATCCCATTCACCGCCGTAATTGTCTGTTCAAGCATCTGCACTCCGGCCCTGGCCTGCTCGATACCGCTGTCCAGTCCCTTCACTGTCGCTTCTGCAGTCTGGATTTCAAGCTGTAAGTGTGTCTTTGCCGCCTCGGCATCCGCCTTTGCGGTAAGAAGCTTTGTTTCTGCCTCGGCAAGCTGTTTCGTGGTCGCATCCTTTTTACTATTTAATTCGGTTTTTCCGCTTTCCAGCTGACTCTTTTTGTCAGCCAGTTCATTACGTCCGTCAGCAAGCTCTTTTTTGGAATTTTCAAGCTCTGCTTTGGAATCATTCAATTCCTGCTGCTTTTCGGCAAGCTCTGCTTCGGAATCGGCAAGATCCCTCTTCGCATTTTCCAGTTCTGCCTGTCCGTCATAAATATCCTGCTTGTTTTCCTGCAATTCTGCCAGGTTTTCATCAATTTCTTTATCAATAGAGCCGAACACCTTCTCATTGACTGCATCAATCTTTTCCTGACGGATAATAACATTCACGCTCTCTTCTAAAAGTCCCATACCACTTACAGAAGCCACGCCCTCGATACTCTCCAGTTCCGGCACAATGGTATCATTTGTCAGATCCGTAATTTCTGCTGCAGACATGTCCTTTCCACCGACTGCCGCAATCATAACCGGCAGCATATCAGGATTTATTTTCATAATAATCGGATTCCCGACAGAATCGTCCCAGTAACTCCTGATCTGATCCAGATTTTCACGAATTTCAAGCGAAACGGCATTCATATCTGCCGACTGGGCAAACTGCAGAATTACCATGGAATAATTTTCATTTGAAACAGAACTGATTTCTTCAATATTACTTACGGTAGCCATGGAAGATTCTACCGGCTTCGTTACGACCATTTCTACGGTTTCCGGACTTGCCCCCGGATAAGTTGTCATGACCAGTACATAAGGAAAGCTGATATTCGGCAGCAGATCCGAGGTCATTTTGGTAAATGACACAATACCCAAAACAATTACAAGCACTACTGCCACCAGAACGGTATACGGTTTTCTGACACTGAATTTTCCAAACATTCTCTCTCCGCCTTTCTCCATGCCCTCAGTAATAAGTGCTTCGGATTGTACTGAATGATTACCTGCTTTCCTATAAAACTGTTACGCAAAATGGGATATATATTTTGAAACTACAGATATTTCCAATTATGTCACTATAAAAAGAGTATATTGCGTCCAAAAATCTTCGTCAATACACCCCTCTTAAAGTTTATAAAAATTTAATTGTTTCCCTTCAATTCCCTGCGGATTTTGGCTTTCACGCGCTGCAGGGCATTGTCTGTTGATTTATCATCCCTGCCCAGAACCTTCGCAATCTGCCCATAAGACATTCCGGTAAGATACAGATCGAGCACCTGCTTTTCAAAAGGACTTAATTCCCTCTCAATCATCTGCTCAATGCGTTCCACATTTTCACGGTCAATCAGCAGCTCCTCCGGGTTCTTCTCTAATGGGGAAATCAGACTGTTAATCAGCTTTACCTCCTCTGAGGACTCTCCTTCCTCCTGCCGGGAATAGTCTGCATAAATGGAAATATAGGAATTAAGCGGTGCATTCTTCAGCCGCCCTGCTGCCTGAATCGCTGTATACATCTGTCTGGACACACACAGATCCGCAAAGGTAAAAAAGCTGGCATCCCTTCCCGTATCATAATCACGGATAGCCTTAAAAAGCCCGATCATTCCTTCCTGTATCAGATCTTCCCGGTCCGCACCCAGAATGTACATCGACTGTGCCTTGCTGCGCACCAGATTCTTATACTTTTCCATAATGTAATCCGTAATGGCATGGTCTCCATCCCGAAGCTGCACGATCAATTCTTCATCGCTGTATTTTGCATACTCATTAACCATAGGAGCCCACCTCCATCGTCATATCCTTTTGGATCTGCGCGTCTGCTGCTTCCTCATTCATTTTCTTCGCTTCCATATCAATAGTATCCCTGTCCTGTGCGGTATCTCTTTCCCGGAATTTCAGAATATCTGTTGGAATCCTGGACTTAAAATTTTCTGCAGCCTCCAACTCTGTTATATCCCTGGGATCTGTCATATCTTCTGAATCATCTATATTTTCTGCAGCTTCTATGTTTTCCGAATCTACTATATCTTGGGAATCTGCTATATCTTCCAGATTTTCATCCTTCCCTATGTTATCCGGCACTTCCTTATATCCGGTATTTTCTGCACTTTCAGACGTTTCGACACTTTCCATATTCTGAGCTGAATCTGATTCGCTCTCTATGTTCTGATCGAAGATGGCTTCGCTTTTCATGTTCTGACCGGCATCTGATTCACTTTCCATCCCCTGCTCTGAAGCTGCTTCCATTTCCATCCCTTCTGCTTCCCGGAACTCTTCACCATCTTCCACATCCTGTGAGTCCTGCAGCCGGATCAGATCGGCTGCAATGTGCTCTGCCAGAATCCGGTAGCCGTCCGGACTGCAATGTACGCCATCCGGCATATAATTCGAAATCACTGCGGCATCGTGGCTGTCCAGTAAATTCGAATCATACAGGTCAATCACATCAAATTCATATTCCCTGGCAAGAGCAATCATACTGTCCACAATGACACGCTGCGACATCAGCTCCGGACGATCCTTACGCAGAATATCATGCAGGACATTGGGAAGCGGTGTGACGAAAACAACCTCCGCATCGGGATAATTCTCCTTTAAGCCCCGCATCAGTTCATCCAGATCCCCAATCAGGGTACGGGGAGAACGCTCTTCAAAATTTCCCACATTTTCCCGGTGCAGACAGAACCCGTCATTCGTTCCTCCCATAACCAGAATAAGGTCTGTATCCTCCGGAATGTCCATGTAACGGTCCACAAAGGCATCCTGCCAGTATCTTCCGATCGAGGATCCTCCGATTCCAAGATTTACCACTTCCTCTGCTCCCAGAATTTCTGCCAGCTTCGTCGGGTAGGAATACTGCTGATAGTCCTCCATGCTTTCAAGGTTTGCCGCCTGTGTGATACTGTCACCCAGACAGGCAATCTTTTTGTCTGAAAAGTCCAGGGTACTTTGTCCAATCACCACCTGGTCTGCTTCATTCCACTCAACTGTTTCCATATAAGAACTTTGTTCCAGTCTGCGTTCCCGCAGCGTCGGGCGTACCAGAATATTACCGGATACCGTAGTTAAAGAAATGCCTCCCCCGGAAACACGATTCCCGGAAACCTGGTTTTCCGAAACGGTATTGTCAGAAACACTGTTCCCGGAAACAGCATTACCGAAGACGCCGTTTTCTGAAATAGCATTATCAGAGACGCCTCCCCCAGAAACTGCATTGCCGGAAATCATATGATCGGAAAAGTCACGGTCTGAACTGTCATTACCGGATGCAAAGGCATGAGCATTTTCAGACACATCTGTAAGCTGATCCTCTGCGGTGAGCATATCTCCCGAGACAGATTCCCCATCTGAAACACTCCCCTCAGACCCATTCCCTGAAGGTGATGCGGTCAGAAACTCCTGCAGCACATCCTCATCTTCATCTTCCAGATCATCCACTGCATATTCATGGAGAAAGGTCTCTACCGCCGCTTCGTCCTGCGAAAGCTCTTCAAGCTGTGTCCGCAGCTGCTCTGCCTGTGCGTGACTTTCTGCATACAGCTCTTCACATTCCTTTTCGTATTTTATTCTCTCCAAATAGTTTAATCCTTTATCTGCACCCACTGCAATCAGCAAAATTGCCACCATTGCAATCATGGTTGCCAGGACTCTTCCGGCTGTCTTCATAATACCTTCCTAATCTGCTTTACAGCATCCTGTTCATTACAAATCTAATCACTCATCTGCCGCCGGCGCAGGTTCTTTGCCGGACAATCTCATAAGCCAGAACCCCGGCCGCAACGGAAGCATTCAGGGAATCAATATCGCCATGCATAGGGATAGAAGCTGTCATATCACACTTTTCCTTCACAAGACGGCCTACTCCGGATCCTTCATTTCCAATTACCAGTCCGATCGGTCCTGTCAGGTTTAAGTCATACATCGTTTCTCCACCCATATCCGCACACACAAACCATAAGCCCTGCTGCTTCAGTTCTTCTATGGTCTGTGCCATATTGGTCACACGCGCCACCTTCGTATAGTTTAATGCTCCTGCAGAGGTTCTCGCTACCGTTGCAGTAAGTCCTACTGCACGATTCTTCGGAATAATCACTCCATGTGCCCCGGCAAGATTCGCTGTACGGATAATTGCTCCCAGGTTATGCGGATCCTCAATATTATCAAGCAGGAACAAAAACGGAGGTTCATTCTTTTCTTTAGCAAGTGCAAGCATGTCCTCTACCTCTGAATATTCATAGGCCGCAATCGTTGCTATAACGCCCTGATGCCGCCCTGTTTCTGAAATCTGATCCAGACGTTCCTTTGATACATATTTTATAACCACATCATGCTTTCTCGCTTCCCGCTTAATCGTCATAATCGGTCCGTCCTGACAGCCATCCAGAATATAAAGCCGGTCAACGGACTGTCCGGAACGAAATGCTTCAATCACCACATTTCTTCCCTCTATAATGGATTCATTTTTTTCTTTTCTGAATTCTTCCATGCCTTAATCCTTTCTCCGTTTCTTTGTGGAACACAATCCAATCACGCATAGTGTTGCTATGTATGTTTCTTTTCCGGTGTACAGTATTTCTATGTATTTATATGTATTTATATGTCTTCCTATGTCTTTCTATATCTTTCTATGTTTTTCCAGTTCTTTCCGAATTGGTATCCCTGCTCTGTCTGCTTAATTCATTTTCTGTGTTTCCAGGATATCCATGCCCTTTTGGATCAGCAAAAGCACCCTCTCCTCCTGTCCGGTAAGATACAGGTATCCCATCAGTGCTTCCAATGCCGTTGCCTTTTTATACTCTGCCATAGTTGCATGCTTAGCCTTCGTGTACGGCTTCGCATTGCGCCCCCGTTTCAGGATTACCTGTTCTTCCTCTGTAAGCTCCGGTAACAAAGCATCCAAAAGGAGCGCCTGTGCGGTCGCATTTACATAGCGGATCGTATAATGGTGAAGCTTATTGGCAGGTGCATTTCCACGCATCACAACCACCGTCCGGATCACCAGATCATAGATAGAATCTCCGATATAAGCAAGCGTAAGAGGTGAATATGTCCGAATATCCACCTCTTTACCCTCAAATGCTTCTCTTATCCTTTGTATAAAGGTTAAGCCATTTTCCATTTTACGCCCTCACGTGTATCTTCCAGAACGATGCCCTTTTGTAACAGTTCTTCACGAATGGCATCTGCCTTTGCGAAGTCCTTTGCCTTCTTTGCTTCCTTACGCTCTGCAATCTTTGCCTCGATGTAGCTTACCAGCTCTGCATCCACATCATCTGCTTTCTCTTCTGCCTTTTCACCATCAAAAAGTCCTAAGGAAAGAACCTCATCGAAGCTTGCTGCCAGCTTGCGCTTCGTTACATCATTGCAGTCTGCCTTTAAGAGATCATATAGTACGGTAATTGCCATTGAGGTATTTAAGTCATTGCAAAGTGCATCTTCGAATTTACGGCGGTATTCTGCATAAACCGCTTCATCCACTTCTCCTTCTTTGGAAAGTCCGGCAATCTTCTTAAGAAGCTTTTCATAAGCCGACTTTACATTGTCCATGACTTCATAGGAAAACTCCAGCGGCTTCCGGTAATGGGACTGTAGGCAGAACATCCGGTAAACCAACGGATTATAGCCCTTGCTTTCGAGTAAGGAGACCGTCAGGAAGTCACCCTTTGACTTGCTCATCTTGCCGGTCTTGTCATTTAGGTGATGTACATGGAACCAGTAATTACACCATTTATGTCCAAGGTAGGACTCACTCTGTGCAATTTCATTTGTATGATGCGGGAAAATGTTGTCCACACCGCCGCAATGGATGTCCATATATTCTCCAAGATGCTTCATACTGATGCAGGAGCATTCAATATGCCATCCCGGATATCCAACGCCCCATGGGCTGTCCCATTTAAGTGCCTGATCCTCAAACTTGGATTTGGTAAACCACAGAACGAAGTCGTTCTTGTTCTTCTTATTTTCATCCTCGGTCACATCATCGCGCACGCCAACTAAAAGCTCGTTCTCACTCTGGGTATTAAATACATAATATTCCTTAAGCTTCGAGGTATCAAAATACACATTTCCTCCGGCCACATAGGCATAGCCCTTCTCTAAAAGAACCTCGATCATATGAATAAACTCACTAATGCAGTTCGTTGCAGGCTCCACCACATCCGGGCGCTTGATATTAAGCTTTTTGCAGTCTTCAAAAAAAGCATCGGTATAGAACTTTGCAATTTCCATAACCGTCTTGTGCTCACGCTTTGCCCCACTTAACATCTTATCTTCACCGGTATCGGCATCGGAAGAAAGATGACCGACATCCGTGATATTCATCACACGCTTTACATCATATCCAAGATAACGCAGGGTCTTTTCCAGCACATCCTCCATGATATAGCTGCGCAGATTTCCGATATGTGCAAAATGATACACCGTCGGGCCACAGGTATACATTGCAATTTTGCCGTCCACATTCGGGATCACGGTTTCTACTTTTTTCGTTAATGTGTTGTAAAAGGAAAATCTATTCTCCATCTTTCCTCTCCTCCTTTAATTGTCTGATTTCTATTTCCATCTGCTGCATCCGCTTACGCAGCATGGACAGTTCTTCCTTTACCGGATCCGGCAAATGGATCTGATCCAGCTCTTCCTGGGGAAGTCTCTGGTTGTTGCGCTTCACCACATGTCCCGGTACACCGACTACAGTGGAATTCGGCGGAACCTCTTCCAAAACGACCGATCCTGCCCCGATCTTGGAATTATCCCCGATCGTAAAGGATCCAAGGATTTTGGCACCGGCGCTGATCATGACATTATTTCCAATCGTCGGATGTCTCTTTCCCTGCTCCTTACCGGTTCCTCCGAGGGTTACCCCCTGATACAAGGTCACGTTATCACCAATGATCGCTGTTTCTCCGATAATGACACCGTTTCCGTGATCAATAAAAAATCCTTTGCCAATCTGTGCTCCCGGATGAATCTCAATTCCGGTCTTACGCACAGCACGCTGGGAAATCCATCTTGCCCAGAAATAGTGCCCTTTCTGATAAAGCCTGTGTGCCAGCCGGTAATGCAGCATCACCTTAAAGCTTGGATACAACAGTACCTCCATACTGGAATGAATGGCCGGATCCCTCTCTCTTATGATTCGGATTTCTTCTTTAATTTTGCTGATGATTCCCATAACTGCTCCATTTCCTATAAAAATAAGAAACGGAATATTCCATCTACAGAGACGAAATATTCCGCGGTTCCACTCTACTTAAAGACAATAATGTCTTTCCCTTACAGTCGATAACGTGACCAGACGTGCCCGGATATCAGAAGCTGCTTCTTCGTTCTCCCTGCAGACTCCGGAGTGCACTTCCCGTTCCCCGAAAGTAAAAGCTGCTTACAGCCGATGGCAGCTTCTCTCTGTTACCTCTTGATTACGGTACTCTTCTCCATCATAGTCGTTTTCTGTTTATTTGCCTGTAGCTGCTTTATCCCCACAGCTACCTTAACTACTATATAGAATATGCAACTTTTGAGGTTTTGTCAACTGTCAGTCTTCGGGCATCCAGCGCAGCCGGCACAGCCTCTTTGCATCACATCCTCACTCTGCAGCCCCAGAGGTGTTGTCAGCAGACAGATTGCCTGGGAAGAAATCCCCTCTCCGCTTCCGGTAAAGCCAAGTCCTTCTTCTGTCGTTGCCTTGACATTGACCTGGGACAGATCGATATGCAGCGTGTCTGCAATGTTATTCCGCATCGTATCAATAAAGGGGCGCATCTTCGGTGCCTGTGCAATAATGGTCGCATCAATGTTCTCAATGAGGAAATAATGCTCCTCCAAAAGCGCTCCTACGTGTTCTAACAGCTTTAAAGATGAAATTCCCTTATAAGCAGGATCCGTGTCTGGGAAATGCCTGCCGATATCGCCAAGTGCCGCTGCTCCAAGCAGTGCGTCCATAATGGCATGTAACAGCACGTCCGCATCCGAATGTCCGAGCAGTCCCTTTTCATAAGGGATCTCGACACCACCAATAATCAGCTTCCGCCCTTCTGTCAGTTTGTGTACATCATAACCCATACCGATTCTCATATCGTTATTGTTTCCTCCTGTAATTCTTTTATTCTATAATTTCTGGTAACAGTTCTGCCATGCAGAAATGATTGTGCAAGATGACCGTGGGAGCTTGCTCACTAAGGGCAGCTTATACAATCATTTCTATAGGGCGGACGCCCGACATGAAATAAGTTGCCGGAAAGCACGTATATTTGTTAGCCAAATCTGTACAATCCGGCAGCTTATGAATGGGCATGGCTGAACTGTAAAAAATGTGAGTAACTATTCACTGCCATGCAGAAATGATTGTGCAAGATGACCGTAGAAGCTTGCTCACTAAGGGCAGCTTATACAATCATTTCTATAGGGCGGACGCCCGACATGAAATAAGTTGCCGGAAAGCACGTTTATTTGTTAGCCAATCTGTACCATCCGGCAGCTTATGAATGGGCATGGCTGAACTGTTACCCTAATCTGTGTTACAGTTCAGCATACCATTTTCTTTTCAGTTTGTATATGATATGATGAGGTTATTTAGAACTGATGGGGGATTCTTATGCAATTACGTGATTTTTTATCCTATGAGGAAATCTATATTCAATGTCATGACAGTCCGGATGCCGATGCGTTGGCCTCCGGCTTCGGCCTGTACACCTATTTTCAGAATCATGGTATCAAAACCCACCTGTTTTATACCGGAAGATTCCGTATCCGGAAGGCCAATCTGGTTCTGATGGTGGAGAAATTAAACATTCCGGTTGAATATGTGGAGGAAGGTACACTTCATCTGACAAATGAACTTCTGCTTACCGTAGACAGCCAGTATGGAGCCGGCAACATCACCAAAATCCCGGCAGAGCATATCGGGATCATTGACCATCATCAGATGGAAGCCCGGAACATTCCGGATTCTCTGATCTTAAGTGACTTTGGAAGCTGCTCGACAGTAGTCTGGAAGCTTCTTTGTGAAGAACAGTTCGATCCCAATGACTATCCTGATCTTGCAACTGCCCTTTATTACGGGCTCTACAGTGATACCCAGCAATTTACGGAAGTGCACAACCCGGCAGATAAGGATATGCACGATGCTTTAAAGTATCGTAACAGTGTCTTTTCCTTATTAAAAAACTCCAATATTTCCTCCTCAGAACTGGAAATTGCCGCAATCGCCATTCTGCGTGCAGTACACAATAAAGAAAAACGCTATTCCCTCATCAAATCCGAACCCTGCGATCCCAACATCTTAGGTCTGATCAGTGACCTTTGTATTCAGGTTGACAGTGCCGATGTATGCGTCGTTTACAATGAACTTCCCGATGGAATAAAGTTCTCAGTCCGCAGCTGCACAAAAGAAACCAAGGCCTGTGATCTGGCTGCTTATCTTGCAGGGAAAATCGGTTCCGGCGGTGGTCATCTGGAAAAATCCGGCGGCTTTATTAACCGTTGGCTTTACGAGAGCAGATATGATTCTTTGCTCACCGAGGATTATTTTTCCATCCAGGTTCAGAATTATCTCAACAGCTTCGATATTCTGGATGCCAGAACAAGCCACGTGGATCACTCCCGCATGAAGTCTTATCGTCGCAGACAGCTTCCAGTCGGTTATGTCCAGCCTACGCAGCTTCTGCCTTCCAAGACGCCGATTACCATCCGTACAATCGAAGGTGATCTCGATCTGATCATCTCCGAGCAGACTTATATCATGATTGATCTTCAGGGAAAGGTATCCGTAAAATCCAAAGAAGATTTCCACGAACACTATCTGCCAACCAAAGACGCTTATCATCCAAAGGCTCTTTATCTGCCAACCATTAAAAACCGTCTGACCGGTACACAGATCCGCTTATCCGGATACATCCACTCCTGTATTCCGCTGGAAAGCACCATCGTTCAGGCTTATCCGCTTGAAAGAGCCTGCAAGTTATTCCCTCTGTGGGATGAAGAAAAATATCTGCCCGGTAATATTGGTGACTATCTTGTTGCATTAAAGGATCAGCCGGATGACCTGTTTATTGTGGAAAAGGAAGTCTTTGAACAGACCTATGAATTAATTTAAGATAAAATAAAAAAGATCCAAAAGGATCTTTTTTAATAGCGAGAGAGAGACTTGAACTCTCAACCTCCCGGGTATGAACCGGACGCTCTAGCCAGTTGAGCCATCTCGCCATATTCATTATAAATGGGACCTATAGGGCTCGAACCTATGACCCTCTGCTTGTAAGGCAGATGCTCTCCCAGCTGAGCTAAGATCCCATGTATATGATGGAGTATAGCATTTGACATACATCATTCATGCCACTATACGACATCTTTCGTTGCTGTCTCGCGACTGCTTTACTAAGATACCATTTTAGGTACAGGTTGTCAAGTTATTTTAAAAAGTTTTTTTAATTTTTTTATATCCCTCTCTAACCGTTCCGGATGCCACTGTACTCCATACACCGGAAGGAACTCATGCTGCAATCCTTCCACTACTCCATCCGGCGCATATTGTACATACCGGATTCCTCTTCCGGGAATACCAACCCCCTGGTGATGGGCACTGTTTACCAGCATATCCGATCCATACACTTCATAGAGGAAAGAGTTCACTTCATTCCTTGCCGGGTGCATCTGATCCTTTTCCCGGTAAGCATGATGAACCGCCGTCGGAAGATGCCTGAGCATATCCCCGCCAAAGGCAATATTAATGAGCTGCATCCCCTTGCAGATTCCAAACACCGGCTTCCGGTACTGACAGAATGCTTTTAAAATTGCAAGCTGGATCCGGTCAAGCTCGGGCGTCAGCTTCTCCTGTCCCTTACGGATCAGCTGCTGCTCCCATCTGCTGTACTGCCGGATCTCCGTTTCCGGAATAAGGAGCTGTCCGAACAGCTTCGGATCCACATCCCCGCCTCCCGGTAAAAGCAATCCATCGTATTCATCCACATCCTTTACCTGTAATGACGTAACAAAATGCACCTGCATCGCTGCAAGTGCATTTTCGTAATTGGTTGTCTGTCCGGCTTCTCCGGCAATTAAAATTTTCTTCAAAGCAATCCCTGCCCACACACATTTCCTTATAACTTATGCACGCTGTTCCTCAATTATTCAAACGGACGGTCATAGACAAACTTAATCTGTTTTACTTCAATACCGTTCTGCGGGAAGTACAGGCGCATAATCGCATATTTCATGCCAAGATCCGCTTCTCTTGTCTGCGTTACCCACTGACCGTTTGTACCATTAAAAGTATATACCCCGCGCGGTGTTCCGGCAAAGGATAAGGTAACCGGAATCTGTGCCAGTTCTCCAAGATCGGACTTGGCCGTAAGCTCTGCCTTATAATATCCCAGCTGCTCAAGATCCAGTGCAAAGTCAATGCTGGTTCCCTTAGAAATTTCATGACCGGACAGGTCAATCACAACCTCCCTGTCCACCTTATAATAGGTCAGATCTCCGACACATTCCTCAAAGCCCTCTTCTGCTCCGAGAATCTCAATCGTATCTTCCTCATTCTGCATTCTCATAAAGGCATGTGTATTCATCATAAAGCGGCAGATATTCTTCGCGCAGCGCTGTAATTCGCCAAGTGTCAGGGATCCGTTATGCAGAGACTCAATCGTATTATCGCCATGCTCATTCTTTTCCGAATCCGGACATACCATATAAAGATCATTCTGTGCCTTTACCATTGTTGCAAAATCGGTCTTTGCAGGCTTATCCCCTTCCCTGCAGACATAAGCCCACCAGTCGGTCATGACCACGCCTTCAAAGCCCCACTGCTTCCGCAGGATATCCGTAACCAGATCATAGTTACTGGAGGTCCAGATACCATTCACCGGTCCATAGGTTGTCATGACTGCATCTGCCTTTGCTTCCTTCACTGCAATTTCAAATCCTCTTAAATAGATCTCACGCAGCGCACGCTCGGATATGATACTGTTGGAGGTATGGCGCCTCGTTTCCTGATTGTTTCCGCAGAAATGCTTCAAAGAGCCGGTCATCCCTGCACTCTTTAAGCCCCGTACCTGCGCTGCTGCCATCTTACCGGTAAGCAGCGGATCCTCCGAAAAATATTCAAAGTTACGTCCGTTTAACGGGTGCCTGTGGATATTCATACCGGGTCCTAACAGGATATCCACACGGTTCTTGATCATTTCCACCGCCGTGAATGCATAAAGCTCTTCATTTAACTGTGTATTGAAGGTGCAGGCAAGCAGTGTTCCGTTTGGAAGGCTGAACGCTTTCATTCCACTGTCAAGGCGCATGCCGGACGGGCCATCATCGCAGCAGCCACACGGAATACCTTTTTCAAGAAGGGACTTCGTAACACCGCCGAATGCTGCTGCCGTTCCGGCCGTTACCTTCGGGCTTCCCATTCCTTCTCCACGTACAATGCTGGCAAGCTCTTCCTCCGTGAGCTGGGCAACAAACTCGTCAAGCGTCGCTTTTCCTGCCTTGACATCCGCAAGCTTTATGCCGCGGTCTCCGGTCATTTCATAGCTTTCCGGAAGCTCTGCGTTTCTCTTTTCCTCAGGGGAAACCACCCGTAACGGAACCTCTTCCATTGCAACCTCATATACACCGGCAGCTTCTGCATGTTCATTGGCCGCGGTCATCTTCATCCGCTTAAAAGCGGTTGTCGGAGCTAATGCACTGCGGCACTCCTCTACGATCTGCAGTTCATCCAGAGTAAAGGAACCTACTGCATAGGCATCACGCACATTGCCACCTGCATAAATGGTATATTCTCCGGCTTCCAAAACCCATCCGACCGGCATTCCTGCGGTACTTACCTCATTATAGGAGGCAAACACCGATGTCGGAATTGCAAAAGCAAGTTCCGCACACTCTCCCGGCTTTAACTCCTTCGTCTTCTTAAAATCAATCAGCACTCTTGCAGGCTTGCCAAGCTTTCCCAAAGGAGCCTTTGCATAAACCTGAACGACTTCCTTTCCTGCTACGGAACCGGTATTTGTCACCTTCATCACAAAGGACACCTGATTTTCCGCATAAGAAAATCCACCCGCTTCCATCGAAAACGTAGTATAAGAAAGACCGAAACCAAACGGGTACAATACTTTGCTCTTTGCTGCTGATTCAAAATACCGGTATCCTACATAAATATCCTCCACGTAAAGGTTTTGTTCCAGGCCTCCAAAATAAGGATCGGCCGGATAATCGGACATCTGTGCCGCAATCGTATCCGAAAGTCGGCCGGACGGACACACCTTGCCGGTAAGGACATCGACCGTTCCAAGGCCGCCGATCATTCCTCCCTGCCACACATACATCACCGCATCCGGACGATATTGATCCATAAAGCTCATATCCATGATGTTACCGGTGTTTAACAGCACGATCATCTTCGCAAAGCTCTTCCGTACCTTTTGAAGCATGTCCTCTTCAATCGAGGTGAGGCAATACGCGCCCTCCAACATTTTGTTGTCCTTATCCTCACCGGCCGTTCTTGCCAGAATGACAATCGCGTATTCGTTCTTTTCGGCAGCCTCTTCGACCAATGCCTCATTCAGTTCCATTTCTTCCTGCGACCAGGGTTCATTTCCCCAGCCGACGCCTTCATCAAACGGATGATCCTTCTCCCACTCGCGGTATACACCCACTAACGGCTCATATACCTGTACGTCTTCGCTCTCCTCGAGCGCCTCCAGGATACCGGTCACCTTATTTACATTCACCATACCGCCTGATCCGGTACCGCTCTTATAATAATGAAGCTGCATTCTGCCAAATACAGCAACATGGCTTCCCTTCGGCAGAGGAAGCACATGATTCTGATTCAGCAAAAGCACCTGTCCTTCCGCAACCGCCTGACGGGCCTTCGCTGTATACTTTTCAAAATCCAATACTCTGCTGCTCATAACACCCTCCTGTTATTTCAATTTTATAGTTATATCCTATCTCATTTCTCTTTGGTCTTCTATTATGTTATTAACCAGTTTATAGGTCGATATTGACATTTATATATTATTATTGCAATATTTGAATAGAGAATATGGGTTGATTTTAAATTATAGTTACGATCATTTAAAGTCATAAATCGCCTGCCTGCCACGAATTGACGGTTTACTATTTAAGTCACTCAGAATATGTAACAACCATTTATGAAAGGATATCGTGAAATGACTTCCTACTCCCATGAGATTATCAGTGATGACACCCGCCTGCGTCTGCATTTTGCCGTAATCAAGGACAGCCGTTTTTACTCTCCCATGCACTGGCATGGACATCTGGAAATTATTTATCCACTGAAAGGTTATATGACCGCATTCATCAATGAGCAGAAGTATACCCTTTCCCAGCATGATATTCTGATCGTGAATCCGCATGAACTGCATTCTACCAGAACGCATGGCGGCGTGGATTATCTGCTGCTCCAGATTCCGATGGAAGACTTAAGCCGTGTTCTTGATCATGCCTCCTCCCTGCACATTAAGGAATATTTTCCTTCCATTATCGGAAGTACCTCTTTGCAGAAAATGCGTAATTACCTGCAGGAATTATGTGATACCTATGAGAATCCACATCCCGGATACCTTCTTCATTTTTCCTCTGTACTGTATGAATTTCTGTATGAATTATACGGAAACCACTCCGAAGTCTTAAGTCCGGAGGTGAAAGAAAAGGAAAAGAAAAACTTCGAACGCATGGATGAAATTCTCCAATACATTCGAAGTCATTATCAGGAAGATATTACCCTGCATGATGCAGCATCCGCTCTTCATGTGAGCCATGAATACTTCTGCCGTCTGTTCAGAAAACACACCGGGCAGACCTTTCTGTCCTACCTCAACGCAGTGCGTACCATGCACTTCCATGAAGATCTGCTGCGTACCGGTGCAAGCATTACCGAACTGTTACAACGACATGGCATCCAGAACTACAAGGTATTTTTAAGAGATTTCAAGGCCACCTATGGCTGCTCTCCTGCGGAGCTGCGCAAAACAAAGTAAGTGTGTTCCCTTGCTTCCTTAAGTCCATCGGTTGTGTCATGATCTGTGAGTGAAATTGCTGATAGTCCTTTCTGTCTGGCACTAATTACGAATTCTTCCGGTGTATAGGATCCATCAGAATATATGGAATGCATATGCAAATCAATGTTATTCTTCATCGAATCTCCCTTGTGCATCAATTCAAAATATGAATTCTTTATCGCTTCATTAGAAAGAACCACCGCACATAATGCGGCAGTTCTTCCTGTAATTCCACTTACAGCTTCCTATACAATTCCCGTCACGATCAGTGTACTTACCCCGGGAGTTGCTGTCCATGCTCCGGTTGCCGCATCCTGCGTAAAGGACGCTGCCGGTACAGTCACCTGACCGCTTTGGGTGACAAGCTCTCCGATTGTTTCGTTATAAGAATAATTGGCAGGCTCTGCCCATGTCGTTCCATTAAAGGATACCGCAATATTGGACAGAATCGGATCAAACGTATCGGTTACCACAACACCGGTAGCTGGCGTTGCTGCCGTATTTCCGGTATTCTGGATAAGGAACGTATAGGTCAGTGCTCCGTTTTCCGTAACAGGCACAGGGCTGACCGATTTCGTAATGGTAAGCTGCGGACCGGATTGAGCCGTTATGCTTTCCTGTGCAGTAACCGGTGTGATTCCGCCTCCGGAAACGGTCACGGTATTTCCAATCGTGGATTCGACCGCAAGCGGAGCAAATTCGTTAAGGGCAGCTTCATATACAACGGTTGCATTTCCTCCTGCCGGTACGCTGATACCGTTGATTGTAAAGGGAGGACCTGCATTTACTGCAGGTGCTGCCTGCAATACGCCATTCGTGTAATATCGTACCGTATCCGCCACGTAAGTCAGCGGCACCACTGTACCGGTACCAAATGCATAAGCACCCAGATCATCGGATAACGTAAGTCCCGTCATCGCAATGTTTCCGGAATTCACGATACTGATCACATACGTGATATGATCATTCTGTCCGTAGGTAGTACGGACTGCTGTCTTTGTCGCAGACAGTACCTCAAGGATTTCTCCTACCGCAATGTTAGAATTGGCAACAGCATTTCCATAACGAAGCTGTGCCTGATTCGTAAATCGAGCCATATTCTGCATCCCTTCGTAACTGTTTAAAATGCCACAGTTACATCCTTTCATTTTATTCGGGTATGCTTTATCATATGACAAAAAAATGAATCATGTGCGGTTTATTACACTTCTGTTCCCAAAGTGTTGAAAGAAATCCTATTCCTTATCGTATCCCATAAATCACGGCTGCGGACAGCACAATCTGGATAATGGCAAAGCGGAACACGGTCTGGGTATTGGACCAGCCGCTCACCTTGCGGACATGGTCATGCAGCGGTGTGCGGATGTTCTTCATAATGTGAATCTTACAGACACGGATCAGGGTAACCTTCACAAGTCCCAGTCCTCCATCCAGAATAAGGACAAGTGCAACCGGAATATACAGAAGCGGCGAGCCGCTCTTCAATGCTGCAATACTGATAAAAATGCCCATCGCACGGGATCCGGCATCCCCCATCATGAGCTTACTCGGCGTTGCATTATACCACAGATATCCCAAAATACAGCTCATAAACACGAGAATCACAAAGGAAAAATCTCCCTGTGCACTAAGCTGCTTGTCCAGAATATAAAAAGTGCCAAGTGTGATAAGTGCCAGTGTTCCCGATAATCCATCCACACCGTCTGCACAGTTCGTCACATTGATGGATGCCCATACCAGTATCACAATCAGAATGCCAAATACAAGCTCCGGAATGGCAACCGTCTTATGAAAAAACGCCAGGTAAATTTCGTTGGAATTAAAGTTCAGGTAGGTAACTGCCACAATGATTGCAATCACGAGATCCAGAATGCCCTTCTTCCATTCTCCCCACGGCTTTTCCGACGCATCATCCATATATCCGGTAATCATTTCCGCGGCAACCAGTATCAGATAGATGATCGTCTCCGTACTCAGCGGGACAAACAAAAACGCGGCAATCGTAAATACTACTACAAAAATAAGACCGGCACCTCTCGGCTTTCCTGCGGACAGCTTGCCATCGTGTGCAAACGCTCTCCCTCCGTCCTTCGGCAGACGGTCACAGAATATTGCCGTGAACACAATCGTTCCCGCAAACGCGATCAAAAGTCCGATTGCTGCAAGGATCGCTTCATTTCTCCCCATCAGATAAGATATCATAACGAAACCTCTTTCCTACTACAATATTATATACAGATCATATTCCTGATTGATCTGATAACTGCTCAGTCAATTCCCAATGCCTTTTTGGCAAGATGATCTGCCAGATCATTATAATGATCCCCGGAATGTCCGGTCACCTTCTGAAAGCGGATGGAAACCTCCTTTGAGGCTTCCTCATAAAATGCTTTATAGGCTTTCGTACCTTCTTTATTGGTCTTCCAATCCCCAAGACACCACTTCGCAATGCCCTCGTAATCATGGTAAATCGTAATCGCCGGGATATGATGCTCCATTGCATACCGCATGGCAGCCTCCGCGCCCTTAATCTCTCCTGCCACATTGTGCATCGTGGCAAGCTCCTCATCCCGGTAGGATTCACAAAAGATCTGCTCGCCTTCCTTCAAGAGAACAACCATGCCATAGGAAAACTCTTTCGTTACCTTATTATAGCTTCCATCTACATAGATCGGAACGGTGTCCGTCACTTCTTCTGCAACGGCTCCGCCCTTCATATATGCCTCCGCTTCTTCCAGCGTTTTAAAGCTCTTATATTCTGCACTGGAATAACCATGGACATTCTTCTTACATTCTTCCCATGTACGGAAAATTCCGGTCACCGTACCCTTCCGCACAGCATAAAACTTTCCTGCCATGCATTACATCCTTTCCGGTGCACTAAAGCCCAGCACATCAATACATGCCTCCAGAATTTCCTTAGTCAGGATCAGAAGTCCAAGCCAGCTGCGCTTCTTTGTCTCATCCTCTTCTGCAAGAATCCGGTTTTCATGGTAAAAACGGTTCAGTGCATTGGCAAGATCATAAATGTAGGCACAGATCTTGTGCGGTGCAACCTCATCATATGCATTTTCCATCATGGCATTGAAACGTGCAATCGTCATCATTAATGCCTTCTGGGAATCCGTATCTGCTTCTTTTAAGGTCAAATTTGTAAGATCCTCTCCCTGTTCCTTTGCTTTCGCAAGAATGGATTTGATCCGGACGATGGTATAAAGAATGTACGGACCGGTATCTCCTTCAAAGGAGGTGAACTTATCAATATCAAAAATATAATCCTTGGAAGCCTGATTGGACAGATCTCCGTATTTAATTGCAGAAAGTGCAATGATCTTTGCGGTATTTCTGGCCTCTTCCTCGTCTACCTCACGGCTTTCCACGATCTTCTGATACATCTTCTCATTGATTTCATTGATCAGCATTTCAAGACGCATCACGCCGCCGTCACGGGTCTTGAACGCATGTCCGTCCGCACCGTTTACCGTACCGAATCCAATATGCACAAGCTCGGTATCTTCATCCACCAGTTTGGTCTTGCGTGCGCAGCGGAAAACCTGCTCAAAATATAGATCCTGCCGCTTGTCCGTCAGATAGATCATCTGATCCGGATGATACTCACGCATTCTCTCCATAATGGTCGCCAGATCTGTCGTATTATATAAGGAAGCACCGTCTGATTTCAGAATCATACAGGGCGGAATTTCCTTAGTATCGGTATCTTCCTTAACGTCCACAACCAAAGCGCCATCGCTGATATATGCATAGCCCTCCTTCTTCATGTAATCCACCATGCCCGGGATCACATCATGCACATCACTTTCACCCTTCCAAAGGTCAAAGGTTACATTCAGGTTATCGTAATTACGCTTCATATCCGCAACGGAAATTTTGATAATCTGTTTCCACAAAGCACGATACCCCTTCACTCCGCTCTGGAGCTTAAAGGTTGCTTCCATTGCTTTTTCTTTATATGCCGGATCTTCCTTGGACTTCCTGCTTGCGGTAGGATAAATCTCCTCAAGCTCTGTAACCGTCACCGGTGCTTCCTCCGGATATTCGCCATCAAAGCTTTCATCAAAATATACAAGATCCGGGTAACGCTCCTTCATCTCGGTGATGACCAGTCCCATCTGCAGACCCCAGTCTCCCATGTGAATGTCACCGATTACCTTGTGTCCGATGTAACGGGCAATTCTCTTCACACTTTCACCAATAACTGCAGAACGGAGATGTCCGACATGAAGCGGCTTTGCCACGTTCGGTCCGCCATAATCCACAATAATCGTCTTCTGTTTCTCAGGAACTTCCAGGCCAAACTTCTCTTCCTTCTCCATCTGTGTCAGATAGTCTGCCAGAAAGCTTCCCTTAATCTTTAAATTCAAAAAGCCGGGAGCAACTGCCTGTACCTCTGCAAAAACCCTGCTGTCCGTACACTTGCCTGCAACATCGTTCGCAATCATGATCGGTGCTTTCTTATAGAGCTTCGCACCTGCCATTGCCCCGTTACACTGATATTCACAAAGATCCGGGCGGTTCGATACGGTCACCTTTCCCAGCTCCCTGTCATACCCGGCTGTTTCAAATGCCTGTTTCATTTCGTTTGAAATTAAGTCCAAAAATTTTTCCATTATGATATACCTTTCCCATTTTCTCTGAGATTATAACGATTCAAGTATAACGGTTCAAATACAACTATTCAAGTCTATTTTCCGCTTTCTCGTGTTCTTCCCTCTCTGCTTTAGAAAAAATGCAGCCACAGTAATCCTGTCGGTACAGATCGTATTCCTTCGACAATTCCACCGATCTCTTATAGCCGTTTTTCTTCTTAAAATCGGATGGCAGAAAGGGAACCTCCAGTTCCTCCGAAAGCTGCTGCCCGATCTCATTAATTTTGGCTGCATTCTTAAGCGGACTGATGGTTAATGTCGTAGTAAAATAGTCCGCCTCTGCTTTCTTCGCCTGCAGCGCTGTTTCACGAAGCCGCATCTCATAACAGCGGAAACACCGCTCGCCACCCTCCGGACACTTCTCATATCCCCTGCTCATCGCAAAGAACTGTTCCGGCACATAATCCCCTTCCACAATCTCAATCGGATAGGCATCCCCCATTGCATTGAAAATTCCAATGAGGCGCTTCTGCTCGATGACACGCTTACGGTACTCGGCATCCTCCGTGATATTCGGATTGTAATAAAAAACGGTAATAGAAAAAAAGGAACGCAGATACTCCAAAACATAACTGCTGCAGGGCGCACAGCAGCTATGCAGGAATAAATGCTTTCCTTTTGTTTCCGGTTGTTCTAATAAATGATCTAATTGTCTGGCATAATTTACGTTATTCATAAAATGATTTTACCATAAATCATCTGCCATTTGTAGTCTCTTTCTGTGGGTTCTGCGATCTGCGGTATTTATAAACTGTTTAACCTTTTACAGCCCCCTGTGTCAGACCATCGACAATGTTATTGGAGAAACAGCAATATACAACGACCGTAGGAATAATCGCAAGCACAATGGCTGCAAACATCTGACAGTAATTGGTATTATATGGTCCGACAAACTTTGTCAGGGAAACCGGAAGGGTTTTCTTGGCTTCCTTTGAAATAAATACCATGGCAAGAAGCAGTTCGTTCCAATTAGCCACAAAGGACATCAGACCTGTCACCATGAATCCGGTCTTGGCAAGCGGCAGAGCCACATGCGTAAACATCCGGTACACAGAACACCCGTCAATGCAGGCCGCTTCAAACAATTCCCTCGGGATTCCCGCAAAGAATCCCACCAGTATGTAAATTGTAATCGGAAGCGAAAATGTAATGTAAGGAATTATAATTCCCAATAAAGTATTACTGAGTCCGATTTTGGAAAACTGGATAAACAGCGGAATCAATACGCAATGCACCGGGATCATCATACCAATCAGAAAATAAGTCATGGTAAGCTTTGATAATTTCCAGCGCAGAATGGCAATCGCATAAGCTGCCATGGAACCAAACAGCATGGATAATACCAGTGTGATGGAACATACAATAAAGGAATTCAATGTTGCCTTTCCAAGGTTACCCATCGTCCAAGCAAATTCATAGTTTTCAAACATCGGCCGGTCAGGCAGTGCCCACGGTGAAATCATCAATACCGCATCGTCCTTCAGTGAGGTAATTACCACCCAGATCAGCGGAACCAGATAAATTAAAGCCAATAACACAAGAAATATGTAAATAAATACCTTGATAACTTTCGACTTCGTACTCATTCATCAGCCCTCCTACATTTCATAGTTATCTACTTTAACAAACTTGTTAATGAACACAGTAACCACCAGACACATTACAAGTAATACAACACCAATGGCTGAGCCATAACCAAGCTTATTGTACTTAAATGCCTGATCATACAGATGCGTTGCCAGCACATGTGCCCTGTTGCCAAGGAAGCCTTCCGGAATCATGTTATAAACAAGATCAAAGAACTTTAAGGATCCGATTGCATTTAAGGACATTGCCGTCGCAACCATCGGCCGGATGAGCGGCAATGTAATTCTGGTAAAGGCCTGTGTCTTGGTTGCTCCATCAATATAGGCAGCTTCATAAATATCGTTACTGATACCGGAAATCTGCGCCATATAAAGCATCATGGACTGGCCAACATACTGCCATAAGGCTACCACTGAAATTACAATAATCGGAAGAATAATGTATCCATCTGTATTAAAAAGCCACTGAGGCCCCTCCGTACAATCCTTAATCAAACCAAGGGAAGCCATAATCTGATTGATACCAAGCTTTGGTGTAAATACAAACATCCACATCAGACCAAGTGCCGCAGATGAAAGAACACACGGCAGGTAATAAATATTTTTAAACAGATTCCGTCCCTTTTTGATATTGGTTAGTAATGCCGCAAGAACCAGACCCAGAATCAGCTGTGACACACAGGAGAAAATCATAAAGAAAATGGAGTTCCGAAGTGCGTACCGCATCGTTTTATCCTTGGTAAACAACAGAATATAATTTTTTAATCCGGTAAATTTAATCGGATAATTTACTTTGTAGTCACAGAAAGAAAAATAAACCGCCCGGCAGATTGGATAAAACAGCACTGCCGTAAAAAGAATAAATGCCGGAGCAATAAATAAAATAATTGCCTTCTTGTTTCGTAGTAATTTGTCCATAACCCCATTCCTTTCTTTATGTACTAATCATATCCACAGGATATGAATTGCCAACCTTATGCATATCCCCTACGCTTCCCCATTGCTGACCTTTCTATAAAGGACTTTATAAGTCATTTTCACACAACGAATCGCATTTCCTTCCAAAAGTTCCCTATAGAAAGGTCAGCACCCTCTTGGGGTGCTGGCCAAAAGTAATTTCATCTAAAACTTACCAGACATTCATCTCGTAATAATCCTGAATAGGCTGTAAAGCAGTTTCGGGATCTTCACCCTTGAAAATTTCTACAAAACAGTTATCAAATGTAGAACCGGCTTCGGTATCTGCAAGAGATTCATTGTAGAATCCAAATGTAGAGGAAGCATTCTTGAATACATCCATAACATAAGCAAGTTCCGGAGGCGCAACGTTTTCATCATATTCAACGGATGTTACCGGGATCTTACCACCAACTTCTGCGGTATATTTCTGCGCAGTGTCATCTGTAAAGTACTTCATAAGCGCGATAGCAGCTTCCGGATACTTGGTGGATGCACTCATGCAAAGGGAATCAGACTTTGCAATCACTCTGTTTGCATCCGGATTACCACCGGTAACTGCAGGGAATGCAAACACACCAACCTTATCCGCAAAGCCTTCTGCGCAGGAACCATTGATCTGTCCGATTGCCCAGGAACCCTGAATCAGGATTGCTGCTTCTTCATTATAAAACGCTGCAGTAGCAATATCATTATCATCACCGGCTGCGGTCTTCTGGAAATATTTGGAAAGCTCCTGAATCTGCTTTCCTGCGTTGATCACCTTTTCATCCTTCCAATCGGTCTTATGATCTGCAATATCGCTCAGAACCAGACCATTTCTGTCACAAAGATAACCGGCTACCATGGATAAGCACCATGCTGTACCTGCGGAAATGGTAATTGGTGTATAGCCTGCATCCTGCAGTTTCTGACAGCTGGTCAGCAATTCGTCAAATGTCTTGGGCACCTCTGCGCCAGCCTTCTCAAACATCTCTGTGTTATAGAATACACAGGCAGCTGCAATATTAAGCGGAATAGCATAAATACCATCTGAATATGTACCACCTGCAAATACAGCATCTGATGTAAACGTATCTTTCCATCCGTCTGCCAGATAATCATCCAGCTTTGCAGCAACGCCTGTCAAAGCATAATCATTTAAGTTGGCTCCCGGAGAAGCGATAAATACATCCGGTGTCTCGCCGGCTGCCACAAGAGCATTCAGCTTCGTATAGTATTCTTCCAGATTGGTTGTGATCGGAGTTACATGATATTTTCCTTCATAATCCTTGTTAAATCTGTCAATGGTTTCTTTATAACCAATTGAGATCAGATCCTCTGTTGCATTCAAATCATCCCAGAACATCCAGGTGATTTCCTGGACCTCACCGGAATCTGCAGAGGCAGAATCTGTTGAAGCAGAATCTGTTGAAGCAGAACTGCTTGTGGAGCCTGCGGAAGTATCTGCAGTAGAGCTTCCACATCCTGCAAGACAGGACAGAACCATCGCTGCTGATAAAACCGTCGCTAATACGCGTTTCAATTTCATAACTATTTCCTCCTTTATATGTTTCCCCCTCATTTACGGAACGGGTAATGTTGATAAACAAACTATAACAAACCCATATCCTGACAGCATTATAATAATTGCTTAATGATTATTAATTCTTGCTTTTTTATTGACCTTTAATTTGTATGGTTTTATGATATTATCTGTAAGAATCAGTTTGAATTGTATGTTATTTGCATATTTTTCAAATATTTTACGCATCTTTTATATACAATTTGTCTTTTGACTAAATTAATTAATTTTTTAGCTGATTTTTAACACGTGAGCAGAATAGCAATTACTAGCATTTCTACACTTCAATTTTGTGCTCTGATACTGATACCATTTTTCATTTGCCAGAACATACAGAGGGGAATGTATGGGAAAGGAAATCTTATGATTGAAACTTTAGAGGGGATTCGGGAAATAGCAAATTTCAAAGAGGGAATGCATCTTTGTCTGTATGACAATGATAACGTGGAAGATTATCCACCTCACTGGCATGCCCCCATTGAAATTATTATGCCAATTGAAAATACCTATCGGGCAGTCTGCGATAATGTAGAATATATGATTTATCCCGATCAGATTCTTCTGATTAATTCCGGTGTTATCCATTCCCTGTTTGCGCCTCCCTCCGGGCGGCGCCTGATCTTCCAGGCCGATTATACTCTTCTTCACCAGACCCGCGATATCTCCAATGTGTTAGCTACTCTTCCTTCCACCATGCTGATCACTCCCGAAAGCAACGAAACTGCCCATCAGCAAATCCGGATGCTTCTGCTGCAGATCCGTGATGAATATGCAATGGGCAATTCCATGTTCGAAGCCGCAATCCACGCAAAACTCATCGAAATTTTCGTATGGCTCGGACGGGAGCAGTCTCCCTGGCTTCCAAGCTCCGGTACAGGCAATAATACTTACAAGAAATATATGGAAAAATTTTTGGGAATATGTGATTATATCAGCGAACACTGTACAGAAAACATCACTCTTGAAGAGACTGCAAAAAGAGCCGGCTTCAGTAAATACCACTTCAGCCGGCTCTTTAAATACTTTACCAATGTTTCTTTTTATAAATATGTAAATAAGAAGCGCATCAGTTATGCGGAAAATCTGTTGATCAATCCAGAGCTGACGGTTACGGAGGTTTCTTCCTTATCCGGCTTTGACAGCCTTTCTTCCTTCATCCGGATGTTCAAAATCATCAAAGGCTGTACTCCGACTGACTTCCGCAATATGCATAAGCTGTAATGCTCCTTACTCCTGCCGTCAATTACTTACTGAGAGGACTTTTACGATAAATAATGTCATCACGGGAAGGACCGTTCGATACCATCGTGATCGGATAACCGATCTGCTCCTCTACGAACTCGATATATTTACGACAGTTCTCCGGAAGCTCCTCATAATTCCTGATACCGCGGATATCACACTTCCATCCGGGTAAGGTCTTTAATACCGGCTTTGCCTTCTCAAGCTTCCAGGTTACCGGGAAGTCAGTCGTAACCTCACCGTCAATATCATATCCGACGCAAACCGGGATCTCATCGAGATATCCCAGAACATCCAGTACGGTAAATGCCACATCCGTTGTTCCCTGCAGACGGCAGCCATACTTACTCGCCACACAGTCAAACCAGCCCATACGTCTCGGGCGTCCTGTGGTTGCTCCGAATTCACCGCCGTCACCACCGCGTCTTCTTAATTCATCTGCTTCCTCTCCGAAGATTTCGGATACAAAGGCACCTGCACCAACTGCAGAAGAATAAGCCTTGCATACGGTAATGATCTGCCTGATTTCATAAGGCGGGATCCCTGCTCCGATTGCACCGTAAGCGGCAAGTGTCGAGGAAGAGGTTACCATCGGATAAATTCCGTGATCCGGATCCTTCAGGGTTCCAAGCTGTCCCTCTAATAAAATGGTCTTTCCTTCCTTAATCGCACGATCCAGATAAGAAGATACATCGCATACATAAGGTGCGATCATATCACGATATTCGTGCAGGGTCTTTAACAATTCTTCCGGGTCAATCGCTGGCTTATGATAGAGATATTCCAGAATGACATTCTTCTGTTCACAGACTCTCTGTACTTTTTCTTTTAAGGTGTCTTCATCGAACAGTTCACTCACCTGAAAACCGATCTTTGCATATTTATCCGAATAAAAAGGTGCGATACCGGACTTGGTCGATCCGAAGGACTTGCCTCCCAGACGCTCCTCTTCATACTGGTCAAAAAGAACATGATATGGCATTACGATCTGGGCACGCTCTGATACCAGAATCTTCGGTGCCGGTACTCCCTTGTCGGTAATTGACTTGATTTCATTGAATAATACCGGGATATTCAGTGCCACACCATTTCCGATGATGCTGGTTGTATGATTGTAAAATACACCGGACGGCAAGGTATGCAATGCGAACTTACCATAATTGTTTACGATGGTATGTCCTGCATTGGCACCACCCTGAAAACGGATAATGATATCCGCCTGCTGTGCCAGCATATCTGTGATCTTTCCCTTTCCTTCATCTCCCCAGTTCGCTCCTACGACTGCTTTAACCATGTTCCTGCTTCCTCCTTGCATGTTGCTGCATACTATTTACAGAATTTCAGGCTGTCCTGCACTGCTTTACAGCCTGTATTGTGATGTCCGTTCTGCACTCTTTCTCTTGCACAGAACCATACATTTTTTAGTATAACACTGATAATAGCATAAATAAAATTAATATTGCTTATATTATTCATAAGTGTTGATTATATTATATCTTATATGTTATGATCTACCTGATTCATAAAAAGCTCCATTCAAAGAGAGCAGATTTTCCCAATGATAAAACCAGGCATATATCCCAACGCAGTAACAGAAATATCCGTTACAGTTCACACAGAAAGGCTCCCTTATGAACAACCTTGAATTATACAAAACCTTTTATTATGTTGCCAAAGCCGGAAGCATTACCGCAGCCGCACAGCAGCTTTCCCTCACACAGCCGGCCGTCAGCCAGTCCATGAAACAGCTGGAAGCCCAGTTAAATGTTTCCCTCTTCCAACGGACTGCCAAGGGCATCCGTCTCACCAAAGAGGGAGAAATCCTGTTTCCCTATGCCGAAAGCTGTTGTGAAAGCATCCGTCAGGGTGAGCAGAAGCTGAAGGAACTGATGAATCTTGATCTGGGTGAAATCCGGATTGGTGCCAGCGATATGACCCTGAAATACTATCTGCTGCCCTTCCTGGAACAGTTCCACCGCCGGTATCCGAAAATCAAGGTCATCGTTTCCAATTCCCCGACTCCGGAAACACTGACGGCCCTTTCCGAAAACCGGATTGACCTGGGCGTTGTGAGTTCACCGCTCCCTGCCCTGAATGACTTCGTTGCACACAAGGTACGGGAGGTTCAGGATATTTTCGTTGCTGCAGGCCGCTTCTGGGAATTAAAAAACAAGCAGCTGTCCTATGAAATGTTAGAACAACTGCCTGTCATCTGTCTGGAAAAGAATACCAGTACACGCCAATATATGGATACCTTTTTAGCACAGAATCAGGTTTTCCTTGCACCTGAATTTGAACTGGCAACCAGTGATATGATCGTCCAGTTTGCGCTCCGGAATCTGGGGATCGGCTGTGTCATGAAGGATTTCGCACTGGAAGCCTTAGAAAGCGGTGAGCTGTTTGAGCTGTGCTTTACTCCCGTAATGCCGCCCCGGAGCTTCTATCTGATCCACCGTGAAACCAGGTCACTGGCTCCTGCCGCACAGAAATTTATTACCCTGTTTGAGTAAGCCATGTTCTTCCCCGTAAGCTGCGCATCCCTGCGGAGCTTTTTTCTTTATAGGACTTTCCTATAAAGCAAAGAAATGTACACCGGCAGCGCGCAGTACCTCTTCCGCCCTCTTCGGGTCGGACGGCTTAATAACAATCGCTGCCTCATCGGTCTTCGTACAAAGCGCATACATATATTCCACATTTAAGCTCTCTTTACACAGAACATGCAGGATTTCCTGCAATGCGCCCACCTTGTGGGGAAGTGTCACGGCAACGACATCATTCAGGGTTGCCGAAAATCCATTTTCCTTTAATGCCTCGCGTCCCTTTTGCGGATCGCTTACGATCAGGCGCAGCATGCCATAATCACTGGTATCTGCAAGGCTTAAAGAAATAATATTAATGTTCTCTTCTTTCAGTAAATTCAGGACATCCTCAAGACGTCCTTCTCTATTTTCAATAAAAACAGAAAGCTGTTTCATTCAGGCACCTTCTTTCTATACCAGTTTACGGTTATCAATAACATGAACGGCCTTACCCATGCTTCGTTCGATGGTCTTTGGTTCTACCAGTTTTACCTTTACCGCAAGACCAATTGCCTGCTGGATGGTATGCGCAATCTTCTTGCTTAAGTTTTCAAGCTCCCTGATCTGATCAGAGAAGAATGCCTCCTCCACCTCTACCTGTACTTCGAGTGTATCAAGATTATTCACACGATCGACAATCATCAGGTAATGAGGAGTTGTTCCATTCATTTCAAGCAATGCAGCCTCGATCTGGGACGGGAATACATTCACTCCGCGGATAATGAGCATATCATCGGAACGCCCTACAAAGCGGCTGATTCTGGCGGTTGTTCTGCCACACTCACATCTGTCATAGGTAATGCTTGTCAGATCCTTTGTACGATAACGGATAAGTGGCAGCCCCTCCTTCGTCAGCGTGGTAAATACCAGTTCACCGGTTTCTCCTGCTGCTACCGGCTCTAATGTTTCTGCACTGATAATTTCCGGGAAGAAATGATCCTCCTGGATATGTAAGCCCTTGTGATATTCACAGTCACAGGCAACACCCGGTCCCATGATCTCAGACAGCCCATAAATATCATGTGCATGGATGTGAAGCTTCTCTTCTATCTGATGACGCATCTGCTCTGTCCACGGTTCCGCACCGCAGATCGCAGTCTTTAACTTAATCTTATCGATATCCCCGTCATGCTCTAAGGTCTCTGCAATATGAAGCAGATAGGAAGGTGTACAGGCAATTGCCGTAACCCCGAAGTCCTTCATCATCGTAGTGAGCTTTTTCGTATTACCGGTAGACATCGGAACAACCGTTGCTCCCAGATATTCCGCTCCGTAATGGGCACCAAGTCCACCGGTAAATAATCCGTAACCATAAGCGATCTGAATAATATCACCTCTGGTAACCCCGGCCATCGTCAGGGATCTTGATACACATTCTGACCAGATATCAATATCTCTTCTCGTATAACCAACCACTGTTGCCTTGCCGGTCGTTCCGCTCGATGCATGAACCCGGACAATGTCGGACTGCGGTGCTGCAAATAATCCAAACGGATAGGTGTCTCTTAAATCATTCTTGGTCGTGTAAGGAAGCTTCGTAATATCCTCAATTCCTCGGATATCTCCCGGCTCAATCCCGGCCTCCTGCATCTTCTTCCGGTAATATTCCACGTTGTGATATACACGGTTTACTACCTTCACAAGCCGCTTGCTTTGCAGCTCTGCAAGCTCATCCCTGCTGATACATTCTTTGGTCTCATTCCATATCACTTTTGTTTCCCTGCCTTCTCTTTCTTTTCGTTTTTATATCAAAAGTTCTTCCTGCCTGAACTTCTGTATCCTGCATGCCCAATGTCAACTGCCCGGTTCTATCCAAGTGCATATCCGGCTTCAAATGCCCTGGTATTAATTTCGATGGTCTTTTGCGGAACCGTCTCTTCAATGACCTTGAGCCAGTCCTCTTTCGCAAAGTCCATTCTCTTTGCTGCCACACCAATGATAATCGTATTAAAGACTCTCGCATTGCCGATTTCCTTGGCAAGTGCCTGTGCGTCCAGTGAAATCACCTGATGCTTCTTTTTCAGATTCTCAATAATGTTCTCCGGATACTGTGCAGCCCCGATGGACACCGGCATCGGATCCATGCGAAGATCATTGACAATCATAACTCCGTCCTTTTTCAGGAAATGTGCATACCGGAGTGCTTCGAGGCGTTCAAAGGCAATCAGCACATCTGCCTGTCCTTCTTCTACAATCGGCTCCGCTACCTTGTCCCCATAGCGGACATAGGTTACTACACTTCCGCCACGCTGTGCCATTCCGTGAACCTCGGAAATCTTCACATCATACCCTGCCTTACGGGTAATTCCTCCTAAAATACGGCTGGTAAGCAGGGTTCCCTGACCACCGACACCCACAATCATAATATTCTTCGTTTCCATCTCTTCGCCCTCCTACTTCTGATTGGGCACTAAAGAAATAGCGCCGAATTTACAGTTCTTCATGCACAGACCACAGCCATTGCACATCGTTTCATCAATGACCGCTTCTCCGTTTGCGCCCTTATGCATTGCCGGACATCCGGATACCATACACAGTCCGCACTTCTTACATTTTTCAACATCAACCACACATTTGCCCTTCGGTACAAAGGTCTTAAGCAGCGCACACTGGGATTTCGTGATAATGACAGAAACCTCTTCTCTCTGGGTTTCTTCTTTGATCAGCTTCTCTAAGCCTTCAATGTCAAAGGCATCCACTTCATAAACATGCTCAATGCCCATTGCCTTGCAAAGCTTATAAATGTTAATCATATATGTCGTATCGCCCATCAGGGTCTTTCCGGTTGCTGCATGATCCTGATGACCGGTCATACCGGTTGTAGAGTTATCCAGAATAATTACGGTTCCGGTTGCCTGATTGTATACCATATTCATAAGGGAATTGACACCGGTATGTAAAAAGGTGGAATCTCCGATTACGGCTACCCAGTTCTTGATATAATCTTTGCCCTTCGCCTTCTCCATTCCGTGAAGGTTACTGATACTTGCGCCCATACAGACGGTCGTATCCACAACGCTCAAAGGAGCTACCGCGCCTAAGGTATAACACCCGATATCACCGGATGCATGAATCTTTAATTTCTTCAATACGGAATAAACGCTTCTGTGCGGACATCCCGGACAAAGGATCGGCGGTCTTGCAGGAACCTGTGCAGCTTCTTCAAGATCCAGATCTTCCTTAAGAATTGCCCTGCGAAGCATATTGGCACTGTATTCACCCTGTACGGTAAAGATTTCCTTACCGATACACTTGATTCCCCAGGATTTCACCTGTTCCTCAATGACAGGCTCCAGTTCCTCCACAATATAAAGGGTATCTACCCTGGAAGCAAACTCCTCAATCAGGGTCTTCGGAAGGGGATGTACCAGACCAAGCTTTAATACGGAAGCATTGGGAAGTACTTCCTTAACATACTGGTAAGGAATTCCACTCGTGATCACACCGATCTTCGTATCGTTATATTCTACTTTATTAATATCAAGCGTTGCCGCATCCGCTGCCATTTTCTTTAAACGTTCCTCTACCACGAGGTGACGCTTAATGGCATTGCCCGGCATCATGACGTTCTTGGCAATATTCTTCTCATACGGCTTATCCGGAATCTGCTGACGTTCCTCTAAGTGAACCACACCCTGCGAATGTGCCAGTCTGGTTGTTGTACGGAACATAATCGGTGTATCATACTGCTCGGAAAGCTCGAAGGCTCTCTTAATAAACATCCTTGCTTCTTCACTGTCCGACGGCTCGATTACAGGAACCATGGCAGCACGTGCTACCATACGGGAATCCTGCTCATTCTGGGAGCTGTAAATCCCCGGGTCATCGGCTGCAACCAATACCAGTCCTCCGTTTACTCCACTGTAGGAAATGGTATAAAGCGGATCGGATGCCACATTGACACCAACATGCTTCATGGATACAAGGGCACGCACTCCACTGATCGAGGCTCCGATTGCCACTTCGGTTGCCACCTTTTCATTCGGAGACCACTCGGAATATAATTCATCCTTATATTTCACCAGATTCTCACTGATTTCCGTACTGGGTGTTCCCGGATATGCTGCAGATACCTTTACACCGGCTTCGTACGCACCTCTGGCGATTGCGGCATTTCCCAGCATCACAACAGTTGTTCCTGCTACTTCTTTACTCAAAATAAAACCACCTCTCTGTTTATTCTTTAGTCCAAACGATCAAAACCTATTACAAATCATATCACACTTTTGGTCTTTTGCCAATCAAAGTGTTACTGTAAAAAAGTCCCCTCCAAAAACGTTCCGGAAAAAGCTAATCCCCCTCCTGTGACCGGCATAACCGAGCCACGGGAAGGGGCTTTTGCTTCATTCATGTTCTATTTTCCTGAACACTGCTTATTTGATCTCTACAATCCAGCCTTCCGGAGCCTTGATGGTTCCCATCTGGATTCCGGTTAAGGTATCATACAGCTTCTTTGTAACAGGTCCCATCTGCTCCATTCCGCTTGGCAGACAGATTTCCTTACCATGATCCACAATCTTGCCGATCGGGGAAATAACGGCTGCAGTACCGCACAGACCTGCTTCTGCGAAGTCTTTTACTTCATCAAAATATACTTCTCTTTCTTCTGCTTCCAGTCCGAGATATTCTCTTGCCACCTGTAACAGGGAACGTCTTGTAATGGAAGGAAGGATGCTGCCTGACTTCGGTGTTACGACCTTGCCGTCCCTGGTTACGAAGATGAAGTTTGCTCCACCTGTTTCCTCTACCTTGGTTCTGGTCTTTGCATCGAGATACATGTTCTCATCGTATCCCTGGTTATGAGCATCTACAATGGCATGAAGGCTCATTGCATAATTTAATCCTGCTTTGATATGACCGGTTCCGTTCGGTGCTGCACGGTCAAAGTCACAGACACGGATGGTAATCGGCTTGGCACCGCCCTTGAAGTAAGGTCCGACCGGTGTTGCAAATATACGGAACTGATATTCGGAAGCCGGCTTTACGCCGATAACCGGATTCGATCCGAACATATATGGACGAAGATAAAGTGTTGCGCCACTTCCGTAAGGTGGAACGTAGGCTTCGTTTGCTTTCACTACCTGCTTAATTGCTTCTACGAAACGCTCCTTCGGGAAGATCGGCATTTCCAGTCTGGCTGCACTCTGCTCTAATCTTTCGCCATTTAAATCAGGACGGAAAACCACGGTACGGCCATCGCTGGTAGTATATGCCTTCAGTCCCTCAAATACGGTCTGTGCATACTGAAGAACGCCTGCACACTCATTCAGCACAATATTGGCATCCTGTGTCAGTCCGCCTTCATCCCAGGCTCCATTCTTATAATTTGATACATAACGGTAATCCGTCTGAATATAACCGAAACCGATATTACCCCAGTCAATGTTCTTCTTTTCCATCACTGTTCTCCTCCAAGCTCTGTATAATATAACTGTTATTTATTATTATCCTATCCTTATAAAAAGTCAATAGTTATGACTAATTATGAATATTTCATCATTGCCTCTATTGTTTCCTCAAAGAACCACTTATTCACACGTCTGCGCAGAATACCGAAGATCTCGCCATCGGTAAAGGATCCGTTATCCCAGACGCAGCAGGTGATGCCGTTGGCTCTGGCCGCTGCCGTATAATATGCATAATAATCCACACGGTCCTGCGTGTTGTTGTCACGGTTCACGGCGCCGTACTCTCCGATCACAACCGGAATTCCCTTAGAGACAAATTTGTTATACAGACTGTTCATCAGATCATTGATCTCATAAACACTCTTGGGATCCTCCCATGAAAAGTAGTCCGTTGCTTCGCTCTCACTTCCCGGTCGGAGCGCAAAGTTATAAGGGGTATACGCATGAACGGAAACAATCAGTTTATCTGAAACAATATCATTCGGGAGCTGATAAAGATCCGTAATGGCTCCCGCTAAGGAAGCATCATAGCCTGGCATCATCAGATAACGTTCCACATTGTTTCCTCCGGTTGCACGCACGGTATCCACAAAAAGCTGGTTCAGGCGGTTAATGCTCCCGGCTGCGTCCTTGCATTCTGCCACACCTGCATTGAAATTCCATTCGTAATCCGTTCCGGCAAGACGGGGCTCATTCAGTGATTCAAATATCAGGTGCTCGTCATAATCCTTAAAGCGTTCCGCTACCTGTGTCCAGATTCCACGGATATACCGGTCGGACTCCTCCGCATGTGCCGTATCCGGATAATAGCCACCCTCTCCTTCGATGTTAGCGGTATTATCATGGTGTGTGTTTAAAATGACATACATGCCATTGTCATACGCATAATCCACAACCTCCTGCACACGGTCAAGCCATGCTTCACTGATGACCGGGCCATTGCCGTCATCCGTTACATGATTGTGCCAGGTCACCGGAATACGCACGGTACGGAAGCCTGTATTCTTTAACGTATCAATCATTTCCTTTGTCGTAACAGGGTTCCCCCAGATTTCTTCGGAAGAAATATCATCTCCACACATCTTTCCCTGGGAATACGCATCCAGTGTATTTCCGAGATTCCAGCCTGTTTTCATATCCTTTACAAACCGAAAACACTCCTTGTCCGGAATCTGCTTTGCCTCGATGGTAATTTCAGGGATACTGCCGCTTTCCACGCTAAAGCCCGGATCAAGCTGCGTTCCCTCCTCCGGTTTTGATGCCTCAGGGGCATCCGTCCCGGTAAGCTCATCTCCGTCTGCTTCTTCACTCTGTTCTCCGCCTGCTTCTCCTGTCTGCGCTTCCTGCGCTGCTTCCTGCGATGCAGCCGCACCCGTGCCCTGTCCTCCACAGGCGGTAAGCCCTAATGCTGTCACAAGTAATATGGC
>ULTZ01015316.1_pt1 | contig 51083 bp, 39 predicted proteins | sample 1957981 | NCBI WGS metagenome assembly ULTZ01 (sample SAMEA4835745, study PRJEB28245) | human gut metagenome | biome: gut microbiome; material: fecal sample | place: Denmark | collected 2008
CGCGCCGTTGTTCTTCGGGCGACGGCACGGGATAGATGGGTGTCTGTTCTGACATAATCGTATGTTTTCTTGTTGGTTATTCTTTGTTATTCGGTATGTGTCATTTTTCGGCGGAGTATGCCCCGATGTCCATCGTGCCCAAGACCTTGCTGAGGTATGTATTGCTGAGGCGGACGTCGATCATTGCATCGATGTTTTCGCTGTTGGCCTTGAGCCATGCTGTCTGTGCGGCCATGACATCATCGCTGGTGACCACGCCCTCGCGGAAGCCTACGGTGGCGGTGCGTAGGTTTTCGTCGGCGCTCTCGAGGTTGGCCAGCGTGGTGTGGTAGGTTTTGTAGGCTTCCTGAGCCTTGTATGATGCCTGGCTGACTTGGAGATTGACCATTTCGCGTGCATCGTCAAGGCGGAGACGCATCACGGTTTCGTCCACGGCGGCGGCGCGGTATTTGGCGTAGTCGCCGCCCCAGTGCCATAGTGGTATCTTGACCATCACGCCTACGGAGAATGCGCCGCTAAAGCGCTTCTCGAAGCCGTTGAACATATTGGGGTTAGAGAAGCTGTACGTTCCCATGAGCGCTACGTTCGGAAGCATGGAAGACAGAGCCACTTTTTTTTGCTGTCCGGCGATGTCTATACCCAGCGAGAGCGCACGCAGGTCGTGGCGACGCACGTATGCGCTGTCTATATCCGTAGCCGACAGCCCGGGAGCTTCGACAATACCGGCACGAACTTCCTCATCGACCACGCACATCCCGGCGTTGATGGGCAGTCCGCATACTTGGGCCAGAGCCATGCGCGAGAGGGTCAAGCCGTTTTCGACTTTGGTGAGGTCCACCTGTGCCGAGTTGAGTTTGACGTCCACGCTGAGGCGGTCGCTCTTGGTGGCCACGCCCTGCTGTTCCATGAGGCGGACGTTGCGGTCCAAAGAGTCAAGCAGGTTGACATAGGCCACGGCAAGGTCGCGCTTGTTTTTGAGCGACACCACTTGCCAATAGGCGGCATCGACGGCGTAGACCACGTTTTCGGCCTCGGAGAGGTGCATTTGCTGCGCCAATTCTTCGGCGTACTTGGTCAGGCGGTTCATGGCCACAATCTTGCCGCCCATGTATACGGGTTGGGTCAGGGTGACGGCGCCGAAGAACACGTTGTGTATGTCATAGGTCATCGACTCCTTGGGTATCAGTGCCACCTGCGAGGGTATGTACTGTCCGTCGGGGGTCTTTATCGGCTGTCCGGTGGCGGGGTTGGTCACCAAATTGAAGTCGTAGCTGTTGGTCACGGGATTGAAGGTCTTAATGGGCAGCAGCTGGTCTTTGGAGAATATGGACAGCTCCTTTTGGTTGTACATATACCCGCCGGCAAAGTCCAAGGCCGGCAGATATGCCGCAAAAGCCTCTTTGTTCTGATAGTGAGCCTTATCCATTGATTGGCGTGCAATCATCAGCTGTTTATTGTTGGCCAGGGCAAGGCTGCGGCACTGCTCCAAGGTGTAGACCGCACTGCCGGCTGCGGCACCTTCGGTGACGCTGATGCCTTGGGAGCGTGCGGACATCGTGGCGGCTGTGAGCGCAAGAATTGTGAGGATGCGTGTTTGTGACCTCATAGTGTGTGGTTGTTTCGATATGTATTATTTTCTGTTTCTATTGGAATCCGTGGTTGCGATTATCGCTGTGTCTCACGGCGTTGGCGTGCGACCTATTATTGTATAACCAACATCCGGATGGTTCGGTTTGGTGTCGCGCGGCCGAAACGGTAATTTTCGCCTGCAAAAATAAGGCAAATATCAAAATGTTGTACCGATTATTTCCGATATTTACCAACTATTCTGCTTTAAGGCAAAAAAACGAGCTGTCGCGTTAGTATCGTCGTTGCCCTGACGGAGACGTGTTCCGGGACTTGTGTTCCATCGTGTAATTCAATTATAAGTTGTAACTTTGTACGGCCTAACGGCACAAGTATCACGGATTCCAACCGAATTATACAATGACACTTTTTGATATAATCTGCATACTCATAGTCCTTGGCGGCGCTTTGTACGGATGGCGTCGCGGCGTGATGTCTCAGGCCGGCAGCGTTGTCGGCATCGTGGCTGCCATCATCCTGTGCCGCGTGTTCAGCGGCATCGTGGCCGCCAAGTTTTCATCGCCCGAGGATAGTGCGGACACCGTACTGCTGCATACAGTGATGTCATACGCCATTATCTTCATTGTCGTGATGGTGGCGGCACGTTTTTTGGCCGGCACTATACGCAAGCTTTTTGAAAGTCTTAGCTTGGGACGTGTAGACAATCTTGCCGGAGCCGTGTTTGCCATACTCAAATACGCCTTGATCTTCAGTGTATTGCTTAATGTTTGGATGGCGCTGTTTCCTTCGGGCGAGCTTAAGTCGTCATATAATGATGCCTTGCCCTCGGCCGTCATCAATATGGCGCCGGCGGTGTTGGGCAGCAAGACGGCCGCAGACGTCTTTGACGGTATAAATGCGGCCACCGACTCGCTGCGTGTACGTACCGGCCGCACAGCCGGACAGCACGGCGCAACAACATTAGAACCCGGGCAGCAATCGAATGTTTAAGTCTCCGAAAAGTCGGTCGGACGCATCGATATGAAATAAGCAAGACGCCACTCCCGTGGAGGAAAGTGGCGTCTTGTGTTTTGAGCGCGTGTAGGCTTATGTCTTGCCGAGGTCTTATTCCTTGGGCATCTGGATGGCGGCCATCAGCAGGATGCTGCCGTGGTTGTTGTCCTTGACTATCATCAGGAACGGCCGGTCAAGGACGATTGGCGTACCGGGGTTGGCGCTTACCGCTCCATCCCATTCCGTTTTCGTTACTACCCTTGTCCCTGTTTCGGTAACAGTCAAACCTATAGCCTGTTTAATAGTGGAGACTATACCGCCGTCAAAACCGGTCAAAGCACAGTTGTTGATGTCGAGACCGGATTTTTTTACATATTCAGATATGTCGTTATCTTGCTGTATCGAGAAAATGGGTATTCCGATAGTGCATCTTTGAGGTTTTGCATTGTCAAGTTGTCTCGTCAAAAGCATTTCTTTTACCTCCGGAAGAATGTCAAAGAACGTCTTGTCTCGGTCAGGCAGGACAAATATTGCTGAGTAATTACAGCCTGCATAAGGCATTGCAAATGCGGCAAAAGAATTCGTCCAGATGGAAGGCATAGTCCGTATGTCTTGCATCGATTTTACGAGACCTCTTGGATGAATACCGTCTGCATCATAAAATGTGCTTTGTCTCGCGGTGTCTTTTGTGAATGGTTGTTCCCAAGCGCAATCAAAATACATTGTATTTATGATGATACTTTTGATTATATTGTCAGCAGGTTGTGTATTCCCTATATTATCAATCATTCCGTTTGTCTTCTCCGAGCACCATTTATTTATTTGAGCTCGGACGTCAGTACTGCCAAAGTCAAGGATACGACATTCGGCATCATAATACTGTTTTATGATTCCTGTTGCTGTCCCGAATTGTTGTTCGGAAGTCATCCACTGACTATTTGCCCAAATTGAGTTGGCGAAGAATACCTTTGCTTTTTCGGCGTTGTACGAGAAATAATACAGACGATTCTTGTTGAATTCGTTGAGCGCAGTTGCTGACGAGGCACCCATTTTCCCGACAATCCTGTCGCGGTCGCCATCCACCAACGCGTTGGCCACCATACCGAGGCACAGGTCCTTGCTTAAAGGAGAATATACGATGTTATCTTGGTATGGAGCTACAGTTGTTGCCATGTCTTCAAAGACGGCAAACGCATTTTCTATCTCGGCTTCGCTGATGGACTCTTCCTCGGCATTCATCTCCATACGCGACTTGGGTTTGTTCTGCCCTTCGTCCGCTTCGGACGAGCATCCTGTGGCAAATAATGCCACGGTACATATTAGTGTTAGTTTGTAGGTTTTCATATCGTTAATGATGAGTTTATAGTTAATGATGAGTCGTTTTTATGGGGTCTCTTGTTTATGCTGTTATTTTGTGATTGCTTGCATCCGGCCATTCGACGTGTTTTTCGTCCGGTGTCAGCCGTTTTTTCTTTCTGCCTCCAAAATTAGTGCATATTTTTCGTAAAACAAAATATTTTTTCAAGAAAATAGTTCAAGTCGTTGATGTCGGTCGTTTTTTAACAAATAGAGTTGCATTGTGTTGCATCACAATAGATTGCAATAATGGTTGCTGACCGGCAATATGCAAGTGCGAGTTGTTATATTCGTTGTTTATGCTGCAATTAGTGCAACATTTTGTCAAGTAAGTTTTACGGAATGGTACAACTCCGGCCGTTCGGGTGGTATAGACGGAATATACATCAGTGTGGCGGTCTCTTGTCGGAGTCGGGAAAGGCGGTCCGGCGCGGTCGGGTGCGAGTCGATACGGCTTGTATACAATAAAAAACGGCGGAGGCCGTTATCTTATATAGAAAAATGAGAATACCGAACCATCATATAAGGCTGTGGCGACGCATGGCAATGACGGTGGCGGTGGCGCTGTACGCGCTACTGCCGTCGGCTTCTTTGATGTCGGCCAAGAGTTTCAACGACAAGGTGCTCAACCGCCCGTATGCCGATTTGCGCCGCTGGCATTTAGGTTTTTCGGTGGGACTACATACGCAAGACCTCAAATTCACGCATAACGGCATCGCCACCGAAGACGGCCAGACCTGGTATATGGAAGAGCCTTCCTTCTCGCCCGGATTCTGTGTCAACGGTCTCTTTGATTTGCGTTTGAACGAGTGGTTCAGCCTGCGACTGTCACCCGGTATGTACTTCGGCAATCGTGATATCCGTATGATTGACGTCACCGGCGAGGGCGGCGAAGAGCGTCTCAACCTCAAGAGTGCCTACGTGGTCGCACCCATAGACCTGAAATTTGCATCGAAACGCTACCGTAATGCCCGCCCCTATGGGGTGGTTGGTGTCATGCCCGCCTTCGATGTATCCAAGAAGCGCAACGAGGCGCTCAAGCTTAAGAGCACCGATTGCTACCTCAGCATCGGCTTCGGCTGCGAATTCTACCTGCCGTACTTCAAGCTCAATCCCGAGATAAAGTTCTGCATCGGTCTCACCGACGTGCTGCAACACGACCGCCCCGACTTGGCCGATGACCCGCAAAAACTCAAATATACAAACGCGCTAAAAAAAGCGACGTCCAAAATGATAGTCCTCACATTCTACTTTGAATGACCGGCCACGAGACATATAATACACAATTGCGACGCCGGTGCCTGCGTCTGATGGCGGCGGCACTGCTGCTGTGTCCGTGCACCAAGGCGGCCGCACAGACCGATGCCACCTTCACACAATACTACAACGTTCCGACGTACTACAACCCCGCCGCCGTAGGACAGACCGACTTGCTGCGTATACGCGGCGGCGCACGCCTGCAATGGCTCGGCATAGACAATGCCCCCAAAACCTTTGCCGCCACAGCTGACATGCCCTTCAAATTTCTGGGCAAGCGCTTCGGCACAGGTGTGGTCATCTCTCAAGAAAGCATAGGTCTGTACCGAACGCTCAACTTGCACGCGCAGATAGGATACAAATTCAAGAAGTGGGGAGGCGAATTCACCGGTGGTGTGGCTCTGGGGATGTACGACCAGTCTTTCAAAGGCAGCGAAGTCTACCTACCGGATGAAGACGACTACCACCAGGGCACCGATGACGGTATACCGACGCAAGACCTCCACGGCACCGCCTTTGATGTCAGTGCCGGCATATGGTATCAGCATCCCAAGTTTTGGGCCGGCATATCGTGCAGCCACCTGACTGCCCCCACGGTTACGCTGAGCAACGACGCCGGGGACGCCTCGGCCAAAAACATCTATGAGTTCAAGACCGGGCGCACACTCTATTTCATGGCCGGAAGCAATATTCCGTTGAAAAATACGTTATTTGAATTGATGCCGTCGATGCTTGTGCGTACCGATTTCACGTTCTATACCGCCGAAGTCACCGCGCGTGCCTCTTACAGCAAATTCCTGACTTTCGGCGTGGGTTATCGTTACAATGACGCAGTCTATGCTGTGGTCGGCGCGACATTCAAAGGGTTCTTTGTCGAGTACTCCTACGACTATCCCACCGGCGCCATAGCCAAGGCCTCCTCCGGCAGCCACGAAATCACCGCCGGGTACAGCCTCAAGCTAAACCTCGGCGCCAAAAACCCCTACCGGCACAAGGCCATACGCCTGATGTAATGATAACGAAAAGATAAAAGACACCACAAAAGACACTACATAGCATTACCACATACACCATAATATGGACAAACCAACCAAGACAATCATAGCCCTATCAACCGCGGCTCTGGCCGTAGCCCTGGGCGCTTGCGCCACCGGCTCGCGCAGTGCCGCCGGCGGCGAAGTCACCGGAGTGGGCGGTACCTCGTGGACCGAACCCACGCCATACGGCATGGTGCTCATCGACCGAGGCTCCATGAAAGTAGGCGTGCAAGAGGCCGACAGCGCCTGGAATCTCATAGCCGATGCACGAGGAATAAGCGTCGACGGATTCTGGATGGACGAGACCGAAATCACCAATGCCAAGTACAAGCAATTTGTATTCTGGGTGCGCGACTCCATCATCCGTGAACGTCTTGCCGACCCGGCATACGGCGGCAACGAGGAATTCAAAATTGAAGAAGACCGTCAGGGCAATCCCGTCAAGCCACATCTGAATTGGAACAAAGCTATACCCTGGCGCAACCCCAACGAAGACGAGCAGCGCGCCATAGAAAGCCTATACCGTACCAACCCCATCACCGGAGTGCGCGAGCTTGACCCCACGCAGCTTAACTACCGCTACGAAATATACAACCACACCGAGGCCGCCAAGCGCAAAAACCGCCTGGACCCCACTCGCCGCATATACAATACCGATGTGCCTACGCCTACTGATGTGCCTGTCATCTCCAAGGACACGGCATACTTCAACGATGAGGGTCAGATTGTACGCGAGACCATCACCCGCGGACTCACCGGCGACTATGACTTCCTGAACACTTATATTGTCAACGTCTATCCGGACACCACGGCGTGGATAAATGACTTCGAAAATGCCTACAACGAGCCATACGTGCGCATGTACTTTGCTCACGGCGGATACTCGGACTATCCCGTGGTGGGCGTCAGCTGGGAACAGGCCAACGCCTTCTGTAACTGGCGTACCGACTACCTGCGCCGCGCCTTGGGCAAGGAAGGTGTGTATGTCGAGCCTTATCGACTGCCCACAGATGCCGAATGGGAATATGCGGCACGTGCCGGTGTCAACGAAAATATGTATCCTTGGGACGGAGACCTCACCATGAGCGATGACAAGGGTTGCTTCTACGCCAACTTCAAGCCCCAGGAAGGCAACTACGTCAAGGACGGACACGTCATCACCTCGCGCGTGGGCACTTACGCCCCCAACGACTTCGGCCTCTACGATATGGCCGGCAACGTCAGCGAATGGACATCGACGGCCTACACCGAGAGCGTCGGCAAAATCACCAACGACCTCAACCCCGAATATCGCTACAACGCCGCCAAGGAAGACCCGTATCGTCTCAAGCGTAAAATCGTCCGCGGCGGATCGTGGAAAGACGTCGCTCACAACATCCGCAGCGACCTCCGCATGTGGGAATTCCAAAACGAACAACGCTCGTACATCGGATTTCGCTGCGTGCGCTCGCAGATAGGATTTGCTCGCGGCACCAAGAATTACAAGAAATAAACACTGCTGAGGCTGACAAATCCGGAGTTCTCGGAGTCTTCAGCCAAACAACACAAAAGACACAAAAATCAACACAGTAACCACGCTATGGTCAAACTGAAAAAATACAAGAAAGGCATCGGCGCTTGGATTTCAAGCACCAAAGGCCAGCGCTTCTTCAATTTTGCGTACTCCATAGGCGCCGCCGTCGTCATCTGGGGCGCACTCTTCAAAATACTCCACCTTCCCGGCGGTAATATGCTGCTGTCCGTGGGTATGGGCACCGAGGTTCTGATGTTCGTACTCACTGCTTTCGACCGTCCGCCGCGCGAATACAACTGGGAGAAAGTATATCCCGAGCTTGACCGCAAAGACGATGACGACGATGAGAAATCGCAGGCCCTCGCGCCCGAAGATGAAGGCAATGAAGACGCACACGCCACCGAGACACACGCCGCAAGCGTTGTGTATGTAGGCCAACGTCCGGGCGCACAACCTGCGACAGATGTGGCGCCTCAACCCGCTGTTGCTCAACAGCAGGCTCCCGCGGACGTCGCTTCGGCCACCCAAGCATACATCGAACAGATGGCCGCAACCACCGCGCAGATGCAACAGCTCCAACAGTCCACCGAGGCGCTCAATAAAGTCTCCGAGATACTGCTCGAAAGTTACCGCGCCATCACCGAAAACTCAGAGAACATCACGCGCTCGTCCCAGGGTTATGTTCAGCAGATGGGCGACCTGAGCCACAACATCCAAGGCCTCAACACCATCTACGAGATACAACTACGCAGCATATCCTCGCAGCTTGATTCGATAGACCGTGTCAACCAAGGCATCAAAGACATCCGCGACATGTACGAGAAGAGTGCCAGTCAAAGCAGTCGCTACTGCGAAGAAACAGAGAAGATGGCACGCTACATGCAGCAACTCAACGCCGTGTACGAAAAGATGATCACCGCCATGACCATCAATATGTACAATCCCGCCGCTGCCGCCCAGGCCGCCGCTTCTGCCGCTCGGGATGCCGCGCCACAGGAATAAGACTGCGGCACAACGACTTATAGACAACATCACAAACAGCCAAAAAACCACCACCCAAACATATAAATGGGAGCAAACAATACACGCCTGTCACCGCGCCAGAAGATGATAAACCTGATGTATATCGTCCTAACGGCCATGCTCGCCCTCAACGTCTCATCGGACGTTTTGGACGGCTTTACACAGGTACACGAAGGGCTGACGCGCTCCAATGCCAACGTCAGTCGGCGCAATGCGGACATCTTCCGTACGCTCGAAGCCTTTGCCGAACAAAACCCAGACAAAGGCTCGGTATGGCTGACGCGTGCCGTTCAAGTGCGTCGAGCCACCGACCAAATAGTATCCATGGTAGACTCGCTCAAATTGGCCATAGTACGCAAGGCCGACGGTCCACAGGGTGACCCAAACAAGATTGAGTCGCGCGATGACCTTGAAAGTGCCAGCGTAGTCATGCTGGCACCCGGAAGTTCCAACGGACGCCGCCTGCGCCAGAGCATCGACAGCTACCGCAATTTCATCACCGCGCAAATACAAGACCCGGCCAAAGCCGCCACCGTCAAGGACGCCCTGTCCACCGCTTCGGTAAGGCGCAAAGGCCAGCTAACCCCGCAGCTGTGGGAAGAGGCCAAGTTTGACCAACAGCCTGTTGTGGCTGCAGTCACCATACTCACCAAGATACAGAACGACCTGCTTTACGCTGAAGGCGAGGCTCTCAACTCGCTTTTGGCACAGGTGGACGCCGGGGATGTGCGCGTCAACAAGCTCGACGCATTGGTTATTCCTAATTCGCGCATGGTAATGCGCGGCGGACAATACAGCGCCGACATAGTCTTGGCCGCCGTGGACACCACGGCACGGCCGCGCATATTTGTCAACGGTCGCCAACTTGCCGACGGTCACTTCACCACTACCGTCGGTTCGGCCGGCAAGTTTACATATAAAGGATACCTCGAAGTGTCCCACGGCGACGGCTCTGTCACTCGCCATGACTTTGCCAGCGAATACACTGTCATCGAGCCTATGGCCACTGTCTCGGCCACGATGATGAACGTCCTGTATGCCGGCATCAACAACCCCATAAGCATCTCGGTGCCCGGCGTGCCCATGGACGGCATCAGCGCCTCCATGAGCGGAGGTAGCCTGCAACGCAGCGGCGACCATTGGGTGGCTCGGCCCACTGCAGCTCCCGGCAGTACTGCCGTGGTCACCGTCACCGCCACCATCGACGGACGTTCCACGCAGGTGGGCACGACATCTTTCCGCATACGTCGCTTGCCCGACCCGACGGCTTTCATAGCCTTCACCGACAGCAAGGGCAACAGCGACCACTACAAAGGCGGGCGACCCTTCTCGAAAACCCTGCTGTTGGCCGCTAACGGCCTCTCCGCAGCCATAGACGACGGACTGCTGGACACCCCGTTCACAGTGCTGTCCTTCGAGACCGTCATCTTCGACTCTATGGGCAACGCCATCCCCGAGGTCTCTGCTGGAGCACAATTCTCCCCACGCCAAAAGCAGGCCTTCCAGCGACTGCGCCGCGGCAACCGCTTCTATATCTCACGCATCAAGGCCAAAGGTCCCGATGGAATTACCCGCGATCTTTCGCCTATGGAGGTAATCATCGGATGACATCCCACAGATGACGCACCACTTATATAGACAAAATAATTCACACACGATGAAAACCATATACCGTACCGCAATATGCGCCTTCGCATTGGCCGCCCTCGCACAAGGGCCCGAAGCCGTTGCACAGGACCAGTCAACATCCACGGCCGTGCAACGCCGTACATCAGGATCTCGCACACGCCACGGACAAGGTGAAGCCTCCGGCCCGCAGGTGACTCAGCGACAGCAGGCATTCTATGAAGACGCCGGAGAAAACATCACTGACGCCGACCGCCAATGGATGCGCATAATATACCGTCAATTGGACCTCGATAAGGACAAAAACGCGCCGCTGTACTTCCCCGAAGAAAACATCGACGGACAGGAAAACCTCTTCCGCATAATCATGCGACTGCTGGCCAACAACCAAATACACGCCTACGAATACCTCGATGGTCGCGAAATTTTCACCGAGCAGTATCAGGTCAAGGTGCGCGACTTGCTCGACCGTTTCCATATCATCTATACCGACGCCAAGGGTAGCACCGACCGTAATCCTCGCTTCACAATTCAGGAGGCCGATGTGCCCACCAACGAAGTACTGTCGTACTACATTATTGAACGCTGGGAATTTGATACGCGCAACAACCGCATGCGCACCATTGTCGAGGCCATCTGTCCGGTACTGCATCGCAGCGGCGACTTCGGCGGTGAGGCTGTTAAGTACCCCATGTTCTGGATCAAGTTTGCCGACCTGCGTCCCTGGCTTGCACAACAGCACATATTCACCAGTGACGACAACAACCTGCCCACCTGCACTTATGACGACTATTTCACCCTGAATATGTACGAGGGCGAGATTTACAAGACCCGCAATCTCAAAAATAAGTCGCTGATGCAGCTGTATCCCGACCCCGAGGAGATGACCAAAGCACAGGACAGCATACAGCGCCGCCTCGACTCCTTCGAGGCCAAACTCTGGGTGCCGGATCGTGAGGAAATCATAGCACAAAAAGGCAGCGGAAAGAGCAAAAAAGGCAATGCCGAGGCTGTAGCCGCCGACAATACCGAGGCTGCAAATGGTGCCGAGGCTGTCTCTAACGCCGAAGAAAAGCAGGAAAAACAGCCCAAGCGTTCTACCAAGCGGTCGTCCAAGCGCTCCAAGTCTTCTTCTGTCAAGGAGTCCAAGGCTTCCAAGTCCGCCTCGGCCACTCGTAGCGTACGACGCCGCAAATAGTCCCGCCGCCCGTGGCGATACCGGGAACAATAAGAGCAATATGAATAATGGGAGCGATGGTGATTAAGCCATTACTCCCATTGTTCATATCATTCCCATTGTTCATATCATTTCCATTACTTCCACCCAATACTCAAAAAGACTTAGACACCGGGCTGTGTTTTTAGAAAAATATCCTTATCTTTGTGCCAATCAGTTTGCTCCGACATGCTGATTTCTCAATGCCCTATCTTACAATAGTCCAAACACATAACACCACTCCAAATGATGAAACAGCTCGTACTATCCCTCTTGGCCGCCCTTATCTCGTTGCCGGCATCGGCGGACGCATATTTCTTTTACACGTATGAAGGACAGACCTTAACGTATATTACATCTGATGATAATTGTCACGTGGTTAACTGCAACATGCACGAAACAACAAGCCCTAACGTCATCATCCCTGAAGCGGTATACAGTAAAGAGAACCAACGCTCCTACACGGTAACCGAAATACAGAATAGCGCTTTTAGTCTTAGCACCGGCATAACTTCGGTGACAATTCCCGCCACGGTTCAAACCATTAAGAACAACGCTTTTTATAACTGTTCATTATCATCGGTGTCATTACCTAAAGCGAAGACAATACGGAGCCACGCTTTTTACAACTGTACAAATCTCAAGACTATAACGTTTAACGGCCCGATTGACGACTTGCAGAGAGACGCATTTAGCCTTTGCCCGGCAATCGAAAGAATCATTTTTACATCCGCCACGCCGTTCTCGGCACCCGTTGATGTTTTCCCGGCGTCTAATCCTTATGATGAGGAAGAAAATCTTAGCCCCATTTACGAAAACGCGACATTGTATATCCCGGAAGGCTCGGAGGAAGCGTTTGCCGCAGTAAGCCCTTGGAACCTCTTCAAAAAAGTGGAGACATTCAAGCCCGAAACGAATGTAAATATGACTCTGAGCCATACCGAAATCGAGATAAATAAGGATGATACGGCGCAACTGACCATCAACCTTGAAGGGAAACGCATCGGTACGGGCTTTATCACCGTGAAGTATAATGACGAAAGCGGATTACAATCCTCCGAAATCTGCCGGATAGAAGTCAAGGACAAAACCAACCTCATCAACGAAATACAAGCCAAAAGTGACGATGAAATCGGTGATATCTACACCATAGACGGCATCCTCGTCAAGAAGGCACCGACCCTCGACGACGTCCGCGCCCTCGCCCCGGGCCTATACGTCATCGGCAGCCGCAAAATCTTCGTGCGTTGACCTCTATCCGAGAACTTCAGGAACTCTGAGCACTCCGCACCGGCTCTCTTCAGGCAAACAATGTGGTTTTCTTGCCGATATAGGCAAGAAAACGTATCTTTGCATACGATTTCACAACTTTTTTTGCCGATAGATATGGATTACATCTCAGCTAAAGAATATGCTCACTCTCACGGAATATCCGAGCGCACAGTACGCAACTATTGCGCCCGAGGCCGACTGCCGGGTGCCGTCCTTGTCGGCAAAACGTGGAGTATCCCGACAGACGTCCGGCTGCCCGAGCGAATAAATGCACGTACCGTCGTTTCGCCGCTATTGACAGCTCTGAGAGAACAGAAAGCAGCAAGAATAAAAGGGGGAATCTACCATCGCACACAGATAGACTTGACCTATAATTCCAACCATATTGAGGGAAGTCGGCTGTCCAAAGAACAGACTCGCTATATTTTCGAGACAAACACTATAGGTGTCACCGACGTTGCCGTCAGAGTTGATGATATAATCGAGACTACCAACCACTTTCGTTGCATAGACTTCATCATAGATCGGGCAACGGAACCGCTGACCGAAAGTATGATAAAGCAAATTCATCGTATCCTAAAATCCGGCACATCGGATGCCCAAAAGGATTGGTTTGCAGTCGGCGAATACAAGCGCTTGCCCAATGAAGTCGGCGGAGTGGAAACCACCGAACCGGAGGCTGTCGGTGTTGCAGTCAGGGATTTGCTTGGCGAATATCGGTCAAAGGAATCTATAACCATGGAAGACATCCTTGATTTCCATCAGCGCTTCGAGTCGATACATCCGTTTCAGGATGGCAATGGTCGCGTCGGTCGATTGATAATGTTCAAGGAATGCTTGCGCTGCCGCATCGTGCCGTTTATCATCACTGATGAACTCAAGATGTTCTATTATCGCGGTCTGAGCCAATGGCCGCAGACGCCCGGTTATCTCCTCGACACATGCCTTACGGCGCAAGACCAATATAAGACCTTCCTCGACTATTTCAGAATAAAGTACTGAGCCATTAGTCCCGGGATAATATAGATTATGGGGGACAAAAACAGAGACTACGCCATAAATTCTTAGATTACGACACGACCTCGTAAGCGGTGTAAAAAGCACCTAAATCATAGCTCTTTCATTTAACCCCGGAACAAACAGAAAACCACTGATTATGTTGATTTTACATAAACAGAGACAGATAGCATTTAATCTATGTTGTGTCAATAACGACGTTTGAATGCTCCTAAATGTCTATCAGCCACAACCATTGAAATTTCAAAGCATTTTAAAATGAAAGAGCCGTGCACCTAAATGCTCTTTCTTGTTCAAGTCCTTGTCTATTAAGTAAAAAAACTATACCTTTGCTGTTGGAAACTTAATAATAGTCTCCAGACATATATTAACAGAAGCGTTTGAGCTTTATCCGGCCAAGGAAAATCGCCAAATTAATCCCAAGTCGAAGGATACAAGCAGTCAAGACGCTCATGCATGTCGTCTATCCACCTCGGTGACGGGGCAGATATACAGACCGGCGTGGGATTGGCTGATTGTTTCGACTAAGGCGTTTGGCGATGCCTCCTTGACAACATTCAGCGCAAAAGTCCCACGCTTCTTAATTCAATACCAACGCACTACGTCAGGGACTTGCTATGTGCACACCAAAAACCATCAAAAAAATGAAAAAGTTTTTATTAATGTGGTTGGCATTGTTTGCTGTCTCTGTGGTGTCTTGTGGTGACAGCAAACAAGATGAACCGAAAAGCCCTGAAGACACCGACTATGGTGAGATTAAGCCCACCGGAGTGAAAAGAGCCGTCATTTATTATAATGAGGCTTACGGAGAAACAAGCTTTACAATCCCCGGATTCGCAAAGTTCCATACATATACGAGTAATGATTATCGCGGCTATATTGTTGAAATTATTAGCGGTACTGATGTCGGATTTTGCGTTTATCCTTCATACGAAACTTCTGTTTCCGATATTCATTGGGATGGTACCGGAGAATTCAGTTATTCGTGGAGAATACCAATGGGGGGGATTACTAGCTGTTGTGTAATTTGCCGACATAAAGTATCGAAAGCCGGTGAATATCCCGAACGTTTTGTTTATGCACGAATGCGGCTTGTGGATTACATGTATAGTGGTTCCGGCGCTAATATAGGGGTTGTTATTGAATATGACGCTCCATATACCATAGGTGAATAAAGCAAAAATGCTAAGTACATAACGCTGAACGGTAATCAAGAAATAATGTCGTTCCGTGTATAACCATTCGGTCTGTACTTAAAGTGGTTACCGTCATAGCGCGGGAATAATTGCCCGACAGCTTTGCCGAGTCATAATTCGCAAAGCTGTCGGGCAAATAGTTCGGTGTCGATGCGTGTAGGGCATTGTGACGGGCAGAAAGACGGCGGTGGCCGCCTCGTGGAAGTACGGGGCGGCCACCGTCGGTTGTATGGGATGACGTCAGCCGAAGAAAACGTTGGAATACTTGCCAAACGTGCTGTCGGTGACAGTCATGTTGTATGTCGGATCAATCGATGATGTCGAAGCCGGTGTAGCGGCGCAGGCACTCTGGAACGACGATGCCGTTGGGTGTCTGGTTGTTTTCGAGCAGTGCGGCCATAATGCGCGGCAGAGCCAGTGCCGAGCCGTTGAGGGTGTGGCACAGGTGTATCTTCTTGTCTGCATCGCGATAGCGGCATTTCAGACGGTTGGCCTGATATGTCTCGAAGTTGGATACGGACGAAACTTCGAGCCAGCGTTTTTGTGCGGCGCTGAAAACTTCGAAGTCGAAAGTTATGGCGCTGGTGAAGGACATATCGCCGCCGCAGAGGCGTAGGATGTGCCAGGGCAGGCCGAGCTTTTCGAGCAGTCCCTGCACATGGTCTTTCATTTGCTCGAGGGCTGCGTAAGAGTCTTCGGGGCGCTCGATGCGGACGATTTCGACTTTGTCAAATTGGTGCAGACGGTTGAGGCCGCGTACATCCTTGCCGTAGCTTCCGGCTTCGCGACGCCAGCAGGCGCTGTAAGCACAGTTCTTGATAGGCAGACGGTCGGCGGGAATGATTACATCGCGATAGAGGTTGGTGACGGGGACTTCGGCAGTGGGGATGAGGTACAGTCCGTCCAGAGGAGCGTAGTACATCTGAGCTTCCTTGTCGGGGAGTTGGCCTGTGCCGTATCCGGAGGCCTCGTTGACTACGAAAGGAGGTTCGACTTCGAGGTATCCGGCTTCGCTTGCGCTGTCGAGGAAGAATTGTATGAGGGCGCGTTGGAGGCGAGCGCCTTTGCCCAGGTATACGGGAAATCCGGCGCCGGTGATTTTGACTCCGAGGTCAAAGTCTATGATATTGTATTTCTTGGCCAGTTCCCAGTGCGGAAGAGCGTCTTCGGGCAGGTCGGGCATAGGGCCTCCGGTTTTCTCGACGACGTTGTCGGCGGCGCTTGTGCCTTCGGGGACCATTGCGCAGGGGACATTGGGGACGTTGAGCAGGATGTCGCGTATGTCTTTTTCGGCGGCAGCCAGTGCATCGGACGTGGCTTTCTGGCTTTCCTTAAGGGTGGCCACTTCGGCTTTTTTGGCTTCGGCGGCAGCGCGGTCTCCGGATTTCATGAGGGCGCCGATGGCTTCGGCGTGTTTTTTGAGTTGGGCGGCGGCATTGTCGTTCTCCAGCTGGAGGCGACGGCGTTCGGCGTCCAATTCGAGGATGCGGTTTATGGGTTCGGTGCCGTCAAAGCCCTTGACAGCAAGACGGCGGATGATGTCTTGCGGGTCTTGTTTGATTTGTTGAAGTGTAAGCATTGTTGTGTCTTATATGCTATTTGTTTTTTTGACAATCGTATTATTTGGCCAGGAGTTCGCGCACTTTGGCTGATATTGCGCGTCCGTCGGCGCGTCCGGCCAGTTGCTTTGTGGCTACGCCCATCACCTTGCCCATGTCTGCGGGCGAGGTTGCGCCCACCTTGGCTATGATTTCGGTGAGGGCGGCGGTGAGTTCCTCGTCCGAGAGAGCCTTGGGTAGGTATTCTTCGATGACGGCCAGTTCGGCCAATTCGTTGTCGGCGAGGTCTTTGCGACCTGCATCGGCGTATATTTTGGCGCTTTCGCGGCGCTGCTTGGCCAGTTTGATTATGATTTTGAGGGCGTTGTCGTCCGTCAGCTCGCCTCCGGCGCCGGGGGCAGTCTTGGCTTCAAGGAATTCTTTTTTGATGCCGCGTAGTGCTTCGAGGCGTACTTTTTCGCGTGCCTTCATCGCGGTTTTGATATCTTCGCTTATAGTGTCAAAGAGATTCATCGTTGTATGTGTTATGTGTGTTGTAGTATGTTCTGATTGTGGATTTTAATATTCATCGACGGCCGCTACTTCTTCGGTCGGAGCCGCCACCGCTACCGAGTCCGAATCGGCGGACAGATAGTAATCGTCATTATTTGCGGAGGGCGCATGCAATGCACTGCCCATCACGGCGTTGTAGTCAAGTTGGCCGAAACTGCAAACTATGCGCAGGCAGTAAGTGGACGGGACGATGTACACATAGTTGCCGGCGCTGTTGCGCAATTCGTGGCTATGGCCTCCGGCGCGCTCCCAGCCCTTGTCCATAAGGGCGTCAATCAAGGCGTAGGCCGTGGCGGTGCGGCTGTCTGTATTCACGGGGGTCTCTATGGCCAATAGGGACACGGGTGCCTCCCTGTAGAAGTAGCGTTGTGAGATAGTCCATCCGTCGCTGTCGAAAGTCCAGTCGGCCGGGGATGTGGCGAATGTGGCGTACAGTACGCCGAGGTCATCGCTTATAGCCTTGGATACGCGGTAGCTGCCACTGTCGATGTAGGTGAAGGCATCTTCGGCGCTTATGCCCATTTCGGGCAGCAGAGTCGAGGCAGTCTCGCCGTTGCTGACCGATGGTACGCCTTCAGCGCCGCCGAACGAGGCACTATTTCCAATGATGTCTACCAGGGCTGCCACCTGCTTTTTGTTGTAGATTTTCTGCGAGAAGACGGCTAAATATTCTTCGTTGCCGATGACGTCTATGTCTAATTTTTTGTTTACGGGCTCGCCGTTTTTGTCGTAGAGCGTGTACGGCTTTTCATCGCCGCCGAAAATGTAGCCGTATAGCGAGACCATGTCTTTGAAGTTTTCAATCCTGTTGTCGCCTACGTCCTCACCGTTGGCGTCCACCACGCGGAACTTGCTGTCAGAGCGTTTACGCACGAGGAAGCGTGTGCCGTCAAGTCCGAGGGGGGTGATGCTTTCGTATCCTTTGAGAATCTTTTCGCCGTCCTCTTTGGCTTCGAGTATCATCCATCCGTCCGAGTTGCGAGCCAGAACGCGGTCGCCGATGCGTGCGACGGCAGCTGTTCCATGGGACAGTTTCATTACGGTTTCGCCCTTATGGTCTACAAAATGGCCTCTGTCGTCCTTGTTTACAGCCAACCAGCCGTTTAGGAATAAGGGTAAGACCATACTTTCTCCTTCTCGTAGTGAGAAAACTTTTTCGCCGTTGGTGTCGATGCAAGTATATCGGTCGTCATTGTTAAATACCATAGCAAGGCCTTCCGAGAACGGCATGGCTGTGTCCCATTTGGCCTTGATGGCGATGTCGCCCGAGGCTTTGATGTATCCGGCTTTTTCGTCGGTATCTTTGTATGGCAGGAAGTCTAAGGCTCCGAGCGGTACCGGGACATAGACTGTGGCGATGTCGTCAGAGAGCTGTTTGATTACCTCGCCGTCGGTATTCACAAGCAGGATGCCCGTTCCGGGGCGCACGCCGAAGGCATGTCCCGAAGCGAAATTGGTGAGTTGTAGGAATGGTTCGGAATTGAGTGCCTTCTTGGGATCGGAGATGTGGTGGACGTATAGGCCATCCTCCTCTTTGACTACGAAAGTGCCGTTGTATACGTAGCTTGGAGTGTTGTCAAAGGCATTTTTGGCGATGATTTCGCCGCTAAAGTCCACAAGACTCCAAGACTCCTCATCGTCTAATTGTACGGGAACGGCTTCGGGTTGCGCCGATGTGCTGTTGTTGCAGGATGCCAGTGTCGTGGCCGTCATAAGAACCATGATGGCGCACAATGCCGAAAAAAGATTCGTCTTCATAAGGCTTTAAGTCAATGAGGCGAAGCCGGCAGTGATGCTCAGGGCCGCACTCCGCGCGAGATGTGTATAATATCGTGCAAAAATAACACTCTTATTCCGATTTGTCGCTATGATTTGCCGAAAAAAACGACCTGAGGGAAGTTGTTTGATGCGTTTTTTCCGAAAAAGGACGTTATTATCCGAAAGCTGCAATGTGTAGATTTGTGGTTTTCGGCTGTCCGTAACCGCATACTCAAATTGTGCAATTGTTTGGCGAGAGACGCAATCCGACATACCCATTTGTAAGTATTTTTGGGCTTTTTGGTGCTTAATGCTTTTATATTAAGTTGTCTATGCGTAATTTTGCGCCGAAAAAAACCGCGTCTTTATAGCATAGGCTTCTTTACGAAGAACCAATGACTGATGGTTGAAAACAATAGAAAACACACAAACTTAACAACAGAAAGCTTATGAAATTCATTACAACGACATTAGCTGTCATGCTTTTGGGAACGGCCACCGCTATGGCAGCTCCCGCCGCGCCCACTGCCGAATGGGCCAATTTCGTAAAAGGCCCTCTTGCTTCGGGGTCTATGACTCGCAGCATCAAGGCCACGGAGGATGGCTCGGCCATCTATTGGATGGGCTCGGCCGCCACGCACAGCGCCGGCGATGCCGCCACTTATGCAGACGAAACCATTTTCGCCAGTCCTGTGGACGTGCAGCGCAACACCAATAACAACCTCATAATCATGCGTCTTGACGCACAGGGCAAGAAAGTATGGAGCCTTTACAGCTCGTATGGCGATGCGGCCAGCAATAACGGCGGTCTCGATATTCTTCCTGATGGATCTATAGTATTTGTCGCAGTTATGCGCCATGACGTAAAGGCTGATATGCTGGCCCATCCGCTGACAATCGTAGACGGCACGGGCGCATCTACGGACGTATATCCCGCTGTCGATGAATACCGTAACGTAGGCATTGTAGGCCATCTGTCTGCCGACGGTAAACTGCTGGGCTACGGCGTCATCGATGTTGATGCCATGGAAGTCCCGGCAGACGGAGGCACGAACAAAGTGCGTGCCGGCCTGTTCGTGGACGACCTTGCAGTTGCCCCCGACGGGAACATCTTTATCAGTGGCAACTACCGCGCCACCATGCACCTGAAGGACCAAGCCGGCAATACGGTGACATTTACCCCAAAGTATATTAATGGCTGGAATGGCGATGCACAGAAGGCTGCCGGCGATATGTACCTGTTCAAGCTCACCCCCGAAGGACAACTGCTCGGTTCGCTCGAGGCTCAGGGCACCGGTATCACCAACGGTCATATCAATAATGTCGTATACGACCGCGGCATTCTTTACCTCTACGGACGTTATGATGTTGTGTCCGGCGAGGCTTTCACCGCAACGCTGGCAGGCGCTCCGCTGTGCAGCACCGGTGTTGTAAACCTCTATGTAGCAGCCGTCGACGCATCCACTCTTGCTTCCGAATGGCACACCAATATCGTGGGCGAAAAGGATAGCAACAACTCGTGCATCATGCAAAACTCCGGCATCAGTGTCGGCAACGGCAACCTGTGGTTCTGCGGGCAGTACAACGGCAAATTCTATCCCCAAGGCAATGAAGAGCTTGGCGTGGCCAGCACTGCTCGTATGCGCGAGGGTATGCTCGTCAAGTTTGATGCCGTTACCGGCAAATGGATTAAGGGTGTAAGCTCTCCCGGCTCATTCAGCGCCGCCGCCTATACCGGTCTCACCGCCTACCAAGCCGCGTTGGTCAACACTACCACTCCCGACAAGGTATATGTATTCGGCTACACGATGAAGAACACCATTGGCGTCTTCCTGCGTCCTTATAATGCCAATACACTTGAGGCCGATCCTGCAGACTCATGGTCGCTCGTAACCGGTGTTAAGGGCAGCGGCTTCAATGCGGCAATACCTTTGGCATTCAATATAGCCTATGCGCCCAAGGCCGGCTTGGCATTCACGGATGCTCGCGGTAGAGGCGGCATGTGTGCAGCCGGACTCGAGGCGGCCAATACAGGCTCGTCTTTTGCCATCCAGATAGCCAAGTTCCGGCTTCCCGAGCAACTTTTTGACGGCGTGTCCGACATCGTTGCCGATGAAGACAACGCCGCAGCCCCCGTCGAATACTACGACCTGCAGGGTCGCCGCGTCAGCGATACTCCTGCCGCCGGCTTATACATTCGTCGTCAGGGCTCTCAAACCACTAAGGTCTTAGTGCGCTAAACGCCCGCGGCCTCGGCCCGCAGACAATGCATTCGCGAGGATGTCCGACACAAATTGTCGGGCATCCTCGTGTCGTTTTTTATGTCGGCGGAGAGATACTGCGTGGTCGTTATCCTCCTTATCCGAATGTCCGGTTTTTGCCGTTGCACTTCTTTTCTGAATCTTTCAACGAAAAAAATTGCTTGTTTTTTTGAAAAAATTTTGTGTGTACGGGAATTCTGTGTAACTTTGCACCGCAAATCCCCGGAGGGGGAGCGCCGCAGGATGCAATCATCGCGGTTGCGCACTGTTGTATAAAAATGATACACGCTTCAATAGCTCAGTCGGTTAGAGCATCTGACTGTTAATCAGAGGGTCGTTGGTTCGAGTCCATCTTGAAGCGCAATTTTTCATCCTTTTTGAATTTAAGGTATAGAGATTTTTAGTAACCGTGCGAGGCACGTGAGTGTATAAGCACGTTAAATGCTTCAATAGCTCAGTCGGTTAGAGCATCTGACTGTTAATCAGAGGGTCGTTGGTTCGAGTCCATCTTGAAGCGCATGAAGGCGAGGAACATCCGCAATTTCCTCGCTTTTTTTGTGCCGTTATCGGTATGTACTGTTGTTGTCTATGAAAGAAACGCATCGTGTCCCTGTATACGAATTACCGAAAATAGCCGATGAAGGGCGACCGCTCAAAATAACCGGCTTGAAAAACAAAAAGTCGGTAAAAACGCCGAACTCTGACCGGAATAAGCCGAAAGATGTGGTTTTCCGAATTTTTCTCAATGCGTCGTTGTTTAATGTACCATTTTGCCAATAAGGTAGTTAGTGTTTTTTTACGATTGCCTGAAAAAACAAAATTCCATAAGTGCGACTGTTTTTTTTGCAAAAGTCTTGTGTGATACGATAATTAAGTGTACTTTTGCGACCGAAAAATATTTTTAAATAGTAATCCAAGGCATGGATACACTATTAGACATTCTACATGATATCGCCGTTAGGCGACACCATTATTTCTGATACGACAGGTGTCATACACTTGCCGCAATTCTACATATTACATGTATATATTACATGGATGTATGTCCAAGGTAGATACATTTCGAAAGATACATTTCAGAATACATAAAAAGTATAACCCAATCAAACAACACTGCTTATGAGAAAAATTACTTTCTTGCTGGCCATATTGGTGAGCATTTGCGGTTTTGCAGCGGAAGTGGAGCCTGACGCCGTCAGGGTTACACCGACCAATGGCGACCCTGTGGTGTTTCTGTTCACGTCCAATCCGGAGGTGACCTACACCGACACCGGTGCGACAATCGCGACCAAAGGCCAAGACCCCGTGACTTTCGATTTTGATGACATCCAATTCATCGACTTCGTAAAATACGATGCTGTGGACGACGTTGTGGCACCGGCCGTGACCCTGCGTGTGACGCAGGACGCACTGCTCATATCCAACGCCGAGGCCGGCAGCGTGCTCTCAATCTACTCGCTTGACGGACGTTGTGTGCTCAATACCACGATCCCCGAGTCTTTCAGTGTCAGTCGCTCGGAACTCAACAAGGGCGTCTACATCGTTACAATCAATAAAACAGCATTCAAAATCATACTCTAACACACAATGAACAAGATACTTTACGCAGTACTCGTCGCCGCTGTAGGCTTCGGCACGGCCAATGCTCAGCAGAAGATGATGAAAATAGAATACAAGGACGGCACCGAAGAACTGAGAAACGTGTCCGAGGTGTCCAAAATCACCTTTATCAACGAAGGTCAGGTAGATCCGTCAACCAAGATGGTAGACCTCGGCTTGTCCGTAAAATGGGCTACATACAATGTCGGCGCCTCCAACCCCTGGGAAGCAGGCAACTTCTACGCTTACGGCGAAATCGAGCCTAAGAGCGAGTACACTCTCGAGAGCTACAAATGGTACTACGACTGGGAAGGCGAAGACCACGACCAATGGGAAGAGTACCTGAAGTTAGGAGCCACAATTACCGGTACAAACTATGACGTAGCACATGTCAAGTGGGGTGACCAATGGCGCATACCTACACGCGATGAGTGGCGCGAACTTATCAATAACTGCGAATTCACCTGGACCGGAATGAACGGCGTAACCGGAGCCGTAATCACTTCGCGCATCAACGGCAACAGCATCTTCCTGCCCGCCGCCGGCAATATGGTGGGCTCGGAGCATACCCACGACCAGCTCGGATGCTTCTACTGGACCTCCACCGAATACGAACAGTCCGACATCACGCAGGAATGCCGCAACTACCGTGCCAACATCGATGCCTCCAATCGCTCGGCCGAAGGATATGACTATCCCGATGTAGGCTTCTCGATACGTCCCGTATATGGTCCCGTGCCAGCCGAGACGCTGCCCACATATACCGCACCCTCCGAGCCGGTAGACCTCGGCCTGTCCGTAAAATGGGCTCCGTTCAACATCGGTGCTAAAGACGCCTCCGAGACCGGTGACTATATCTGCTGGGGCGAAATTATCGAAAAGCAGTACAGCCATGTATACAACTACAAATGGTACGATCCCCTGACCGGCGAATACATCGAAATAGGAGACCAAATTTCGGACACCAAATATGACACGGCCAAGGCTCTTTGGGGCAATGGTTGGCGTCTGCCTTCCGAGGCTGAGGTCAAAGAACTGCTCGAAAAATGCACATGGAAAGCCGAAACATACGGATATACCGTTACCGGCCCCAACGGCAACAGCATCTTCCTGCCCGCTTGCGGAATGCAGGGCTACAAAGGAGCGCCGCGCGGTTCCATCCAAAGCGGATACTATATGACCGGTAGCGCTAATGTCAATACCGACAAAACCGGCAAAAAGATGACAAGCACAGCCGTAACACTGCGCTTTTCGCGTGGTGTAGGCAACAAGATCAATGCTCCTCAGGTGACTTTCAGCTCCAAGGCCGGCGGTATTCAGATACGCCCCGTTCACGACTAAAAAAAGCACCTGTTGTGACCAAGCGATCCATCGCGGGATTGATCAGTCCTGCTTAATAATGGCGGGGACTGCACCGAAAATGCGTCCCCGCTTTCTTAAAAAAATAAAGCAAGAAATAAAATGAAAAGCCTATACATAACATTACTTTCGGCGGCTATGTCTCTGTCTGTCGGCGCATCGGCGCAGACTACGGAGGCCGTGTTGGACCTGACGGACCGCACGACCTTTGACAACTGCACACAGACCAGCCTTAAGTACGACCACGACGAATACAACGCCTGGACTTTCAACAACTACGGGAAATACCCGTATATGTACAATTCAGGCATCACCGAGCCCTATTATTCGGACTATCTTATCACTCCGGAAGTGACGCTGAAAGCATTCACACTCTATCGCATCGAGGTGTCTCCGGCAGCCTATAACTCGCGCAAGACCACTTCATTAACCATCGGTCTGGGGCAGGGCAACGACTTGAGCAAGTATAAGGTCTTGGCCAGCTACGACAATTTGGCCTATGCCAACAAAAGCACGGCCACACAAAAGACCGTAGAATTCCATGTCGATGCCGACGGGCAGTACAAGCTGTACTTCCTCGGCGAAACCAACGGGATGTATCTTTTCGACACCAAAGTCGTTGAGGTCGGATCATCGAACGTTCCTCTGGCTGCCGAGGGTCTTACGCTGGTGCCCGCATCCGACGGCTCGGCCTCGGTTACGGTGTCATTTACGCTTCCCTCGGCCACGATAAGCGGACAGCCGCTTGATGGAACACTCAAGTATAGCATCTTCCGCGGCGATGGTGAGACAGCAGTCAAGACCGGCCGTGGTGCTGCTGGCGAGTACGTCTCGTATACAGACAACGACTGCGGTGAAGGTACAGTCTCCTACTCGGTGACGGTTGAGAGTGCCGGCAATACCAGCGAACGCGTCACAGCTTCGACATACGTGGGCAAAGAAACTCCTAATCCTGTTACCGATCTTGCGGTATCCGCAAATGATGGCTCGTACACGCTCTCGTGGAAGGCTCCCGCAACCGGTGTGCATGGTGCGTTTCTCGACCCGTCGTCACTCACCTATCGCGTTACGCGTATTGTAGATGATGTGCCGACCATCGTTGCCGAAGCATGTACTGCCACGACATTCATCGACAACTATACTTCCGGTGACTTGCAATCTTTGCAGTATTCCGTTGTAGCCGTGCTCAATGGTGTGTCTTCCGAAGAAGTAAAGACCAAGACCTTGGCTGTCGGTTCTCTGACGCTCCCGTTTACAGACTCCTTTGCCGGAGCATCCTTCGGCAAGGTTTGGACGGCTGATATTGTTTCCGGCTCAATCAATTGGGAGGCTGTGGCCTCGAGCACCGCGAAACGTCCCATCGTCTCCGAGTCTATAGACCAAGACGGCGGCTTCGCCATTTACAGATCTTGGGACGCTACACGCGGCTGCTCGGCACGCCTTGCCTCCGCACCTATAAAATATGTAGCAGGCCGCAGCCCCATCATCGAATTCTACGTATACCGTACTACCGGCAATGATCAAATACAAATACAGGTGTCCTGTGACAACGGCGACTGGACGAATGTTCCCGATGCTTTGATTACGTTGAAGGGCACCACCCAGAATTGGGAGAAGGTTGAATTTCCGCTTGCAGCGGCTATCGCTGATGGTTGCAAAACTTTCCGTGTAGCATTTCTGTCGCTGAGCGCTTATGGACAGAATACTGTCATTGATAAGGTGCGCGTGTTCGTTCCGGCCGACAAAGACCTCGAAATCTCGTCTGTCGTTGCTCCGACATCGGTATATTCGGGCAAAGATATCAACCTTTCGTTTACCATTTCCAACAACAGCGCAAAGGTTGTCAGCGCCGCCGATTACACTCTCAAGCTGGTGACTGATTATCCCGAGTCCATAGCCCTGCCGACCACCGTGGACATTCCAACGTTCGGATCGACCACTGTGGATTTGACAGTTCCTGTTACGGCTATCGAGGTACAGGCTGCCGATAGCTATTCGTTTGCGCTCCAAGTCGTATATGACGGCGATGAAAAACCCGAGAACAACATCTCAACGGCGGCTGAGGTGGCTGTGGCTTTTGTCGAAGAGGCCTCGCCTACAAATCCCGATGCCAAGCAGCTTGCCGACGGATCGATAGAAGTCTCCTGGGGTGCTGCAGGTGACGGACACACCCCGCTCAGCGTCAGCACATCCTTCGAGGGAAGCGCAGGCGGCTTTACGGGTCCGTTTGACGGCTTCACCGCCCTCGATCTCGATCAGGCTGCCGGCGATAGCTACTATATGGCTTCCGGCAGTGCCTTCTCGGTCGTCAATAAACCGTCTGTTCCTAGAGGCCGCGATGGTGACAATGTCATTGGTCTGACTTTGGGTGCAAACAAGCAGCAGGATGATTGGCTGATTTCGCCCGTGCTGGACTGCAAGGCCGGCGCCACAATGGATCTCAACTTCCTTGTTGCGACAAAGAAATTCACGTCCTCGTCATACTACTACACTATGGAAATTCTTTATTCCACAGAAGCAGACTATGACGCCGCCAATCCTTCAGCCGCCTTTACAAACAAGGTGAATACCCTGAAATCGAGCCATTCGTATGGACAGTTTATCAATTCGGAAACTTTTGTACCCATCAGCATAACCGGCATCCCGTCCGAAGCCAAACGCGTGGCCATACATTTCATTTCCAAGATTTCGTTTACCAGTGCGATATGGATCGATAATGTCCGTATCACCGAGGCTGTGTCCAACCCGTTACTGGGCTACAATGTCTACGAAAACGGAGTCGGCCGCGTCAACGCAGAAATGGTGGAAGCAGCGACAACGTCCTTCAATATTCCCGAGACGAGCATCATCGAACGACGTTACTTCATCACTGCCGTATATGGCAGCGGTGAGTCTCAGCCGACCGATTTGACGCCATATTTCTCGGCTGTCAACGATATTGCCGGTGGCGAAGGCCCGGCTGTCAATGTGACTTCGGAAGGTTTGGTAGTCTCCGGCGCAGATAATGCCGTAGTTTATGACCTCCAAGGTCGTGTAGCTGCGTATGCGCCCCGTGGTATAGTCGTACGCCTCGCTCCGGGCATGTATATTGTCAAGGCCGGATCCGAGACTTGCAAGGTGATGGTGGGCAAGTAACAACCATCCGCATCCAATTATACAAAAAAGGTCTGTGCCAATTCGGGCGCAGACCTTTTTTTGTAACTATCTGTGATTACGTATTGCCGAAAAAGACGGTCTTTTGCGTGTCCTACGGGGACAATAGAAATGGGCGCGAATCACTTCGCGCCCCAAGTCTTTCGGTGGTCGATGCCGTGAGGATCGGCCATGCCGTGGTGTGTGTCTTTCGTGATTACGTAATTATCCTCTATATACAAAATCTTTTGTCAATTTCGGCACCGTCTGTTGCTCCGTTCGAGCCGACTGTCGGTGCAGTCGTGTTTGCCTTTTGTTGACACTGCAAAATTACAGTCGTATCCGTAGCCTGACAATACCTATTTTTGAGTATTTTGTGTCGCTAAATATCCGCTATATCGATAAAGATGTGTACCTTTGTGTCATCAAAAAAATAATTACCACAAACAATAATAGCAATGAAACATCTTCACAACCTCTTGACACTCGTTGCTTTGGCATGCCTTACGTTTGGTATGACCGCATGTAACGATGATGATGACGACTCCGACAGCATCGACTTGGTGTACAACTTCGGCAGGGAAGCCAAAGAATATAACGCCGACGGCTATTGGGCCGAAGTTCTCAACCCCGAACAAGGCCCTCTCAAGTATACCGGCGTAACCATATCGCACAGCGTATCCGTATTCGAGTCTGGCGGCGTCACGACTTATTCGTGGTCCGGCTTCTGCCCCTCCAAGGTTTCGGATCTGAAGGATTATACGGCTGAAGGCACTTGGGTGGATCACCAGTATGCAGCCATGCCCGGCAAGGGTTTCACAACTCCCAACTATCTCGTGGGTTACTGGAATTCCGGCGAAAAGCTTGATGGAAATATCGCAACCCCCAGCTGCTATATCAAATTCGATAGCGAGGTCGCTTTGCTCAGCACTCGTATAGCCAATACCACATGGGGCTACTTCGCAATGAAGAACGGTGTATACTGCAAGTCCTTTGGTAAGGACGACTACTGCAACGTTATCATCTACGGACGTCTTCGCGGCGTGAGCGTGGGTTCGATTAAGGTTCCCCTCGCTTACAATGGCAAGATTTTTGACTCGTGGATAGGTGTCGACCTCTCCGGACTGGGTACCGTGGACGAGCTCGTATTCCAGATGGAATCCAGCGACAATTCCACTTTCAACGGAGTTTCGTATATGAACAACCCGGCATACTTCTGCATCACCGACCTGTATACGCGATTCTACAAATCCCCGATAAAACAATAATTTAGCCGATACGGCAGAAAAAACATGGGCGATCGGGCATTCCGGTCGCCTTTTTTTATGCTCGACTATGGCATCCATACCGAAAAAATGACGTATATTTGCATCAGTCAAAAGGCGCTTCCACGCCGGGAGCGTCGTTTATGCAAACACCTAAGATGTTTCTTACCTACCATACCATAACCAGCGGCATTTTGCGGCGCTTGTTGCCGCTGATAATAATTATACTGACCGTCGCGCTACCCTCCTGCGAGGGCGGTGAGGACACGGAGGGTGATCTTGTACTCGCCGAGAGCGCCATGCATGAAGGTCGCTATGGAGAGGCCGCTGAGATATGCCGTGACATTCTCCAAAAGACGGACAGTACGGCTATCACCGTCAATCAGATGTGCCGCATAGCCGTCGTGTATGCCACGGCTGCGGACAATGATTGCGACAACGAATTGAATATGGCGCGTGCCGCCGATTGCTTCCGGCGTGCCGCTTCCGTCAGCGCCGACTCGGTATCTGTGTTTCTTAACAGTCTGAGTGTCGAGGAGCAGAGCATTGCCAATATGGCGCATCGCTTGGCCCTGGGCACGCATTCGGACTTGCGCGACTACGAGGATTACGTACCCGACAGCATAGACGTGCATGTCCATGAGTGACGATTGGAAAGACGCATTGGCGGCAATTCGCGCCGCCGTAACGCCCGGGGAGGATGATTTAGCACGGTCGGCAGACGATGGCATCGAGCCGACGGATACTGCCGGAGGGCCGACCGATGGTGTCAAGGCATGGACTCTCGAAATAATATACGAGCGCAAAGGCCGTGGCGGTCATCCGGCCACCATTGTTGTATGTCCGCAAGGTATGTCCGATGATGATGTGGATGCCTTGGCCGGCACGCTGCGCCGACGCCTCGGGGTGGGTGGCAGCGCCCGTGGTGGTGAGATATTGTTGCAGGGCGACCGTCGAGACGCTTTGCGCACCATGCTGCCGAGCCTCGGGTTCAAGACCAAAGGCTGACAAATACGCATTTCGTCACGCCTCGGTTCTTGCCGATGCCGACAAAACTCGTATTACAATTTCACATCCGCCCAACCATATAATTTGCATCCACCAAATCCGTACCACACCATGTCCCACTTGACCATATACAAAGCTTCTGCCGGGTCCGGCAAGACATATACGCTTACGCTGCAATATATTACGTTGCTTTTGGGCGTCAAAGATGCTGACGGCGTATACCATCTTAACCACAAAGAATGTCTGCCGCAAGGCGAGGGCGTGCAGCGTCGCCGCCATCGTCATATCTTGGCGGTGACCTTTACCAATAAGGCTACGGAAGAGATGAAGCAGCGCATACTCAAGGAATTGCAGGATTTGGCTGATGAACCGGAGGTCGGTGCAAAGGATGCCGCGTATGCGATGGCATTGACGGATTTGTTTGGATGTACGCGCCGGCAGTTGGCCGAGGCTGCCAACGATGCTATGCGTCAGATTATATTCGATTACAGCCAGTTCCATGTCAGCACTATCGATGCTTTTTTTCAGAATGTGCTGCGTTCTATGGCCTTTGAATTCGAACGTCAAGGCGACTACGATATCACCATGGATTCGGATGCGGTCATCAATTTTGCCATAGACGGGCTGCTCGAAGAGTTTAATATGGCAGATGCTCGTCAGCGCAATACCGAATTGCGCCCGTTGAACGACTGGATACTCCGTAAGATGGAAGAGGCAGTGCGCGAAGGCAGAGATTTCAATATCTTCCAGTCCAAGGGTACGGTGCGACGCGACATTGTTGAGTTTGTTCACAGTTTTTTTGACGAGGGCTTTGTCGAGTATAGCAAAGCCATGGGCGAATGGCTGGGACGCGACGATGCCATACAGAATTTTAAGGATGCGGTAGACGACAAAATCAAGAGCCTTAAAGCGCAATTGGCCATGCAGATGGATGCGGCGAGGAATGCCGTGGGTGGACGCAAGCTAAAGGGCGAAATCTCTAATATCTTGAAGAATAATGAGCCGTCGAATCCCGAAACCAAATACTATAAGAGAGCGATGGCGGCCGTTTTCGAAGAGATGCCGTTCGGTCCGGCGGATATTTTCAAAGATTACACGCCCACGCCTGCCGAGGCACAGCCAATCCTGGCTGCGCTCAATTCTTATGCCAAGTATTGGGCTGACATCAAGACTCTTGAGATGCTGAGAAAATATATAGGCATGTACGGACTGCAGAAACTGGTGCTGGACCGCGTCGAGCAATGGCGTCGAGACAACAATGTCTTGTTGCTGAGCGATGCTGCCGACCTCATAAGCCGATTTGTGTCCAAGGATGATGTGCCCTTTATGTACGAGCGCATGGGCGTCGACCTGAGGCACTTTCTGATAGACGAGTTCCAGGATACATCGCGTCTGCAATGGAACAACTTTCGCCCGCTGTTGTGCAATAGTCTTGCCTCGGGATTTGACAACTTGATTATCGGCGACGAAAAGCAGTCGATATATCGTTTCCGCAACTCGGATTCTTCGCTGCTGCAGCACGAAGTTGCTGACGAATTCTCCGAAGACTATCAATTGAAAGGGGTCAATCCCGGCGAGAACACCAATCACCGCAGCGCCGTCGAAATCGTACGCTTTAACAATACGCTGTTCCATTATATCGCCAAGCACATAGAATTGCCCGGCAAGACCCATTTTGATAGCTTCGACAATGTCATACAGGATATCCCGGAGCGTCATCGCGACCTGCATGGTGCGGTGCGTATCCATATTCCGCCCAAGAAGGAAAAAGACGCGGGCGCTGCCACGGACGTTGCGGATACGAATGATGTCGAAGATGAGTCCGTGGAGGCTGCAATGATTAAAAGTATTAGACGCCAGCACGATGAGGGCGGATACCGCTGGGGCGATATTGCCGTGCTCACCGACACCAACAGCCAGGCTTCGGGGTGCGTAGCTGCACTTATCGATGCGGGCATTCCGGTGATGTCTGCCGATGCGCTCGAGATTGACCGCGCCCGAAGTGTCGTTTTTGTCATCGGCATCATACGCCTTATTGCCAATCTATGGAACATAACCGATAAGGCCACGGACAAAGATCAAAAGACACGCCGCGTGCGCGCTTCGATGATGTTGTGCCGATTCGAGTTGGCCCTGTATCGCAATGATATGAATGGCGGAGCGGATGCCGACGGAGATACCTTTGTGAAAACCATCGAGGAGGTTATGGACGACTTGGCCAATGGTCGCATGGGCGATGACTTCCGCGAGCAGCTGGAACACATTGTGTCGCTGCATCCGTCGACGTTGATGTCTTTGGCGGACATGATTGTCGCCACATTCGTGCCGCCGGAAATGGCGCAGCGCGAAAAGGTCTACTTGAGCGCACTATCGGACACGCTGATGGACTACTCCAACCTGTACGGCAACGACATCTACGATTTCCTGAATTGGTGGGATCGACAATCCAAGCATCCCACCATCAAAGCATCGGGCGATACAGATGCCGTCAACGTAGTCACCATACACTCGGCCAAGGGCTTGCAATATCCGTGCGTGCACTTGCCATATATGGACTTCGAGCTCATCAGCATACGCAGCGAAAGCGAATGGGTAACATCGAAAGATCTCAAAGATTTAATCCCGGGCGAGGTCCTGCCCCCGGCGGTGTTTATAAGCTATAGCAAGGCTATGGATGATTATCATACGAGCTTCAAGGACGCCTATATGAAGAATTGTCGCGCCAAAGCCACCGACAGCATTAATAAGGCCTACGTAGCCCTTACGCGTCCCGAACGCGAATTGGATATATATATCAGCCCTAAATCATCGCAGGCACTGACACGCGATAAGGACACGGGCGCCATCACTGCTGTCGGTTTGGAGGCTAATAAGCCGTTTGATGTCATCTTGGTCAATGCTGTTGCCGCCATTGATAACAATACGCCCGTGCCCGAAGGTTACGAAGGTCGCGACCCGGCGGTCACCGAGGCCCTGGCCGAACATTTTGAGAGCGCGACGGAGTATGTCTACGGCGCCGACACGCATCCCGAGTATGATAAGGACGAGAAAGACGATACGGCCGATGACCTGAACTACGGCACGTACATACGCGATGATACGGCCATAGTCACGCGCGTGGATGCAATCACGCGCATAGATGATGGCGAGGAAGGCTTTGATGACGAGGATGACGAACCGGCGCCCCCCGAAGCGCATGTCCTGGTGGACGGAATTTACGAAAGCGAGGAGATACGACAAGCCGCTATACGCGGCAAAGTGCTGCACGAGGTATTCAGCGGTATACGCCGTCCCGAGGACGTGGATGATGACGAGGTGATGATACCGTTGTGCCGTTGTGCCAGTGCGCATTACCTGCGCCATACGCATAACTACAAGACTTATTTGGACGACTTGAGAGCCCTTTTCGGCGATGGCGGCACCAATGACGCCGGACTGCGACGCTGGTTTGTGGAGACGGACGATAGCATGGAAGAGCAGCCCATATTTGTGCCGCCCGTGCATCCGGAGGACGAGGACGACATCGGCCGGCTGCTGCGCCCGGACCGCGTGGTGATACACGAAGGCGTCATGGAAGTCGTCGATTTCAAATTTACTACCCGTGAATATCCCGCCCATCATCGGCAAGTCTACGAATATTGCCGCATCCTTCACATGATATATCCCGAGTATCCCATAAAAGGATACCTGTGGTATATGGACCGCCATACCGTAGTTCCCGTCAAGCTCGACTGAGCTTATAGCGGATCTTGTGAGAGTGATATGAATTATGAGATTTATATCGTGGGAAGCATAGAAATCGTAGAATCTATTAGAATTAGTTGGGGGTGTGATGGAATTTATGAGAGCTATGTCATTGCTCCTATAGTTCCCATAATTCCGATAATATCAATTATGGGCCGGTATAGGCACAAAAAAAACGCGTGTTGACGCGTTCGAATTTGTGCGCGGCACATTTCTATGCCTTGCTGTCCGAGGACGCCCGGATGGCGCCGCTCGGGGTTGCTTTTCGTGGATTTGTTTGTGTGTTAATTAGTAAAAACTATATCTATATATTACCCTATGAGAAACCATGTATTAGATTTTTCTGATGCAAAGGTAGACAAATGCTGTGATTGCATCCAAATTTTCCACGTTAAATATCTTTAATTAAGCCTATTTGTGGCATTTTGCCCGAATTTCGGCCCTTTTAATGCCCCTTTTGATGCTTGTTGCGGCGCAATCGGCGCAAAAAATGCACACAAGTATACCAATCAAATAGATGGGCGGGGTAGGGTCGGTACGAACAAAAGTCCGTAACCCGAGATAGTCCCGTATATCCCCCGAGATAGTCCCGTATAAAACTCCGAGACAACCCGTCGGCAAAAAAGAAGAAAGAAACCATTCGACCATGCGGCTTTGAGGCTTCCTTCTTCTCGGATAGTAGTCTTACCAGGATTCGAACCTAGACAGACAGAACCAAAAACTGTAGTGCTACCATTACACCATAAGACTATCGTGATGCCCAAGCGCGGCGCTTCGCGCCTTAAGCGCTGCAAAGTTACGTACAATTTCCCGTTCCCACAAAATTTTTTGAAAAAATTTTCTCCTTATATTGTAGTGTAAAAAAATATAATTAACTTTGCAGATGCAGGCCGAAACGCAGAAGCCCCGGTCTGGGGTTATGCGGGAAGGGATGCAAAAGACATAATAGAAAGCGTTTATCCGCGCTTATTCTTGACTATCAGAAATTCTCGCAAAATTTCAAGGCTCGTCAAGGATTTAGCAACGGTAGATGCCCTTTGGATATGTAATAACAGCCATGACCAAAACATCGCGATGATGAAAAGGGTTGTGAGCACATGTTGCATATACAAGCGTGGGCTTCTGGCGTTGCCGTCCAACGAGCAATGGCAATGCGAGAAGCCTCTGATAGAAGGACGGCAACAGATACAGACCTCACGCTTTTTTATAACCGCTCGAATCAGGAGATGTCTATAGAGCACAAATATATCAGTCAAATGTCACAAGGATTGACGTATAATGTAGACATCGTTATGTGCATCGATTGCACTGGCAGTATGGGAGGACTGCTTGACACCGTTAAAGCAAACGCGCTTAAATTCTATCCTGACCTAAAAGATAGGTGCGAAGCAAAGGGCAAAGAAATTTCGGCCCTTCGAATTCGCGTCATAGGTTTCCGCGACCTTGGCTACGATAAAGATAAAGCCATCGTAGACAGCGGCTTCTTGGCGATACCTGAACAGGAAGATAAGTTTAAAGAACTTGTAAGTTCCTTTGTTGCATCTGGCGGGGGTCCTGAACCTGAGTCGGGCTTAGAAGCTCTCGCAATGGCGATTAATTCGGATTGGACACACGAAGGAGACAAACGTCGCCATGTTATCGTGGTCTGGACCGATGCTTCTACTCATCTACTTGGCGAAACAGGAAAGGATAATCCTCAATATCCTTCTGAAGTTCCCGCTAACTTTGATGAACTCACCGACTGGTGGGAAGACGAACAGGGAGGTAAGATGAATCGCTCATCAAAACGTCTCGTTATCTTTGCGCCAGATGCAAGCTCTTGGACAGAGATAGGTCTCAACTGGAACAACACCATCCATCATCCCGCCAAAGCTGGTACGGGCTTGGAGGATGTAGATTACGAAACCATTCTTTCCACTATCGTTAATTCTATTTAATAGATGAAGGGACTTCTCAGTCTTCAAAACATGCAGGAGAAAAAGATTGGTCGGGGTGAAGACTCCGATCCAATCTTGATTATATTTGAAGATTCTGTTTTGCTCGGGGTTTTTGATGGCATGGGCGGTGCTGGAGGAGCCGAATGTGTCTCTGATTATGGAGAAGACAAGACTAAGGCATATGTGGGTTCTCGCATCGTCAAAGATGCAATTGAAGGCTTTGTCAAAAAGCATCCAGAAAGTATCAAGGAAACAAATTTTCGCGAAGCGCTAAAATCAATTATTCAAACTCGATACGCCGAAGAAAAGGAAAAATATCCTCCTAAATCTAAGGGCGGCCTACGAAGCGCTCTAATTAAAGAATATCCTACCACCTTGGCGATTACTTCCATAAGAGAAGACGACCATCAATATATCATCGATAGTTATTGGGCAGGAGATTCAAGGAATTACATTTGGTCTCCTAAAGGATTATTCCAGATTTCTATTGATGATTTAAAAGGCAACCTTGACCCACTTGAAAATCTCCACGAGGACGCTCCCATGTCCAACTGCGTTCAGGCGGACGGACCTTTTACAATTAATCAGAAAGAAATACTCGGATTTAAGAAATCCGATAAATTTCTTTTAATTTCCGCAACCGACGGCTGCTTTGGCTATTATCCAAGCCCTATGGACTTTGAAAAAGCTCTTATTGACACATTAAGAAACGCAAATAGCCTCGAAGAATGGAAAGAAAGATTAACTATGGCCTTTTCTTATATCACAGCGGATGATTTCTCTTTCTCTATTATAGCCATTGGTTTTAAGGATTTTAAAGATCTTAAGAAAGCTTTTAAAAAATCTCATTTGATAAACGACTATAGCCAGCGCCGTAGAATTTTTGAGAGCAAAGTGAGAGAGCGTAAAGCACTTGATGAAAAAATAGCTAAAGAAGAAGCCGAACTCAACGAGGAAATAAATCGTTTGTGGCTTCAATATAAAGCTAACTATCTTAAATTTATGCAACCCGATGAAAAAAGGTGACATAATACATGGATATAGAATCCTCGAAGATTTCCGTGTTGCGGGAGGTATGAGCAAAGTAACCTTTGCCGAAAGAGGAGGGAAGGAATATTTTATTAAAGAATTTCTTTCCCCTAAGTATCCTACGCCAGATAGTCCAGGAAGCGAGAAAATCAAAGCACAGAAGAGGAGTGCATGTGAAGCATTTGAGAATCATCATCGACGCATAAATGATTTAATCGGAACAAAAGTTTCTTTGGGTGGCAACTTGGTTTATGCTGTTGCTTTTTTTCGAGAAGGTTCTTCGTATTATAAAGTGAATGAGAAGATAGACACCACCTCTTTGTCCTTAAGGGAAATATCCTCTTTGCCATTGGATAAAATTATTACTATTGCTCGTTCGGTTTGCAATAGCGTAGGCATCCTGCATGACCTTAAAATTGTCCATGGGGATTTGAAGCCCGACAATATTCTTATTAAAGAGTCAGCAACTCGTACTCCAATTGGTAAATTAATTGATTTTGATGACAGCTATTTTTCACAAAATCCGCCTAAAGACAGAGAATGCATTGTCGGTACTCCCGAATATTATTCTCCTGAATTAGCTGCTTATATTATGGATGAAGATGAAGAGATTGATGGGAATACTCTGACCCTCGCCTCAGACATCTTCACATTAGGAATTATATTTTGTGAGTACTTTACTGGGGAGAAACCTATTACTGGCACTTCTTTGCCTATTTGGTCAGCGGTAGTAAAAGGGAACGCTATTAACTTTTCTAAGCCTCTTAAGCCAGAAATTGAAGAACTACTTCGCTCTATGATGGCTTTGAATCCCGTTGAGCGTCCTTCTGTTAAAAAAGTTCAGAACGCATTAAAAGAAATCAAGGAGTGTAAAACAGCGACACCTAAGCCTATTTCTGAAACTCCGAGGGTAAGGATAAGAATGCCAAAAATTAAGGAAACACCAGCTCCGAAAGATGCTCCTAAACCAAAGGTTAAATTAAGAATAAATGGACTAAATCCAGATAAGTGATAAACTATGAGTTGGCAATGCCCTAACTGCGAAACCGTAAATCAAGATGTAACACCAGTCTGCACTGTGTGTGATCATCTTGCGCCTGTCATTGATTCATTCTTATCCTTGGAAGGTATCCAGTTGCAAACTGAATATAACGCCAAATTAGATGAAGTTTATGCCCTTGAATCATCTGGCGAATATGAACAGATGCTGCAAACCGCATTAGAGGCAATATCTATTTATCGTGAAAATGCTTTGGCGGTTGGTAAAGCGAAACAAGCGCTTCAACATATTCAAAATTGTAAGTTCCTCGACATTCTATTTCGGATGTTAACTGAATCCGTAGATAAAAAGAACCTTAATATGGCTTCTGCCCTAATCAAAATCTTTGATCTTTATGGATTTGATGACTCTCGTTTTGATTCTATAAAAAAAGATCTACGGGCCCAAATATGTCGCAAAAACGAAGTTGATAAGATTTTAGATGAATCTTATAAATTATTGGTTGAGCTAAAAACACCTGAAGCATTACGAGTGGTAGAGGAAGGACTAAAAAGCCATTCGACGAGCAAACGCCTTCAATTCAGGCGAGATGAGATACAATGCTTCATGGCCGGCCTGAATAACATCAAAAAATCAGAGGGAACAAAAAAGAAACCGTTCCCCAAACCTAATTCTCGACCAACATCTGAAACTGAAACCACTCCAATAGTTCTTTCTCCTCCAACACCTCCTTCGGAGACAAAACGAAAATTCCCAAAAGTAAAACGAAAATAATAACTTAAATATCAACACCCATGGCAAAAAAACTATTCAGCGATGACGACTTTGTAAAAAGTCTAAGCATTGGCGACGAACTGGTGTTCGACAAGCCAGAACTAACTAAAATTCGAATCGACCTCACTTGGGCTGGTACCGACCTTGACATCTGTGCCTTCATGCTTGGCAATGATGGAATGATTCACGAAAAGGCGGATTTAGTCTACTTCATGTCTCAACTCCGTTGGAAAACTGAAAAGGACTTCAACGATGATGACTTCAATCCTCTTAAAGGTTCGTTCAGCCAATGGCCAGCAGCAAGCAAAGACTTCAAAAATCCTCGCAAGTGGATGGAAGCGACCCTCCCCATTTCTTCTGATGGGGCAGTTATTGGCTCTTGGGATGACAAGTCCGATAGTGGCGACGATGAAGATTGCGGAGAAACCATGCATGTTAACCTCGACGAAGTAGATACACGTAAGTATTCAACCATCGTCTTCGCTGCAGTGGTTGCTAAAGACCGTATCGCTGCCGGTGAAACCTTCGCAGATGCCCATGACCCAGTAGTTACTATCTACAATGCAGAAACCGACAAGGAAGTAGCTGAATATAAGTTGGCAAGCTCTTTCCCGGGCAAAGATGCTGTCTGCTTCGGACGCATGGACTTCGATACGAAGACGATGCTATGGAATTTTATTCCGATGGACGAGAGCTATAATGGAGGTATGCAATATCTTGCCACCGAAGTTTATAATTAAAGCAAATCTATCTTATGGCAAAAGAAAAATTATTTACTCCAGAGGACTTTGATAAGCCTTCGGGTGGTAAAAATAAAGGGCTTAAAATCGCTCTTTGTATAGTAGCCGGAATAATCATTATCGGTCTTGCTGGATGGGCTATTTGGAGCTTTTCTAACAAAAAGGAAGAGTCCAAGGAACCGCAACCAACGGAAGATGTCGCTACAGGACAAGCCTTAATTGAAGCTCAGGATTCAGTAGCTACAGATGTAGAGGTTACAACTGAAGAAGAAACTCCAGTTCCGGTTTACGAAAGCGAAGCTTCAGATGCTGAGACAACTCACACTACTCCAACTAAAGCTATAAGCGCATCTTCAATCGTTTCAGATGACATTGATTCCGAAGCAATGAAAGTGATTCGAGGGGATTATGGTAATGTCCCTGAAAGAAAAGAAAGACTTGGAAGTAGATACCATGTAATCCAGTCCAGAGTGAACGAACTCAAGCGAGAAGGAGTGTTCTGAGCGAAGTGCAAATTAAATATAGAGAAGGAGCTGCAATAGTTTCTGCAGCTTCTTCCCTATATTTAAGTTATGCGCTTTATCCCGATTATTGGGGGGCAATTCTGTTGTCCCGAGGCTATCAATTGTCCTCTTTTTGCTTGTATAAGACGTTTGCGCCCCTCTATTTTGGCTGTTAAGATAAACAATGTCGGCGATTAGCCCAAAATCATAACTGATGGATAATACAGATACATATAAACTTGACCGATTCATAAAGGCGCAGGGAACGACGTATGAGACTGCGCTTGGTGAGATAAAAAACGGATACAAGACAAGTCATTGGATGTGGTGGATTTTCCCACAGCTGAAAGGTTTGGGCAGAAGTAGTAGGTCGTATTTCTACGGAATAGATGACCTTTGTGAAGCTAAACAGTATTTAGAGGACGAAATCCTTGGCAGCCGGATGCGTGAGTGTTGCACTGAATTACTCAAGTTGCAGGCAAATGATCCTGTCGCGATATTCGGAGGAATAGACGCGAGAAAACTTAGATCGTCAATGACGTTGTTTGATGCGGTGTCACCAAACGATATCTATAGTAAAGTGATAGAAGTATTCTATTCCGGGAAGAGAGATGCGTATACGTTACGCCTTATCGAAGAGGCAAGAACCTGTCATGGCGTTTTAGACAAACCTATAAAGGCTACAGAGATAACCGAACAATAAGAACTGCGAAAACAAATTTAAACATGTCACAAAGCAAAAGCTATGTAGGCTTGACCGATGCGGAAGTATTGGAGAGTCGCAAAAAAAATGGTGTGAATATACTTACACCACCTGAACAAGATCCGTGGTGGAAGGAGTTTCTTGACAAGTTCTCTGATCCACTGATTATCATTCTACTTGTCGCCGGAGTGCTTTCCGTCGGAATTTCCTTCTATGAGTTTTTCGGGCTTGGACAGGATTGGAAGGTGTTTTTTGAGCCCATAGGCATCTTTGTCGCTATTGGGCTGGCTACCACGCTCGCCTTCATCTTCGAGCAGAAAGCGAACAAGGCATTCAAGATTCTGAATCAGGTGAATGATGATGAAGCCGTGGAGGTGATGCGTAACGGCACAACAACCACTATTCCTCGTAAAGAAGTTGTTGTCGGTGACATCGTTTTCATTAATACCGGTGACGAAATCCCGGCTGACGGTGAACTTTTGGATGCTGTAACGCTCAGTGTCGACGAGTCGTCGTTGACAGGCGAACCTCTTTGCGCCAAGACCACGGACAAGGCACACTTCGATAAGGATGCCACTTATCCGTCAAATCACGTAATGCGCGGTACTAAGGTTATGGAAGGCTACGGCGTAATGCGGGTTCTCAAAGTAGGTGATGCGACAGAAATGGGTAAAGTCTTTGAAGAGGCTCAGATTGACTCTTCTGTAAAGACTCCTCTCAACGAACAACTTGACGGACTCGCCGATTGGATTACAAATGCCAGCTATGTCTTCGCGGGTCTTATCATCGTCGGCCAGCTAATCCATTTCCTTGGGTGGGGCGCTTGGCAAGCCTGGACATTGATTGTTCCTGTCGCCCTTTTCTTCTGGCTTGTCATCAAGAAGTTTGAGGACTGGTCAAAGGTAAGATGCATCCTAACAATCGTTAGCTTTTTTGTCGTCTTCTTTGCAATGGTGATTGGTGCATTTTCGATGCTCAATCCCGGCGCGGACAGCGCCACATGGTCTCTCTTGCTGGCCCATACGCTGAAGACATTGATGGTGGCAGTCACGCTGATTGTTGTTGCTGTGCCCGAAGGTCTTCCGATGGCAGTAACGCTCTCGCTGGCATACTCAATGAGCCGTATGCTTAAGACTAATAACCTTGTACGAAAGATGCACGCGTGCGAAACAATGGGTGCAACCACTGTTATTTGTACGGATAAGACGGGAACGTTGACTCAAAATCAAATGCAAGTGTATAAGGCCAACTTCTTTGGCCATCCATCGGAAGAGGTTCTCTATGAGGGTATTGCCGTAAACTCGACCGCCCAGCTTGACTTGTCTGGCGACAAACCCCAGGTACTCGGTAATCCCACTGAGGGAGCACTGCTTCTGTGGCTCAGAGGACAAGGTGCGAACTATACGGATCTTCGAAACGGTGCAACTCGTATAGAAGAGCTGCCGTTTACCACTGAGCGTAAATATATGGCAACAGTCGTAAAGTCGGCGACCGGCAAGGATATATTATATGTTAAGGGTGCGCCCGAAATAGTTTTCGGGATGTGTAAGAATACTTGTGGCGTAACGAGGGCAGAAATCGAAACCCAATTACTCGAATACCAAAACCAGGCAATGCGCACTCTCGGCTTTGCATATCAAGAGCTTTGCGACAAGGATGCAACTATTGCAGATGGCAAGGTAATTGCTGAAAACCTGACTTTCCTCGGCGTCGTTGCAATCTCTGACCCTGTGCGTATTGACGTTCCGGACGCTGTTAGCGAAGTAATTAATGCCGGCATAAAGGTAAAAATAGTTACCGGTGACACTCCTGGAACAGCCAAAGAAATAGGTCGTCAAATCGGTCTTTGGAATGACGAGACAGATACTGAACGCAACATTGTTACCGGGCCTGAATTTGCGAACCTTTCCAATGAACAACTTAAAGAGCGTGTCGGCGAATTGAAAATCATAGCTCGCGCTCGTCCGATGGACAAGAAACGGCTTGTGGAAGCTCTTCAGACGAACAATGAGGTTGTAGCCGTGACCGGTGATGGGACAAACGATGCTCCGGCGCTTAAGATGGCACATGTGGGACTCTCAATGGGTGACGGCACTTCGGTGGCAAAGGAGGCATCCGATATCACCATAATCGATAATTCCTTCTCTTCGATTGGTCGTGCTGTTATGTGGGGGCGCTCACTTTACAAGAACATCCAACGCTTCCTGCTGTTTCAGCTCACCGTCAATGTAGCCGCCTGTTTCCTTGTCCTGTTCGGTTCATTCATGGGCACTGAATCTCCTCTTACTGTAACTCAGATGCTATGGGTAAACCTGATTATGGACACCTTTGGTGCGATGGCTTTGTCCTCACTTCCACCATCACAAAAAGTGATGGATGATAAACCTCGTGACCGTAAGGCTTCAATCCTCACCCGACCTATGATGTCAGAACTTCTTAGCGTAGGCTTCCTTTTCTTTGCTATTACCCTCGGATTCTATTGGTTATTTAACCATTCAGATGTAACTTCAATATCTCAGATGTTTAGCGCCGCTGTCGGATGTGAATCCCCGATGACACCATACGAAGCCACATTGCTATTCTCAATCTTTGTTTGGACACACTTCTGGTATATGTTCAATGCTCGCTGCTTTGAAACCGGTGAAAGTGTATTCCGCCAAAAAATGAGCCAAGGGTTTTGGACTATCGTTAGTATCATTATTATCGGACAGCTATTTATTACAGAGATTGCATATGAGTTCTTCAATGTGGAACCGATGCTTCATACGCTTGATTGGAAGTTCAACACATCAGGAGCAATAGACTTACTGATAATAATAGCAGCTTCATCGTTGGTTCTATGGGTGCGTGAAGTCTATATCCGAATAAAGCGATGAGTTTATATTAGGTCGCTTATTAGTTGTAAAAGGGGGGTTCACTTGTTTTAAGCAAATCCCCTTTTTATGGCGGCAAGGTGGGGTGATTGCGGTTACGGAAAAAAGTTGTATTTTTGTGGGTGAATAAGAAGGGATGCGTCCGGGCGGTGTGCCGTCTCGGGACGTGGTTCTGTATGCTCGTGGGTCGCTCCGGACGGGGCGTGCCGCGTGGGTGTATGGAGGCCGAACAAACCGCATCCTTGTATTGAATGTTTTGATAATGGATAAATTGTCATCAAATAATATGGACGAAGAAGCTCGTGACACTAGCCTACAGGACAAAGATGCTCGTGGCGAAGATGTGCGTGAACCAAACGCCGATGCCGCCGCACAAGCCGAAGCGTATGCTGCAGCAGCGGAGGCGGCCGGAGCGGACGATGCCGGCTCGGGCGAGGCTTTGCGCGAGGCTGTGGGCGGCGAGTATAAGTATGGCTTTGTGAGTGATATCGATACGGATATCATTCCGCAGGGCTTGAACGCGGATATCGTGCGCCTGATTTCGCAAAAGAAGGGCGAGCCGGACTGGCTGCTCGATTTCCGTCTGCGTGCATACGAGCATTGGCGGACGTTGACGCCGCCTAAGTGGGGGCATTTGCAGATGCCGGATATTGATTTTCAGGCGTTGAGCTATTACGCTGCGCCGCGTCGCAAGTCGGACGCGCCTAAGAGCCTGGAGGAAGTGGATCCGGCAATTTTGGATACGTTCAATCGGCTGGGCATCTCGCTGGACGAGCAGAAGGCGCTGTCGGGCATGGCCGTGGATGCGGTTATGGACAGCGTGTCGGTGAAGACAACGCATAAGGAGAAGTTGGCCGAGATGGGCATTATCTTCTGCTCGTTTTCGCAGGCTGTGCGCGATTATCCCGACTTGGTGCGGCGCTACCTGGGCAAGGTGGTGCCGTATACGGACAATTTCTATGCGGCGCTCAACAGCGCGGTGTTCTCCGACGGGTCGTTTGTGTATATCCCCAAGGGGGTGCGCTGTCCGATGGAGTTGTCCACGTACTTCCGTATCAATGCTGCGGGCACGGGCCAGTTTGAGCGTACGCTCATCGTGGCCGACGACGATGCGTATGTGAGTTACCTTGAGGGCTGTACGGCGCCTATGCGCGACGAAAATCAGTTGCACGCGGCCATAGTCGAGATTGTAGCCGAGGAGCGTGCCGAGGTCAAATACTCGACGGTGCAGAACTGGTACGCGGGCGACCGCGAGGGCCGCGGCGGCGTGTACAACCTCGTGACCAAGCGCGGTTTGTGTCGCGGCGACCACTCGAAAATCTCGTGGACGCAGGTGGAGACCGGCAGCGCCATCACGTGGAAGTATCCCGGGTGCATCCTCAAGGGTGACGGCAGCGTGGGCGAGTTTTACAGCGTGGCTGTGACCAATAATTTCCAGCAGGCCGATACGGGCACCAAGATGATACATTTGGGGCGTGACACGCGCTCGACCATCGTGAGCAAAGGCATCAGTGCCGGTCGCAGCCAAAACAGCTACCGAGGCCTGGTGCGCGTGGCTTCCGGAGCTGCCGGGGCGCGCAACTACACGCAATGCGACTCGCTGCTGCTTGGAGACAGATGCGGTGCGCACACTTTTCCCGACATAGATGTCGCCACCGATGACGCTGTGGTCGAGCACGAGGCCACGACGTCCAAAATCAGCGAGGAGCAGCTGTTTTACTGCAATCAGCGCGGCATCCCCACCGAGGAGGCTGTGGGACTGATAGTCAACGGCTATGCCAAAGAAGTAATGAATAAATTGCCGATGGAGTTTGCCGTGGAGGCACAGAAGTTGCTTTCCATCACCCTCGAAGGGTCTATCGGCTGAGAAATCGGATATACAGCATATACATATGAGTAACGATATATTATTACAAGTCAAGGGGCTACGAGCCTCTACGACCGAGGGTAAGGAAATTCTCAAGGGTATCGACCTGACCATCCGTCCGGGTGAGGTGCACGCCATCATGGGGCCCAACGGCTCGGGCAAGAGCACACTCAGCGGCGTACTGGCCGGCGATCCGCGTTTTGTGGTGACTGCCGGCACTGCCACCCTGGGCGATGCCGACCTGCTGGCGCTGTCGCCCGAGGATCGCAGCCACGAGGGGTTGTTTCTGTCCTTCCAGTACCCGGTGGAAATACCCGGGGTGAGCATGGTCAACTTTATGCGTGCGGCTGTCAATGCCAAGCGCCGTTACCAAGGCCTTGAGCCACTGGGCGCCGCAGACTTCCTGAAGCTGATGCGCCAAAAGCGCTCCGTCGTCGAGTTGGACAATAAATTGGCCTCGCGCTCGGTGAACGAGGGCTTTTCCGGCGGCGAGAAAAAACGCAACGAAATCTTCCAGATGGCAGTGCTCGAGCCTCGACTGAGCATTTTGGACGAGACGGACTCGGGCCTCGACATCGATGCCCTACGCATCGTTGCCTCCGGAGTCAATCGTCTGCGTACCGATCGCAACGCAACCATAGTGATTACGCACTACCAGCGCCTGTTGGACTACATCAAGCCTGACGTAGTACATATATTATATAAGGGACGTATCGTCTACACCGGCGGCCCCGAGTTGGCGCTCGAACTTGAGCAGCGCGGCTACGACTGGATCAAGGAACAAGTGGACGAAGTCCAATGAAAGGGCAGAGCATGAACGCCAATCCATTACAACAATACATCGATCTGGCCCGCGAGCACCGCGACCTTCTCGAGAGCGGCTCGCCGGCAGTGATGAATGCCCTGCGCGACCGTGCCGCCGAGGTGTGCGCCTCCGTGGAGCTGCCTCGTGATGGCAGCCGGCCCTATCTGTATACCTCGCTGCGCCGGATGTTTGCGCCCGACTTAGGCGTCAATATTTCGCGCTTGCCCTTCAGTGCTACCGCTGCCGATGCTTTCCGTTGTCGTGTGCCCAATATCAGTACAGCCGTCGGCATCGTGGCCAATGATACTTTTGCAGACGATCAGCCCGGCTTATCCAACCTTGGCGCCGGTGTCACCGTGTGCAGCCTGCGCCGTGCCGCCACTCTGATGCCCGAAGTGCTGCAACGTCATTACGGCACCATTGTAGATATTGAAGACATGCGTAACGGCGATCGTGCCGCCGTGGCCCTGAACACACTTTTGGCACAGGACGGCATCCTTGTACATGTTGCACGCGGCGTACATGTCGATCGTACCATCCAGCTGGTGCAGGTGCTCAATGCCGCCGCACCGACTCTGGCTGTACGCCGTATGCTCATCGTCCTCGAAGCCGGCGCCGATGCATCGCTACTGTTGTGCGACCACACCGCCCCCGGCGCTGCCGCGTCTACCATCTCGCAGGTCACGGAGATATACCTTGGCGAAGATGCCTCGCTGTCACTATATACGCTCGAGGAATCAGCCTCGGACACCTCGCGCCTATGTCGTACCGGAGTTTGTACCGGCCGTGGCGCACGCCTGTCCATGACGCCGGTTACTCTGCTGTGCGGTACCAGTCGCAACAACATCGCCGTGTCCCTCGAGGGGGAGGGCGCCGAGTGCAACATCAACGGCATGGCCCTGGCTGATGGCTCCATGGTGGCCGACAATAATTCGGTAGTTTACCATAAGGCACCTCGCTGCACCACGTTGCAAAATTTCCGCTACGTAGTCGATGACCAAGCTCGCGGCTCTTTCGAGGGTATGATACACGTTGCCGAAGGGGCGCACCACACTAACGGCGAACAAAACAATCGCAATGTTCTGCTGTCCGATGGTGCTCGTATGCACTCGCTGCCGCAGCTCGAAATATATTGTGACGATGTCAAATGCGGTCACGGCAGCGCCACCGGACGTCTGGACGAGCGTCAGATGTTCTATATGCAAAGCCGCGGCATCCCCGCCGCCGAGGCTCGCACGATGCTTATCCAAGCTTTTATGGCGGACATTTTAGATGCAATACGGCTGGAGCCTCTGCGCCTGCGTCTGCAGATGCTTGTCGACAACCGCTTACGTCGCGATGTCGCTCCTTCGGGATGCGCCGACTGCAATATTTGTCCGCAATAATATATCACAAGACAATGCCCGACACCAAATTAGACATAGAAAATATACGCGGCCAGTTTGCCATACTCAGCCGCAAGGTCAACAATCGTCCGCTTGTCTACTTGGACAATGCCGCCACCTCCCAGACTCCGGCACGTGTCCTCGATACCCTCGAGGAAATGTATACCTGCCATCATGCCAATGTGCACCGCGGCGTCCATAGTATTTCGCAGGAAGCGACAGACCGCCTTGAACATGTGCGCCATCGCGTAGCACTTCGCCTCGGCGCTGCCTCGGACGAAGAAATTGTCTTTACACGCGGCACCACCGAGTCTGTCAATCTTGTGGCCGACACCTATTGTCGACTGCTGTCACCCGGCGATGAAATCCTCGTGACGGTTATGGAACACCACTCGAATATTGTCCCGTGGCAATTGGCAGCTCGGCGCAATGGGCTGAAAATACGTGCTGCCGGCATCCGCCCGGACGGATCATTGGATCTTGACACCATGTCAGCCATCCTGGGCGAAGGACGTGTGCGCCTTGTCGCCGTCTGCCATGTCTCCAATGTCTTGGGTACGGTCAATCCCGTGCGGAGCATTGTCGATATGGCACATGCTGCCGGTGCTGTCGTCCTTGTAGACGGAGCTCAGGCCGCCGCGCACATGAATATAAATGTATCAGCCTTGGGTGCGGACTTTTATGCCTTTTCATCTCATAAAATGTATGGGCCCACAGGTGTCGGCGTCCTTTACGGACGCCGCGAATTGTTGGACTGTATGCCTCCCTATCAGGGTGGTGGAGAAATGATTGCGCACGTGGACATCGATCATGCAACTTTTGCCGATTTGCCTTTCAAGTTTGAGGCCGGAACACCCGATTTCACTGCCGTGGCCGCCTTTGATGCCGCTTTCGACTTTATTGACAGCATCGGCATCGATGCCATGGCTGTCCACGAACATGCGCTGCTTGACGAGGCCACGCGGCTGATGCTCGACCGTCTGCCCGGCGTGCGCATCTTCGGCGCCACGCCCGACAAAGAGCCGGTGATATCATTCCTTCTCGACGGTATACACCATTACGACACCGGGATGCTGTTGGACCAACTCGGCATAGCCGTCCGCACCGGACACCATTGTGCCCAGCCGCTGATGACGGCCCTCGGCATCGAAGGATGTGTTCGAGCCTCATTCGCAGTATATAACACCATGGACGAGGTGCACGCCTTTGTTGACGGGCTTGTCCGCGTCCAAAACATTCTGAAGAATTAATCCAATAGGCGCTGTCATGCCACGCACAACTCAGCCACGTATGCACAAAATTATCTTCGTAACACTCTTCTCGCTGCTTTCGGCCATTCTGTCGGGATGCTCCGGGCCGGACTCTTTTGCAGTCAAAGGCCACGTAAAAGGCGATGCAACCATCAATCTTAGAGCATTATACTATGTCGACGGAGCACTCCAAAGTTCGATATTCCCGGCCGATCGCGGCTCTTTTGCCTTCAAGGGGCGTGCACCCGAGGGCGCCGTTGTCGAGATTTTGGACAACGACTATCGGCTTTTCGGGCGCTTCTATGCCGTTAATGGCGACGAAATAGACGTAACCATAGATCCCAAATCGCCCGCCTCAGCTAAAGTCAACAAGGGCAGTGATATAGCCGTACGCTGGGCGCAATGGCTCAATGCCAATGCCAAAACGATAGACAGTCGCAACAGTAAAATTATCAATGCTTTGGCTGCTAAATATGTCAAAGCTCATCCGCAAGATATAGTTTCGACACTGATCATCACCACCGTATATGACGCCTCTGTCGACCCGGAAGGCGCATCGCGGCTGCTGTCTTCCATCGCGCCTGAGGCTCGCCCGACCGCGCTCACCGAAGCCATGGCTACGCTGCTTATGTATGCGGATACGAATGCCGCAAAACGTCGCGTATCTCCGCTGACGCTTATGGCTCAGGGAGATACGGTGACTACCTTCAGCCCGCGTAAGCATCGTCTCAGCCTTCTGGTGTTCTCGGACGAAAACAGCGGCCGCGCCGACAGTATCGTCCCGGCGTTGCGTCGCCTTCGCAAGGCACACACTGACAAAGCCTTGGGCATTATGGATGTTTCGCTGGATGCAGACACCCTGGCATGGCTGCGCAGTACGCGCAACGACACGGCCACATGGGATGCCGCCTGGGGAACGGGTGGAATAGCCTCGGCGGCGCTGAAGCCGTTAGCCATACCTCGGATTCCGTACTTCATCGTAACGGATAGTGTCGGCTCGCAGATCTATCGTGGCGCGTCCATCTCGCAGGCTCTCAAAAAGATAGACAAATAGGCCGTAACCACTAACAACAACATCCGTATGCTTGTCAAGATACACGGCGCTGCCATTCAGGGCATAGATGCCATAGGCGTGGATATTGAATTGACCGCCGTCCACAACCCGTCTACTGTTATTACTATTGTAGGCCTGCCGGACACGGCCGTCAAGGAGTCTGTAGACCGTGTGCGCTCGGCTATACGCGAAAGTGGATACGCTGTGCCTACCGGGATTACAACCATCAATCTCGCCCCGGCAGACGTCAAGAAGGAGGGTAGTGCATACGACCTGCCCATAGCCCTTGCGCACCTCATAGCCAATGATGTGATTTCGGCACCCTCGGTGGACCGCTTTATGATTATGGGCGAATTGTCGCTTGACGGCAGCGTCCGCCCCATACGTGGCGCCTTATGTATGGCCATCTTGGCTCGCAATGCAGGCTTCGATGCAATAATACTTCCGCGAGACAATGCGGCCGAAGCTGCCGTTGTCGATGGTATCGATGTTATCGGTGTCGAGAATCTCAAGCAGGTGGCCAACCTGATGTGCGGAGTGGCAGATATTGCTCCTACACATAGCGATGTGGATGCGTTGTTTGCCACCACGGACAATGACAATGCTTTAGATTTCAGTGATGTGCGCGGTCAAGAGGAGGTTAAGAAAGCTTTGGAAATTGCCTGCGCCGGCGGTCATAACATCCTGATGATCGGCTCGCCCGGGTCGGGCAAATCGATGATGGCCAAGTTGCTGCCCACAATCTTGCCGCCGTTGACGCTGGAAGAGGCGTTGGAAACCACGCGAATACACTCGGTGGCAGGTAAATTGCCCGGCGGTAGCCATCTACTTACGCGCCGCCCGTTTCGTGCACCACACCATACTATTTCGCCCGTTGCACTTGTAGGCGGCGGCGTCAATCCTATGCCCGGCGAGATTTCGCTGGCGCACAATGGGGTATTGTTTTTGGATGAGTTCCCGGAATTCAACCGTCAGGTGCTGGAAGTCCTGCGTCAGCCGCTCGAGGACGGCGACATTTGTGTCAGCCGTGCCAAATACTCGGTGACTTATCCGGCGCGTTTTATGTTGGTGGCATCTATGAACCCTTGTCCATGTGGTTATTACAACCATCCTACACGTATGTGTACCTGCCCTCCCGGTGCTGTATTGCGCTACAAAAACCGTATTTCAGGTCCGCTATTGGACCGCATAGACCTTCATGTTCAAGTCCAGCCTGTGGACTTCAATACCCTCGCGGACAGCGCCCCGGCCGAAAGTAGCGCCGAGATACGCGCACGTGTCATTGCGGCACGCGAAATACAGCGTCGCCGCTTTGCCGGCATTGAGGGCGTGCACTGCAATGCTCAGATGAGCAGCAATTTGATACGTCGTTTCTGCTCTATAGACGAACGAGGGCGGGCAATACTCGAGCGTGCGATACGTCTATACGGTTTTTCGGCAAGAGCCTATGACCGTATACTGCGCGTGGCTCGTACTATTGCCGACCTTGAGGGGCTTGACGCGATAGATGCACGACACATCGGACGTGCGTGTATGATGCGTTCTTTCGAACGCGAGGATTGGGGTGTGACCAACCTTAACCCTTCCAAGCGCCAAAATTGACATCTTTGCATCGCGGCATCCGTCACAACTTCCGGCTTCTGCATTAAAAATGGTCGTGAAGCATACTTGAATGTAATGCCGCTTTAAGGGATTTTTCGAATACTATGATAAATTGCTATGCTACACGTCGGTAAGCCGATGTGTGAGCCATGTTGCGCTTGCTTTTTGCAATGATTAGCCCACTTTCCTTTGTTAAATCCTGTTAAAATTAAAGAAAAAAACGGGGAAGAT
>ULTZ01069561.1_pt1 | contig 49922 bp, 37 predicted proteins | sample 1957981 | NCBI WGS metagenome assembly ULTZ01 (sample SAMEA4835745, study PRJEB28245) | human gut metagenome | biome: gut microbiome; material: fecal sample | place: Denmark | collected 2008
AGACATTCTCATTGAATTTCTGAAAGTCATCTTTCCGGAACACGAGATAGAAGACATCACCTATATTCCGGCTGAGCAGTTGGGAATAATGGAGGATGACCGGAAGGCAGTGTTCGATGTGATTTGCAGAACGAAGGAGGGGAAGGATTTCCTTGTTGAAATGCAGTACGCGCCGCAGGAACACTTTTTCGAGAGGGCATTGTACTACACTTCCTTCCCGATAATGAAACAAGGCAAGAAAGCGCAGAGGGATGAGGAGACCGGAATCAGGAACGAGTGGAACTACGAGTTGGACGGGGTGTATTTCCTCGGAGTTCTGAACTTCAGGTACGAGGATGACGACCTCATCGAGCACAGGTATCTGCTGCGAGAGGCGACGACCGGCAAGATTATGACGGACAAACTGAAGTTCGTCTTCGTAGAGGTCGAGAAATTTGGCAAGAGTGAGGATGAGTTGGCCACCGACTTCGACAAGTGGCTCTACATCCTGAAGAACCTGTCGAAGCTGCTGGAGAGGCCAGCGGCGCTGCGGGACAAAATCTTCAGCCGCCTCTTCGACGTAGCCGAGTACGCGAGCCTTGACAACATTGACAAACAAAATTATGTAAAGGCCATGACAACAGCACGTGACACCCACAATCAAATCGAGTACGCCAAGAAGACAAGTCTTGAAGAAGGACTCGCGAAAGGACGCGAAGAAGGTCGAGAGGAACGTAATCTGGAAGTAGCGATTAACCTGCTTCAGTTGGGAACTCCTTGTGAGGTCGTGGCGAAGGCGACCGACTTGTCCCTGGAGGAGGTTACTAAACTTAAGGAAAGCCTCTGAGTACGCGAGCCTTGACCACGAAGTCGTGTTCTTCCCGCTTAACCCGCTTAATGAGCGCCGCTTATTTGAGAACTAAGATCATAGATAGAATCGCGCCGTCTATGACCGGAGAAATCTGAACGTAGGGCAGTACTTCTGGATTTCGCGGAAAAAGGCCACTTCCACCGCGACGAGAAATTCCCTGATTGGGCTCTCTCCGCAGCGGAAATGATTGTAAATGAGCTAGAAACTCTCGCTTAGGAATTTATTCAATGACGTGCAGATGTCTCTGTAAGTGCTTTCGAAGTCTCCTGTGTGCCAAGGGTCCGGAATCTCGCGTTCCTCTCCGGCCAATGACATGAGCATCTGGATTTTGCCTTTTTCATCGCCGAATCGTCGTTTCATGTCCCTTAGGTTCGCCCAGTCCATGACGAAGATGTGGTCATAATATGAATAGTCCTCATCAGTCACCTGTCGTGCACCCCTTTTCTGAAACGGAATGTCATGTTTTCTGAGGCATTCCTTCGCCGGCGGATAGATGTCATACCCTATGACTTCATCCGAAGTAGCCGCCGAACTTATCTCGAATTCCTCCTCACGTCGCGCATCCTTCACCATTTTCCTCATTATCATCTCCGCCATCGGGCTTCTGCATATATTCCCCAGGCATACGAAAAGTATCTTTACCTTATTTTCAGACATATTCCAGTTGTCAATCTTGTTCCTTTAATCAAATTAACGATTTTTTTCATGGATGACGTGCGCGATAAAACGTTTTTCGCGCACGTCATGTCCGAAAACTGTGTTATCGTGAGTAAATCAGCCGTTTTTACGCACGTCAGAAGGGTTTTTCCCGGCCCCAATAATCTACTTATATGTTATAGTCATAGGTTTACTATATGTAATGGTCGCAGCATCCTTGTCATAGACAACTAACATATACAGCTCATCCCCCTTCTTATAGTGAAGCCCGGCTATTGTAAATGTAATCGATCCGGTTTTTGAGCCACTGATAATCGACTTGTTCCCTCCACCATCAGTGTCGAACTTGTCCTCAATCTTACTGTATATCTGATACACAAGCTGACCTGTATCCGTATTCTTTGCCTCTCGGCAGTGCCACCAATAATACTCAACATTTGCCGACTGTGACTCCAACTCCACAGATAGAGTCACCGGAACATCATTTGTTGTAGAGACTTTATCTGTCTGAGTCTTGATTTTAGGAGCATTGTCAGAATAATTGTACGCCCATACACGGCTTTTCTCGTCGCCGGCAACCATTGTCCAACTTACCAGACGCGAAGTTTCTGTTTTATTGATTATCTTGAACTCCCCGTTCTCGCCAGGATTATACAGATAATTGAAATTATAGTCGTTCAATGGGTTAATTGAAGTGATATCAATACTTTTCAACTTATTGTCGCGTATAAATAAATATTTCAACAATACACAACCATTAAGGTTGATGTCCTCAAGCTCATTGTCATTTATCGCCAGGTAATACAACTTCGGGAAACCGCTTGCATCAAAAGACTTCAATTTGTTGCCGGACAAATCAATGTTTTCCAAAGCAGGGCAGCCTCGTAAATCGATGGATGTCAGCTGGCAGCCTTTAGCAACTAACTTTTTCAATTTCCCGTGTGTGCCAAACTTCACCGACTCCATATTTACACAACCGCTAAGGTCCAAGGTTTCTATATTTTCTAAAAATTCCAGTCCTGAAGCAGAGATGATTTTTTCGTGATATACATTCGGCACGTCGAATCCTTTGATTCCCTTTACTTCACCATAAGTGATTTTGCTTGCATCCTTGATCTTGTTTTCAAAGTTCAACGCCAAGGCAAAATTTTTCTCAAAGTATTTAGTGATATCTTTTTCATCTGTAAGAACAAGTTGCACCACAACATCACAACTCGCCATCAATGAGCCGTCAGGTGTAGATGCAGTAATTCTGGTATTGCCCCTCATATTGCCGGTCACAAGACCATTCTCATCGACACTCGCTATGTTCTCGTCATCAGATTTCCAGACGAGTGAAGAAAAGAACTTTCCTTTTTTTGCTGTTTCAGGAAGCACTACCACATCAAGTTGCTGAGTTCCTTCGTCATTGACATAAAGCGTGGACGGCTCAATGCTGAAGCTTTCGACAGATGGCGCATCTTTCTTGCAATTCACGAGCAGTGGAACTGACAAAGAGAGAATAAGTAGGGTGGATAAAAATCGTCCCATAGTATTATCGTTTGAAATTGAATAATAATTCATTAAGTTATTTTGCCAAAGATATACAAAAGATGAATTATATCAAATACGTAATATTACCTATACTTCAGGTAATTTAGTAACATTCAAAAAATAACCTGCGGTAAGAATGGACAAATGATTATCACTGATAGTTCTCTGCTACAACATTATACGAGCCGAGCGACACCTTCTCCTCTAAAAGCGGGAGGCTGCTGTTGCCTACGGTGACATCTACGTAGATAGGGAAGTGGTCTGAGGCATCAGTGATGGTGCAACATGACACCTGCTTGCAAACCTTTGCTTCTGTTACCCATACATCAGGTCCGCCTTTCCAGAGGAAGATGTAGTCGATGCAGATCAGGTTGTCCGGCTGGTCCGGATTGTAGAATGTGGACTGGTCAGTTCTGGACAGCACACGCCATTCGGAAGTGAAGTCCTTCAACTCTACTGCGTATGGTCTGGTGTTCATGTCCCCGCAGAAAATCACCGGTTTGCCTTTCTTCGCGTACTCGGCCTTGACCTTGTCGGTAATCTTCTTGGCGTGAACCGTGAAGGCGTCTTTCTGAAGGTGGGAGCCTAATAGGATAAAGTCCTCAAATTCCATGAACAGGCATACTCTGTCCTCATTATATTTGACAGTTGAAGATTCCAGTTTATTCAGTTTGAGGGAGGTCGGACTGCCTATAAGCTTCAGTGTCTTCGGGTTATAGGTAATCATGTTGCCCATACCGAGCCTTGCGCTTTCATAATACTTTTCCCAACCTAAGTCCTTGGCAATGGAGTTCGCGTCATTGGGTATGCCTCTGACCTCATTCATTACCGCGACATCTGCCTTGAGTTCTCTGGTGACATCGGCGATCAACTTGGTGCTGGAATTTCCGCCTTGAGAGCATTGGCCGATATTATAGGACATGATCCTGTACTTCTTGTCAGCCTTGAATTCGAGCTGGGCGAAGCGGTGGACATGTCCTGACATGAATTCCTTGGACAGGAGGCTTCTGCTCATTGCCCCTGACGCTGATGTGAATGTAACATCCACTCGGTCAGACTTTTGCGAAGGTACGACAATGTAGAATGGCGCGGCCTTGGATTTGTCGAGGACCGGCGCATTCAGCGTCTTGAGGGTGTAGGTCTTGCCATTCTTGAAAGAGACTGCTATTCTGCTCAGCTTGTCGATGCCTTTCATCTGGAAACACAGAACGCTCGACTTGCATTCGAGCATTACCGAATGCTCTCTGGTGCCGGACGGATTGTGATATGTGAGAGTCATGGCAGGCGGGTCGAAAGTTCCTGCCGTGTAATTCTGTGTGGCAGGAACGTTTCCAGCATTGGTGGCCGGGAAGATGACATCTTTGATTACATTGTGGCCCCTAGCGCCGCTTTTGTATTCAAATGTTCCTCTTGTCGAGCCCGCACCGGACTTCAGGCGGAAAACGGATTGGCCTGCATCGCCTGTTACAGCGACTTCGTCACCTTCGGACCACAGGAGGCTGAACTGTCCTGAGTTTTCGCTTCCGAGGGTAACCTTGCTTTCGGAACTGCTTATACCGATTACCAGCTCCTCGATCGGGCCTCCGTTATCCTCTTTTGTGCAGCCCGCTGCCAACAATGCGGCAGCGAGCAACATATGACAGATTCTTTTCATAAAGTTCTACGGATTAGTAGATATCCAGTTCGGCGACTTTCATCATACTTGCGGCAGGTTTAGTACCAGCATTGTCCCAAGCCTTCTCGAAATGTATGAAGAGATATCTGGCAGTAACAGGCTGCTTTAATGTATTGTCCCACCATTTTGTTTTGTCTGCTCCATAATTTGAATCAATCGTTCCTGTACCTGTGAAATCATTTTTATTTGAAACTGTCTCAGGCCATATTTTTTTTGAAACGAATTGATCTATTTCATCTTTTGTCGGTTGCTGCTCCGAGAATGCAATATGGAAAGTATGAGGAGGATTAAAAGATTGCGAACCATAAATATCTACAGTCTTTCCATTCTTATCTGTATACGTTATTCCATATTTTGGAGAGTCTTTAATTTCCTTAGATTTAATACTGATTTGATTTATTGTTTGCTTCGAGCCTAAATCAATGACCATCGTATGTGGTCCAGCCATTTTAGGGCCGGTTTTAGTTGCATTAAGTTCCCTACGGAATTCCCACCATGAAACGTCATTACCGTCAATCATATATTTGGCCGGACCGTAAGGAACGCCTTTGTATGTGTCATTATCTCTTTCTGAACCTTGAGCCAGGATACTCCACTTCGCTTTTTTGCTTAGTGTCCACTCCGGAAAACGATGAAGGGTGCCGGCTTTGAATGCCTTTAAGTTTCTTGGCGTCTTTACCTGGATTGCACCATTTTTCAGATAAACGTATGCGATACCATTACAATCCTTTGTCATCGGCGGAATGGATAGGTAGAAGTTGGTTGCTGTCTCTTTGGAAAGTGTTACACCTTCTCCCGGGCAATTAAGAGTAACGTCAACTGTACGGCCATCCATATTCTGCCATTTTACAGCGGTCACGATATCATCACCATCAGTATCAGAACCCTTAATCGGAATGCAAACTATACTGCTTAGCGGCTGCAGCAAAATCTTATCATCTGTAATATCTCCCTGGAAATGCATCACCGCAGCGTTTGGATCGAAATTGCCAGCTGTATAGCTTTGAGTTTGCACTTTAGGTACCAATAATGAGATATCCTTAATCAGTCCTTTACCCTTAACCGCAGATGCAGGATATACCACATCCACATTATTTGTTGCTTTAGGGGAACCATCCACGAGCTCGAAGACTCCATTTGCAGTGCCGGCACCCTCTCTAAGGCTATATACTGAGACGTTCTGTTTCCCTTCCACACCCATATTCTCTATCACCGCAATCTCATCACCTTCGCTCCATACGATAGGGAACAAATTGTTCACTTTATCTTCAGTTCCGAGCTGAGTCTTGGTAGAAGCCAAGCCGATTTCCAAAATCCGCCTGTCATTTGACTGGTCATTGTTCTCGTTTGGCTGAACATTCTCTTTAGCGCAAGAAGCCATGACAATCATAGCCATTGCCAATACTGACAGTTTTTTCATTACCATTCCTCCTCGTAGATTTCTAAACTCTTGATATTATCAACCTGACTGCCATTGACAGCAGCGAATGCCTGCTCCCCGGATATTTCCACAATGGAGATTTCAGGACTTTTGTAATTCTTCGTTTGTACCATTTCTTTATTGAATATTGTTAATTAATTTATTATCAGCATCATGACACCCGTCATGCTCACCAGGACAAGTCCGATAAGTGACTCGTAAGGAATCAGACGGAGCCTTTCCTTGAGGTCCATTCCGATGGAACCGCCGGTGGCGTGGAAGAACGAGCCGTGCGGAAGGTGGTCCAGGACGGTGGCACCCGCATTGGTCATGGCCGCCGCCCAGACAGCATTGACCCCGGCAGCGAGAACAGTCTGCGCGAATGAAGCAGAGGCAATCGTGGCACCGGCAGTCGTGCTGGCCGAAGCCGCACTCATCAGGATCGACGAAACCGGCGCAATCAGTGCCGCACCGCCGTCCCATCCTGCAATCAGGCTAATCAGCAGGTCTTTTACTGCAGACGCCTTGATGACACCCGCAATCGTACCCGTACCCACCAGGAGAACCGCAATCGGGGACATCTTCTCCAACCCGTAGCTCATGCTCTCCAGCGTGCTTTTCCACTTGCGCGTCGCCAGAACCCCTGCAAGACCGCCTGCCGGCAGAGCAATGGCCGGGTCAATGGAGATGCCGAAAACCGGTCTCAGGACCATCAGCAGCACAGCCACAAGCGGGCCAGTGATACTTGCCATAAATGACGGCAAATCAGTCTTGGAACAGTCAGTTCCCTCCGCATCCTTCATATCCGAAAAACCCTTGTCTGGCAGCATCGGCAATATGATGAAAATCAGCGCAGCCATTCCGACCAGTGCCGGGACAATGCCCGCAGCCATAACTGACGACAGCGGCGCGTCATAGTTTTCCGCAGCAATGATGGTGTTCGGGTTAGGGGAGACGATATTTCCGCATTTTCCGCCACCGATCAGCGCTAAAAGCACTTTTCCCTTGGACAATCCCATCTCCTTGCCGATCATTATGGCGATCGGAGCCACAGTGATGACAGCCACGTCGATAAATACGCCCACGCCGGTGAGGATAAATACGGACAGGGCCAATGCAAGGAAAACATTGCGCCGTCCGGCCTTCTCCACGATGGTCAGAGCTATCTTGTCAGCCGCGCCGGTCTTGACCAGCACACCGGTCAGCACGCCGGCAGCAAGAATCCTGACAATGGCAGGGGAGATGTCCCGCACGCCGGAAAACATTTCCTTGATTGTCAGGTCGAAACCCCATCCGGACATAAGGCCGCTGACCACAGCTCCGAGAATCAGAGCATAGACAGGGTGGCATTTCTTGAGTATCAGAATAATTGCAAGCGTAAGACCGATTGCAACTGCAATTGCGCTATTCATTGAGCAGTAAACGTTTGACAGTTTCGTAAATATTGTGTTTGGCAGTTTCCGGACGCATTGCCTCAGCCAGGCTCATCCCTTGTGGACTTACGGCCTCGATGATATGGAAACCGCCTTTCAGGAGCATCTGCTCATCTCTGATGGCGCCACTCACGAGCGCTACAGGAATCCCCATCCGTCTTGCTCTCTCGAGAACGCCGGCAGCGGTTTTTCCCTTCAATGTCTGGTAATCCGAGCAGCCCTCTCCGGTGATGACAAGATCTGCCCCCTCAATGACTTCATCGAACCCGATCTGGTCCAAAATCATGTCCACACCACGTCTCAGTTCCGCACCCAAATACGCACGGAAAGCCCCACCAAGACCGCCTGCGGCACCTGCTCCTTCCATATTGCTTACGTCAATGCCAGTGTCAGCCAGTATTTTCAATGCATATCCGCGCAGTCTTTCCTCCAGCACTTCCACATCCTCTTCCGAAGCCCCTTTCTGCGGACCGAAAACACGGCTTGCCCCGTGGACTCCGATATATGGAGTATCCACATCGCAGGCTATCGTAAACGACAGGCCGCTGGCCTTTTCCAGGAACCCGTCTGCGCTTATCATTCCCATTCCCCCGTCATTGGTCGCGCTGCCGCCGAGCCCGATGAGGAAGCGTCTGCAGCCTTTGTCGATGGCGGCCAATATCAGCTCGCCCAGTCCTCTGGTGGTGGTAATCAGTGGATTGCGCTCTTCTTTGGTCAGAAGCGTAAGTCCGCAGGCAGCAGCGGATTCAATGATGGCAAGATCTCCTGCCACCCCATAAACTGCCTTGACAGGCCGGCCCAGAGGGTCAGAGACTTCAGCCCATTCAAGATGGCCTCCTAATGTATCCACGAGAGCATCCACAGTGCCCTCTCCGCCATCAGCTACAGCCAGACGGACGATTTCACAGTCGGGATACACCTCGGCCACGCCCTCAGCTGCAGCCCGGGCAACCTCAGAGGATGACAGGCATCCTTTATATGAATCACAAGCGATGACTATTTTTTTCATACCTTGATAAATATGTCCTTTTTGTACATCAAGTGCAGAATCAGATAATTCAGCAGCAGATAAGCCGACCAGAACAGCACCTTGTCCCAGCCCTCTCCCACGAGATTGCACAGTCCGCCGCAGAAGAAATTGACAGTATATTTCAGGTCAATGAACTTGGGCAGCAGGAAGATGGCGATGGAATTCATGCCCACCACCCTCAGCGGAAAAGCCCATTTCTGATAGCCCTTGACATCGATTATCCAATAGAAAAGCGCAAGCATAGCGACAGAATAACCACCCACGACAAGCGTGAAGGAACTGCTCCACAGCTTCTTGTTCAGTGGAAGCCAATGTGACCATACCAGTCCGATGACAGTCATGACCACAGCTGCTGCGAGCATATACAGGCACTTCTTGTTTCCGCTGTGCTTGCTGAGCCGCAGATATTCGCCGGTGAAGTTTCCCAGCATTGCCGTAACTACAGCCGGGAACGTACTCAGCAGCCCCTCAGGCTCATAGACGCCTTCCTTGTATATACGGCCCGCGAACAAAGTCCGGTCGATATAAGCGGCGATGCTTCCCTCGACACAATGCGGCGATGTCCCTGCCGGCGCATCAGGAGCCACAATGAAACTGACTGCCCCATAGACTGCCAGGATCAATGCAGCGATGACTATCCGCCAGCATGGCTTGAAATTCATATACAGAATGGAAGCCAGCATTCCGGCAACTCCTATTCGCTCCAGTACACTGAAAAACCTGTGAGGTCCGCTCTGGAATTTCAGCAGTCCGTTGCATATCATGCCGAGAAATACCAGCATGGCTGCTCTCCAGAATACCTTCAGGTAGATCTGGCCCTTGGTCCTGCCGACGCTTACCTGCTTCGCGTAGGAAAACGGAAACGATACTCCCGCTATAAATATGAATAGTGGGAATATGGTATCGTGATGTGTCAGACCGTCCCATGCCACATGGTGCATCTGTGCTTCCAGCCAGCAGGATTCCCCGCCAGGGAACAGACAGCATATGGCTCTGATGAGGTAGGCGAGACCTGCTATGAAAAGCATGTCGAAACCCCTGAGCGCATCCAGTGATGCGAGACGTCCGTTTGACTGTAGATTATTCATGCCTCAAATCTGCATTGTACTTGTTCCAGAGTTTTTTCACGACCTCGATTTCGTCCCCGCTCTTCTCGGTAGGGAAGCATGTCGTGTCGGAAATCCAGTTCCATTCGTAGTCCTTGCATTTCTGGGCAAACTCGTTCTGGTCGAAGTGGCCCCAATTTGCGAGGACATCCTCGAAGAACAGACCCCATCTCTGCCTGTAATAGCCGTCCATCATACCGGACCACTGCTTGCAGGCATAGTCGAAAAGCTTGCAGTCCTTGTTGCCCCAAGTGCCCAGGAGATTTCGTGCATTCTTCTCGTAGAGCGCTGATTCTTCGGCATTTGTACCCATGGCCTTGGCACTTTCGAGCCATACGCCGAGCAGGAATTCCTTTCTTGTGGCCAGCAGCGTGTCCATATCCGAAATCAGGGCATCGAAAGCCTCCGCATTGGCCTTGAACGCCTCCATGTCACCATTCTTGTAGTCTGCGGCGAACTTCTGCTGAATCACCGAAGCATAATCTGCAAGCACCTGACGGGTGATATCTACGATGTCGTACCTGTAGCCGTCGCTCCCTGATAGTTCATCAATGCAGGAATACAGTGCCTCCCAGGCCTTTACGAGGTCTGTCCGCTCATAACATTTGTTGGTATTCGTACAACCCTTAGGGTTCTCCACGAATGTCGGACGTCCTGAGATGATGGATTCGTGACCGCCATTGTTCACATTGTTCTCGAAGGCAGTAGCGAAAATGCCCTTCCAGGCCTTGACCGCTGCAGGAGAGAGCTTGCCGTAACGGTTTGTCGTATAATTCTTTATAAATGAGTCAATGTCCACAGGCCTGCCTTCGTTCCATACGTTTTCCAGCATGAGCGCGTAGATGATAGGGGTGTGTCCGATGCCTTCCGGAGTCAGGCCGATGCCGCTCATCCTTCCGGAAGTTGAGTCTGCCAATGCATCAGCAGGGTCGTTCGCCACCGAAGTTGCGTTTCCGGACAATGTTATGTTCTGTCCGAAGTTCTGCAGCATGCACCAGAGCCAAGGTTTGCCATAGTAGGCATGGGTACGGTTCCAAACTGGGAATCTCTCGCTCCACAGGTCGAGAATCAGCATCTTGTCATCCGGTACGGCTGACAGAAGTGCCTGAATCTGAGGGTCATGCCAGAAATGCCTTTCGTGATGGAACATCCATCCCTGCATAACCCATACGGCCTCCGGATCCACCTCCGACATCGCGTGGTAAACCTTGGCGCTTACCCCTTTCAGATATTCCGGGTCATCTGTCGGCGGTATGTTTTCATTAAAGGTATCGGCTGTGTAATAATGGTTTGTACCATAAATCTCTGTCTGCGTCTCGAGGAACAGCTTTCCGATTTCGGAGAACATTTCCTCGGAAGGGTCCAGCACATAGGTTTTCGGGAAATTCACCCACTGCGTGTTCTTCGCCTTCACGTCAGGGAATTTTTCGATCAATGCAGGTGGCACGTGGCCTGTAAATGAAGGCAGAATCGGAGTCATGCCCAATGACCTTTCACGATAGAGGATCTGCTTCTGCAGCTGCTCGTGCTTTTCCATGAAACTCTGAGGCAGAGGACCGCACCAGCCGTCCAGGTTGCCCATCCAGAACCAGTTGAAATATGCAGGACCGCTGAAGAACGACTCGAGGTCTTTGTCAGTAAGGCCCAGCTTGTGGTAAACCCTGCGCCAGATGGAGTTCTGACCGGTGATGGCCAGCGGCATATTGATACCGTTCAATGCCATCCAGTCGATTTCCTTCTGCCATCTGTCGAAGTCCCACCAGCTCATACTGTAGTTGAATGTGCAGTAGTTCAGGTAGTAACGCCATTTGTACGGTGAAGTCTTCGTCACCTTTTCCTCCGGCAGAGGCAGGCTTTCGGGGAGGACGGTATTGCTTCCGCACCAGCTCAGGTGGAATCCGCAGAAATCGCGCAGATACTGTCCGAGCGCACTTGCGATGCTTACTCCATTGTTTCCGCCAAGTACGATTTTCCCGTTTTCGGCGCTGAACTCGAAGTAGTCGAGACTGTCCTGACGTTCCGGAAGAAGACGGACGATGAAGTCTGCTGACCTGCCGGAAGTGACACGGTCAATGAGGCCTTTCACGGCATTGACCTGTTCTTTTTCTGTAAATACGGTCTGTGTCGCCTTGTCCGTGCCGCAGCCGACAAGAACTGAAGCGACAAGTGTCAATGTCGTGAAAATGATGGCTGCGCGTGATATCCACGCCATCCCGGATGTGCTACTTTTCATTTGCTATGAGTTCTTTTGCGACCTCCAGAGGAGAGTCAAATGGTTTTGTATTGCTGTGATAAGGGGTGTTGATCCATTCCTCTTTCCATTCTTCCATCATCTCCGGCTTTTCGGAGAAATGGATTTCGATCCGCGGAATGTAATAGTCCTTTATGAGTCCGGACCAGAATCTCGCCGCGTAGTCCTCCTGCCATCCGCCCCATGTGGTGATGAGCCTCTTGGCATTGGCCTCCCTATGATCCTTTTCGATGCTGCTGCCTTCATTTCTTGCGTCAGCAATCCATCTGTCGAGCCTGTGGAGAGGATGGGATGCGAGCAGACGGTCCACGTCGGAGAGTATGGCGACGGTCTTTCTCAATTCTTCCCTGCCTTTTTCATTGCGTCCGAGCTTCAGGGCCTTTTCATAATGTCTGTCAGCGAGTTCCCCGAGCCAGAGTGAGGCAAATTCGATGGCGTCATTGAAATAGAGAGGTGAGTCTGCGTATTTGTCCGACAGGCTGAGGAAGATTTCCACTGCCTTTCCGAAGTCATCGTTTATGTCGTGACGGCTTACTCTTCTCTGGTCGTGCACCACTGTCTGCCAGGTGAAGCGCGGGTATGAATATAGTGAACTATATACGGATTTGTGCAATAATTTCCACGCTTCCCTCATCCTTTCGTCGCTGAAGCCGTAGCGTGCTCGGCAGTAGCTTTCCAGCCATCTGTCTATGTCAATGCTGTCTTTCGTCCAGCCCATATCGGCGAGCAGTTCATAGACGACTTCATTGTTCTCAAGGCCTTCCGGGGCGCTGCCGAAGCCGACAAGATTGTCCGCATATTCTGAAGCAAGCGCTTCTGCCGATGCTGTGGCGTACATGTCCAGGTCGCCTGTCGGGAGAACTTTTCCTCCGAAATTCGGCACATAGCTGTATATCCACTTCTTTCCGTGGAAGCCCTGCTGGACTTTCCAGGTCTGCTCGGTGTGCCATACCCATTTCGGATAGTCATTACCGAGGTCAATGATGATCATCTTGTCGTCAGGCACTTCGGAGAGCATTGCCTTGAGGCTTTCCGGATCCCAGAAATCGTGCTGGTAGCCGAATGTCCAGCCTTGTGTAACCCAGATGGCATCAGGGTCGCCGGCGGTGATGGAACTGTAGATGGACTTGCCGTATTCTGCGAGCAGCTTGTGCTTGCCGACTGTGTCTCCTTCCTCTACAGATAGTTTCATTTCATTGAAACTGTCTGAAAGCCAATATTTTGCCTTGCCGAATTCTTTCTCCCACTCCTGTACGAAAAGTTTTCCGATTTTGGTGAACCACGGTGAGTCAGGGGAGAGCACGCAGGCATTGTCCTCAATCGGGAATCCGCCCCAGGTGAGCTGTCTTGCCTGGATTTCAGGATGTTTTTTCATCAATGCGGGCGGGATGAATCCTGCGAATGCCGGGGCTACAGGTTCCATTCCGAGTTCTCTCATCCTGTCGAGTATCTTGTGCTGGAGCTTGACCTGAGATTTGTGCCAGTTGTCGTTGAGCGGGCCGTCGAAGCTGTTCAGGTTGCCCATCCTGTGCCACGGCAGGTGAGCTGCTCCCGTGAAGAACAGGTCGATTTCGTCAGACTCCAGACCGAGCTGCAGCCATACCCGTTTTGCGATGGCTTCTGCTGCCACGCTTGCCAGAGGCATATTCACTCCGTGAAGGGCCATCCAGTCGATTTCCTGAGACCATCTGTCCCAGTTCCAGTATGGTGCTGTGTATCCGAATGTGCAGACATTCAGGAAGTAACGCAGCTGATACGGGGATGTGGCTTCTTCTTTCCAGTCAGGCCATTCCTGCGGGATGTTCAGTTTGCTTCCGCTCCAGCATATCATCGAGCCGCAGGCGTCGCGAAGGTATTTGTCCATCGCGTAGCAGATCGCGCTCGGACTGCTGCCCTTGAGCGTGAGGTGGCCGCCTGTGGCTTCGATTTCATACCGGTCCAGCCCTTCCGCCGTCTTGGAACTCATCTGAATTGAAACATTTTCGAGTTTTCCCATCGTTCTTTCGAACACGCCTTCAGATGCTTTGACGATGTTGTCCCCTGCATCCTTCCCGCTGCTGCAGGAAAGGGCTAACGGCAGAATTGCAAATGAAGCTATAATTCCAATGATTTTTTTCATTGCTGAACCGGATTATTTAGATTTTAGTATTACTTGGAAGATGGGGAGAAGGTCAGTCCTCCCCACCTTAATTGTGCCTGCAGATTATTCTGCTATTTCGCACTGGGTCTTGATGTCGAGGTAGACTGGTTTCATGAAGAGATCCTTCGCCTTTTCCGGATCAATGAACCTCAAGCCATCCTTCTCTACAAAGGTCTGGGCGTCATCATATTCGAACATCATAACCTGGATGAGTCCGTAATAGTAGCGTGGAGTTTCTTCTCCTTCTGCTTGTCTTACGGAACGGATGATAATGTAGTCGCCTGCACGCTGAACTTCCTCAAGTGACTTGCCGTTGCCTGCTCCAACCCATTTGCGGAGATATGTCTTGCCGCCGAGGCTGGTAGGTTCCTCAGTTACGCCGAGAGTTGAGTTGTCGAGTTTTCTCTGGATTTCGCCGAGCGCATAGAAAGCCTTGATCTTCTCAAGGTTGGTTTCTGCTTTCTTGAGATTGACGAATATATTGTCAACAGCTGTGAAGAGTTCAGGATGATAGCTCTTGCCTGCCCATGATCCTCTGACATACTTCATTGTGAAATTAATGTCAACATTCTCGTCCATAATCTGATGGTCGCCATACTTGTAAGTGTCGCACTGGCGTCCTGTTGTTCCGCCACCAAGAGAAGATCTCTTCATTCCCGAGTACATATAACCTCTCTGGCTTGAGAGAACTACATTTTTTGCTGTATTCTCTAAAACATTGAGGAAGCAGAAGCTGGCGTTCTTTCCGTCCACGGCGAGGAGGTCGTTGAGGCTGAGGATGTGCTCGACCTTGCCGCCTACCTTCACACCGTGCATTGAGAAGAATGATTTGGTGTCAGAACCTGCTCCGGTGAATTCGTCCGGATACTTCTCAGGGCTGTTCTCGTGGTTTTCAACCTTGTTGTCTGGGTAGAGCACGGCAGCGTCGTTGAAATAAACATCGCCTTTTGGCTCTCCTGTTACCTTCGGAGCGTCGAAGTAGAACTTCTTGGCAGCGTCAGAAGTTGAAAGAACAACCTCGATTGCGTTGATGTCCTTCGAATCAGCAAAGAACTCTACAGATGCAGTAGTGCCGTCGATGCTTCCTTCCTGAGCTTCTCCTACAACTGCGAATGTGCCGTCTTCTGCTTTCTTTGCACCGGTGAAAACAACCTTGTCAATAGCAGTGTTGCTGGTGATAGTTCCGGTAAGTGCGACCGGTTCGCCGTAGGTGAGTGCCCCTACAGTTTCAAGTGCGAACTCTGCATCAAGTTCTTTCTTGCCGTCATTGTTTTTGTCGCAGCTTGCGAACAACATAGTAAGTGCTGCTGCGAAAAGTAATGTTTTTTTCATGATTTTTGTAATTTATGTGGTTGATAATAATTTATTTCATTTCAATGTCAGCTATTACAGGGAAATGGTCAGAGAGAATTTTTTCTTTGCCGACTCTCGTTTCGATAAGTTTTACACCATTGCCCTTTCTGCTGTAGATGTAGTCGATTTTCATGGACGGCTTCATCGTGCTGTATGTCAGTTCTCTGTTGGTAAGATCATCCCAGCCTTTTCTGAGGAATGCCATTTCCGGACTGTCAGGCTGTGCATTCATGTCACCTGCCAGGAATACTGGATTCTTGATGCTCTTCACCTTCTTTTGGATGAATTTGACCTGCTCAAGTCTCAATTCCGCAGAACTTACTTCCAGATGAGTGCAGATGTAGGTGATAATCTGTCCGTCAGGAAGCTGGATGTCAGCTATGAGCATTGCTCTCTGTTCCTTCTTTCCGATGTTCGGGAGAAAGACTCTTTCGCTGCGGACGATAGGGTAGCGGCTCAACAGTCCGATGCCGTAATATCCGCCACGGTAGTCGATGGTCTTGCCATAGATTCCGAACATTCCGGTTTCTTGAGCGAGTTCATTGATGAACTTGACTCCATTCTGTTTCGGAGCTCTTTCGCGATGCGTGTCCCAATCGCATTCCTGAAGCGCGACAATGTCGGCGTCAAGAGATTTGATATAAGACCCGATTTCCGTCATTGAGGCGATTTCTCCGAATCTGAGATTGTAGCTCATCACGCGCAGTTTGCCGTCTCCTGCGAAGCTGTTCAAGCAGAAGAGAAGTGCAACAGCGGCTGTGACAAATCTGAGTTTTTTGATCATAATTTTATTTTTTCGATAGTAATTCTGTAATAATCAAGGTTTACCGTTTTCTTGCTTTCAGCGGTTCTGCAAACGTATTCCGGTGGACAGATGACGTAGAGACTCCATCCCTCTGTACCTTCAGAAATGAATGAGCGGCAAGAATACGATGCGACTTTCTGTTCAAGTTCCTTTTCGAGTCCGTTCTTCACGCGGCCGATGATGACTGCATTTTCCGAAAGCTTCAAGCTCTTTTTGCTGAAGATTTCATCCAGCTGCGCCATCTTGTCGATTCTGCTGGTATAGATGGTTGTTCTGCCGGGAATACCTGTCTGTATGTGTATATCGGCTCCTCCGAGGAATACGTCTGAATCGTATATGCCGTCGAAATCGGCAATTGCCGTTTTCGTGATGATTCCGCAGCCTTTCGTTACCTGCATTCCGGTCGGCTCCTGCTGGACGAAATATGGCCAGATATTGTTGTCCCTGCAAATCTTCATGAATGGATTAGAGTCTCCTACGGTGAAGTCCATTCTGTCAAAGAAGAATATCACAGCCTTTTTGCCTTCCGCACCGAGGATGTGGTTTTTTGCTATGTTCACGTCCCTGCGTGCAAAATAACTGTCCTTGTCTTTGAGGTCGGTAAAATAATCCACTGCAAACGTGTTGTTGGTATTCATCTCTGCCGGTGGTTCAGGTAATTGGGATGAAGGTGGAGTGTCCGGCCCCTCTGGGCTCTCTGTTTTTTTTGAGCAGGCGCAAAGTAGCGCGGCTGCAAGTGCTGTCGTCAATATGATTCTTTTCATCTCAGTTTTCCTCATAAATCAGGTCCGCCATCACAAAACAGTGGTCTGACATGTCAGGCCTTGCAATGATTTTGTAGTTTTCGTACTTCCATTTCTTGGGATAGCCCATAATGTAGTCCAGCTTCACTTTCGGATTGTCGGAAGGTATGGTGAAGCCGGTTCCTTCTCCGATTTCCTGCCAAGTGTTCTTGACATATCTGATCGGGTCGCTGTCTTCTTCAGCATTGTAATCTCCGATCAGCAGGGTCGGAGTCAGCTTGTCCTGCTCGAAGATTTTCTTGTTCACGTCAACGAAATTGCGGATCGTGATTTCTGAAGATTCGAGTGCGAGATGCGTCGTGGCAACTCTCACTGTACCACCCTGAGGCAAGCGGACATAAATCCATCCGGCGCTTCGCGGCTCACGCGAACCTGCGATAGTGCTGATGATCTTTTCTGCTTTGAGGAAAGGATATTTGCTCAGCAGAGCCACTCCGAAACCGCCGCCCTGATAGGTGAATGACTTGCACCAGTATGGGAACATTCCGGTAGCTTGGGCCAATGCGTTGAGAAAGTCCGTGTTTCCGTTTCGTTTTGTGAAGTGGTCCACCTCTTGGAGACATACGACATCTGGAGCGTATTCGTTGATAAGCTCAGCATAAGGTTCCACCTTGTGGTCGGCGTAGAGTGCACCTTCCTTGATGTTCATTGACATCACCCTCAGGCCAAACCTCTCTCCTGCAGAAGCCTGCAGGAAGGAGGTGCAAATAGCCATGAGTGTGACCGCAAATGCAATTGTGATATTTCGGGTCTTAATCATTTTGTTCTTGTGGATTTGATCAGTTCCATCCCGGGTTGTTCGGAGCGAGATTCGGGTTCAGCTGCATCTGTTTGAACGGAATAGGGAGAAGATAATTCTTGTTCGGATCAAATGTCCTGTTTGATTCGAGGATAAGGTACTCCTTGCCGTTTACTGACTGCCATTTGAGCTCTGAGAGTTTGATCTTGAGTCTGCTCTGGTCGAGATAGTCTTTTCTTACTCCGAGAAGAGGTTGTCCGAGAAGTTCGCCCTGTTTCCATCTGATGATGTCCAAGTATCTGTGGCCCTCAAGGAAGAGCTCCACACGGCGCTCTCTCCTGATTTCAGTGCGGATGTCTGAACCGGCAGGAGGAGTGAGAGTCATATGAACCATTCCGACGCGGTCGCGAAGAAGGTTGATGCTCTTGTCGAGGTCGTCTTGGGTGAGCTGTCCGAGCATTTCCTTTGCCTCTGCATAGTTCAGAAGGACTTCAGCGTATCTTATGATAATGATGTCGTTGTCGTCGTGTCCTACGAACTTGACGGTCTCGGGCTCGACATACTTTCTCGTGTAGTAGCCGGTATAGGTCATGCAACCATCCTTGTTATTGTCAAATTTAGGATATGTGAAGATTGATTTGTCTGTATTCAGCAAATCGCCGCTTGTTCCGCCTTCCCATTTTGTTCCCGGGGTGAGGATGGACATAGTCATTCTCGGGTCTCTGTCTTTGAATACATCTTCGTATTTGGTCACGCTGTCAGGATTCCAGATTTGTCCGTCCTTAGTGAGATAGCACTCTATCATGCTTGCTGTAGGAACGAATCTGGCATAGTCCCCCGGCACCCAACATTCCCTTGAAAGGTTGTGTGATGTCCTTGCCGTCTCGCCGAGGTCATAATTATAGACGAACGCGATAAGGGTTTCGTGATTTTCGCTGTTTCTTGAAGCTCTGCCCTTGTAGGTGAAGAGGTCAAGGTAGTCGCTTTCAGGATGTCCTGTGCTGTAGAGTTTGTAATAGGAGGAACTCATTGCCCTTTCGCATGCTGAAACGGCATCCGCATATCTTCCATTGTAAAGGTAGATTCTGCTCAAAAGGGCGAGGGCAGCAGTCTGAGAAATGTGTCCGAAGTCTGCCGAACCTGCCGCAATGTATTCCGGGAGAGCCTTGTAGTGGTCCTCGAGGTCTTTAGTTACTCTGTCGATTACATCTTCTCTCTTGTCTCTTCCTCTGTACACGTCAGGAGAATCGACATTGAGTTCATCGGTAATGAGAGGAACGTCGCCGAAGAAGCTTGTGAGAACCCAGTAGTTGTAGGCCCTGTAGAAATATGCCTCTGCGGCATATCTTTCTCTCACCTCTTCCTTTACACCGGTCGCGCGCTGGTAGTTGTTGAGGAAATAGTTGGTCTTTCCGATACCGCTGTATGCCGCATACCAAACGGAATTGATCTGGCTGATGTCGGAGGAGAAATATCCTCCGCCGATGTTTCTCCAGGCTGTAGATACTGCCCACGGAGCGCTGTCACCTGCGATTTCGGTCCTGTTGAGCCATTCCTTTCCGACAAGACTGTTGGTGAACGTGTTGGTTACACTGCGAAGGTGCTGTTCTGTCTGCCAGAAGTTCGCGTCCGTCAGTTTGTCGTGCGGCATCCTGTCAAGGAATGAATCGTTGCAGGAAGTCAGCATCAATGCTGCGGACATCAGAAATATATGTATGTTCTTTTTCATATCTGACTGTATTTTCAAATTTCTTGATGATTATGTTTCTACTTGAAACTGAGGTTGACGCCGAATACGATTGTTTTTACGAGCGGATAGTATCCTCCCTTGGAAACAGGGGTTTCAGGGTCGTATGCGTAGAAGAACTTGCTGAAAGTGAAGAGGTTGTCCGCAGACACATAAAGTCTCAGATTGTCGATTCTCGCTTTCTTCATCCATTTCTCAGGGAATGTATAGCCGAGCTGGATGTTCTTTACTCTAAGGTAGGACGCATCTTCAAGCCAGTATGTAGAGAATGTATTCTGGTTGAATCCTGTGTTGTAGGTAAGACGCGGATATGGCGCATTCGGATTAGGATTGGATACCACATCATATCTCTTCATGTGGATTTTCTGTGGATAAGCTGCCATATCCTGGAATGCGTGGCGGGCTGTTCCCTCAAGGTATCCGTCGCATTTTCCTACACCCTGGAGTACGAAACTGAAGTCGATGCCTTTCCATCCGAGATTTCCTCTCACGCTGTAGGTGTAGCGAGGAATGCTGCTGCCGATTACTGTTCTGTCATACTCCGGCATGATTCGTCCGTCAGGTTCCCCGTTAGGGCCGCTCAGGTCCTTGTATTTGATGTCACCAGGCTGGTATTTGTAACCCATGACGACAGGAATCTTCGGGAGATTGTAGGTGTGGGTCTCAGGATTGTTGATCTTGAAGTCTTCAGGCGTCATGAGACCGTCTGCTATATAACCGTAGAAAGCATCGATAGGATATCCGACCTGACGGATCTGATAGCCGCTGAGGTCCGGTTGGTTTCCGCCGAGATCGACAATCTTGTTCTTGACGTCAGAGAGGTTGAATCCGATTCCGTACTGGAATTCTCCGATCTGGTCTCTCCAGTTCAAGTCCATTTCCCAACCCCTGTTGTTCACTTTTCCTGCATTCTGTTCTGAAGGCTTTGCTCCCATCTGTGAAGGATAGTTGAATTTGAGAAGGATGCCTTCGGTCTTCTTGTCATACCAGTCGAAGGTGAAGGTGAGCCTATTCTGGAACATAGCGAGATCCAGTCCGAGGTCAATCATCTTAATCTTCTCCCAAGACAGGTTAGGATTGGAGAGAGTTGTCTGCACATATCCTGTGGTTGCCTTGGTTCCAATCATGGAAATGCCTGAGGTATATGCCTGAAGGACAGAGAGGTAAGGATAGTTTGACGAACCTACGTATTGGTTTCCGAGCATACCCCATGACGCTCTGATCTTCAAGTTGTCGAGGTACTTTCTGGTAGCTGCCATGAAGTTCTCTTCAGTGATTCTCCAACCTGCAGAAACAGAAGGGAAGAGTCCGCCGCGGTTGTCTTTGTGGAAACGTGAGGACAGGTCGTAGCGCAGGTTGCACTCGAGCAGATATCTCTCGTTCCAGTTATAGCTCAATCGGCCGAAACCGGATCTGATTGCCCATGAAGAATAGCCGGAATCGTTGCTCATTGTCTCCGGATCTCCAAGACTGAGGGTAGGCTCCTGCTCTGTGCTGAGATTGTTTCTTGAAGCTTCGAACATGCGGGCAGTGTACCATTCCTGGGACATACCGACAACTCCGCCGAGGTTGTGCTTTCCGAAGTGGAAGTCAAAGTTGCTCTGAAGGATGAATGTCTGCTGGATATTTCTGTAGTCAATATTCTTGATGGAGTTCGGTGACTGGTATTTGTTGGTCTCCCCATTGTCCGGATTGACGAACGTGATGGTCTTCTTGAGAATGTCTTTCAATCCGTTGTAGGATGTGAGGTTATATGTCGCGCTGACGTCCCAGCCCTTGAGAATGTCCACTTTGACAGTTTCCATTATCGAGAGTTCGTCTGCATCTGTCTTGATCCTGCCGCCGTCGTACAGGACAGCTACCGGGTTGGTGTTGCCACCGCCATAACCCCAAGAGCCGTCTGTGAAACGGAGAGGGGAGTTAGGCGCGATTCGCATTGCATTGTAGATGGCTCCGCCGCCGCTGGTGAGCGAACTTACAGGAGAAGTCACTTTTGTGGTGGTGTATCCGATGTTGGATGAGATGGTGACTCTGTCAATGAGTTTCGTGTTGATTTTGAAACGTATGTTGTGCCTGCGCTCTCCAGTGCTGTTTCCGGCTGTGAGACCGTCCTGGTCGAAGTATCTGTAGGACAGCATGTAACCGCTGTTTCCGAGGGTTCCGTTGAGGCTGACAGAGTAGTTCTGCTGAGGAGCCACCTTCTTGAGGACTTCGCCGACCCAGTTGGTGTTTCCGAAATAGTTAGGGTCCGAGTTGTTGCGCACCTTGTCGAAATGTTCAGGAAGCCAGGCTGCCGGGCTGCCTACATTCTTTCTTGCCTCGTTGTCGAGGGTCATGAACTCGATCGCGTCGCACATCTCCGGCAGTCTTGTCGGAGTCTGTATTCCGGCATAGGCTGAGAAGTTGATTCTTGTGACGCCGTCTTTTACAGTGGCGAGCTTCTTGGTGGTCACGAGAAGGACACCATTTGCTGCCCTGGCTCCGTAGATTGCTGCGGAAGCCGCGTCCTTGAGGACTGATACGCTTTCGATGTCTTCCGGGTTGATGGATGTGATGTCACCTTCGACACCGTCGATCAGAATCAGAGGATTGGCATTGCCGATGGTTCCCACTCCACGTACTCTGATGGTGGTATTTGCCTGTCCTGGCTGTGATGAGGAGTTTACGACCGTCACACCCGGGAGAAGTCCCTGAAGTCCTGAAGCGACGCTTGAAATAGGTCTTGCATTCATTTCTTCACTATTGATCATCGCCACCGCACCGGTAAGATTGACCTTTTTCTGGACACCGTAGCCGACAACGACGGTCTCCTGGAGCATCTGAGTGTCTTCAGCGAGGACCACTTTTCTCGCAGCTGCTGAACCGGCAACTATGATCTGTTCCTTGTAGCCGAGGCTGCTGATTCTGATCTTGGTCTGGGCTGAAGGTACTATGAGTTCCCAATTTCCGTTGGCGTCAGTGATGGTGCCGCCCATTGCTCCTTCAATCAGCACGCCTGCACCTATTATAGGCTCTCCGGTACTGTCAATGACAGTTCCGCTGGCCTTGAATGTCGTCTCTTTAGTTTCTTTGTCAATGTCTTTCTTCTCCTCGCTGAGCACGATCTGATGGCCGTTTATCTCATATGAGATGGCCAGGCCGCTGAAAATTCTGTCGAGGATGAATTCGATGCTCTTGTCCTTCGCATCGATGCTTACCAACGCATCTTTGTCAGGGAGCATGTTACTGTAGAAGAAGCTGTACTCGCTTTCGTTCTCCAATGTAGCAAGGGCCTCCGTAAGAGGAACGTCCTTGAATGAGACACTTATCTGTCCGTGCAGAGGTGCCGCATTCAGCAATACGCTGAAGAACAACGTGATGATTAAAAGTTTTGCTTTCATTATTATTGTTATTGGTGTTATTGTTTTGTTTTTACATGGTGGTCAGGTATTCAGGATGCCTCTTAGGTACTCGGGCGTTATTTGCGTCCCGTGCGCCGTCTGCTGAACTTTATCGTGTTGTAGTACATCTGGGCTTCCACCGGCGATGTCGCTGTGATAAGGTCAAGCACATTGTTCAGAGAACTGTTTCTCACAAGTCCCGTGTAGGAGTAAGCCGTCACGCTTTCGTCCTCGAAGATGACATTGACATTGTACATTCTCTCGAGAATTGCTCCTATCTCCTTGAGGTTGTTATTGTTGAAGAAGAGTTCATTGTCACGCCAAGGGATGAGGTGGTTTTTGTTCGGCGCGTCATATTTCCTCATCTCGCCGCTTTTTACATTGTAGCTTATTTCCTCTGCCGGCTTCATGAGCATTTCCCTGCCGTCTGCAGTCGCCTTCACGCAGCCTTCGACCAATGTTGTAACTATCTCCGGTTCAGAATTGTAAGCTCTTACATTGAACTTGGTTCCGAGAACCTCGACCTTCATCTGTCTGGCTGATACGATGAGCGGAATCTCTTCATTGCGGGCGACTTCGAAATAGGCTTCGCCATTCAGGTCAATGTCGCGGTTCTTCACATTGAAATCAGATGCATAACGGATCGAACTGCCAGAGTTGAGCATGACCTTGGTCCCGTCCGGGAGTGAAATCGTGCTTTTCTGACCGTTCGCGGCGATGCACTCAAAGACATTGGCCTCGGCCTCTCTGCCCTTGCCTGCCACGAATCCTGTAACGACAGCTATGGCGACCACGGCAGCCGCCGCAGTCCACTTGAATATTCTTCTGAACAGCAGTTTCTTCTGTGCCTTGATTCCGATAAGCAGTTTTCTGCGGATTCTCTCCTTCTGGATGCCTGACATTCCGCCACTTGCGTTCTGCCATTGGGAAAATGCGTATTCATCGAAAGCCTGCGCTGCATCCTCCTCGTCCATCATGGCGCGGAGCTTCGCATTTTCTTCGGCTGTAGTCTTTCCGGAAATGTATTTTTCAATCAGTGAATGAAATCTTTCGGTTTCCATATTCTGTGGTTTTGCTATATGTATCCACAGAATCCATAAAACCTTACAAGAAAAATGAAAAAATTATAAAATTTTGCTCAACTTAAGATTACCGCCAGCATCAGAAGCTCTGAAATCCTCTGACGGATAGCGTTTTTCGCCCTTGCGATCTGGGTTTCCACGGTTTTGGGAGAAATGTCCAGACGTTCGCTTATTTCGTGGACGGACAGCCCCTCGATAAAGCGCATCTTGTAAATCATTCGTCTGGATTCAGGCAGGGCGGCGATTGCAGCTTCGGCTTCCGCCAATATGACGGCCGTGTCTCCAGTCTCGAACTCTTCCTGCCGGTCACCGTCGCTATTCGACACATAGTCAATGTATTTCGATGCTGTCACCTGTCTGCGCAGTTCCTTGAACACGGCATTGCGGGCTACGACATAAAGCCATGCCGGCACGTTTCCGTCAGGGGAAATCGAGGTCCTGCGGATCCACATCAGGGCGAAGCAGGACTGCGTGATGTCTTCGGAAAGGTAAGTGTCTTTAAGGATGGCGTGGGTGAAATTGAAGACCATTCCCGCGTACTTGTCATACAACGCCGAGAACGCCTCAATAGACGAGGCATTCAGCTGTTCTATGAGTATCTGGTCTTCTTTCATGATGTAGCGGGAGTTCTGTGTTGCTACCACAAAGATAGGAAATAAAGTCAAGTTTCCCGCTATTACTTGGATTTTCAGACTTTTGAGACCTCTATAGGGTGCACCAGAAGGTGACGATAAACGGTATTGAAAACTCGAGCACAAAGCCGTGGAACAGCGAAACCACAGCATATTGCTTGCCGGATGAGTCCATGATGATAGGCAATGTCGTGTCCATCGAAGTCACTCCGCCTGCGGCGATCGGAGCCAATGGCCCTGCCACTTTTACCAGCAGCGGCGACAGGAGCAATGTGAACATCTCCCGGACAATGTTCGAGAGCAATGCGATGGTACCGAGTTCCGCTCCCTTGTATTCTGTAATGAAGATACTGGACAATGAATAGTATCCGAAGCCGGAACCGACTGCCAGACAGTCTGTTGCACTGCGTCCGTGCAGCAGGAGAGCAGCGGCAAGTGCTCCTGCCAATGTGCCGAGAAGCGTGCCGACCGGAAGCAGAGACATCCGCAGGTCCAGAGTCTTGAACTTGGATATGAAACTGTTGTCGCTTCCCACTCCCGCACCCACGCAGAAAAGCAGGGCACAGAGGGCATAGAACGTAAGATTGCCCTCAGATATGCCTGAGGGAATCAGGCCTGACAGTCCTGCGGCAATGCCGATGATGAAGAAACTGATAATGACAAGGCTGCCTTTCATCTCGATTTCCTCCTGCTTATATATTGCCACAGAATCCATGCGAAAACGCAGCTTCCTGCCGTGCACAGCGTCGCAATCACGACTGCATCCAGTCCGAGTGAGGGCAATGCTGATATGATCTTCTTGTTACCGCCGACTTCCACGCCGAGCAGGAACAGCAGAATCCATATGAGCAAGGTCGTCGCCTTGGAAATCCATTGACAGTCCCGTTTTCTCAGGAGCCATCCGAAGGCAATGCCTCCGAACATGCAGCCGATAACTGTAAACATCTATTTGTCAGTATTTTGCGATTTCGTAATGATTCTATGCTGCGATTGCAGAAATGCTTTCCTGTTCTTTTCCAGTGTTGCCCGTTCAGTTTCGGGCAATGCGAAATCGCAGAATCTTTCCCATATATAGTTTACGGCCTGCTGCGACGGGTGCACCATGTCTTCTGCATAGAAACGGTAGTCCCTCAGCTCGTCCATCATGATCTCATAAGCAGGGAAGTACGCGCATTGGTCCGGATGATTCTCAACTACCGATTCCACGGCCATAAGCAGGGTGCTTTTGCTGATCTGGTTGCCGTGCGCGCCGTCTTTGAGATGCCGTATGGGGCTGACAGTGAATATGAAACGCTTCTGCGGGTACTTCCCGACAAGAGAATTGAGCAGTACCGAACAGGTCTTCAGCGAAAGCCTTTCTCGGGTGAATTCTTTGGCATCCCGTTTCAGGCAATTGGACACGATCTCGCCTGTGGCATTGAACCTGAAGGTCCAGGCCGTGCCGAGCGTGATGATTATCGTGGAAGCCTCGCGGAAGAAGGCCGATGCCTCGGCAAGGGATTCATTGGCATTGACAAGAAACTCTGCGCTTGTCGCCCTTGCGGCTGCGGTGTGGTGGCTGAATGAACAGACCAGCTGCGATCCGGCGCCCATCTGAACGCACTCGTCTTCGCCGAACGGAACAGCAGAATCCAGCCTCCGAACTGCATTGCAGACGGAAACTGGATTGTACAATGTTCCAAAAGGATTGGTGCGGACCCGGAACCCCATGTTCTTCATTATGAGGCCGATATTGTCGGAAAAACAACTGCCGAGCAGCAGGATGCTGTCATCGAAACTGATTTTTATCTTGCTTTCCGGAATATCCACCGGGGTCTGCAACTTTATCATATTTTGTCTGTTTGTGGGGAATGCTACTTTTCCATGGATTCGATTACTGAAAGGTTGGCTTTCCTTACTCTCGCCTCATCCATTTTCAGGACTTTGCGGTCGTAAGTCATAAAGCCGTTCACCTCGCCTTCCACGTCAGTGGTCTGCGTATAGACTGCTGCACTGAAGCCGCTTCTGACCATTTCTTCCAGGTCGCGCGCATATTCCACGTAAACATCTGTAACCTCATCTGAGTTCTTGTACTGTACATAGCCCCAGTTGCGGTCTTTCTGCCACAGATGGCCCTCGAGAGGCAGGCCGATTCCGCCGTATTCTCCAAGGACAGTGACGTAATTGCTGTCGAAGAAACGCTGTTTAGGACCCGGATATCTGTGCTCGTCGAGGATGTCGCCGCATTTTCTGTGGTTTCCGCCTGAAGCCGAGTTTACAAGTCTGGTAGGGTCGAGTTCCTTGGTGTATTCAGCGACTTTCTCAGTGTCGAACTGGCCCCAGGCCTCATTGAACGGAACCCATACGACTATACAAGGGAAGCAGCGTCTGGCCCCGATGATCTCGGTCCACTCCTTATAGTAGTTCCTTTTCCATTCGTCAGGTACAGGTGTGTCTGTGCCCTCGTCCCAATTATTATAGACCCACTTGTTGGTGGAGTTGTCCGCGATACTCGGCATATCCTGCCATACCATCATTCCGAGCTGGTCGCAGTGGAAGTACCATCTTGCAGGCTCTATCTTGATGTGCTTGCGTATCATATTGAAGCCCAGTTCTTTAGTCTTGACGATGTCGTATCTCAATGCCTCGTCGGTCGGAGCTGTGTAGAGTCCGTCAGGCCACCAGCCCTGATCGAGCGGGCCGAACTGGAACATAGGTTTTCCGTTCAATGCCATTCTCTTGTAGTTGTGCGAGTCAGTGACCACGGAAATTTCCCTCATTGCCGCATAGCCTTCCACCCGGTCCAGAACCTTGCCGCCACGAATTACTGAAAGGCGCAGTCCATAAAGATACGGGGAATCAGGAGACCAGGTCTTTACTTCCGGCAATGTGACTGTAACCGCCTTGCCTTCAGCTGCTTTAGCGCTTGCGATGACCTTTTCGGCCGGCTTCTCAGGAGAGTATCCGACGCCGCCCTCCAGCACTTCTGCCAATATGATGTCGCCTTCGGCTGTTCCTTTTGTCAATGTCTTGACTGTCAATGATTTCGTATCAATGTCGGCTACGGCTTCATAGCTCAGGAAGCGTGTTTCCGGCACTGTCTCCAGCCATACGCTCTGCCATATTCCCGAAACCGGAGTGTACCAGATTCCTTTAGGCGAAAGCACCTGCTTGCCCCTCGGCTGGAATGACTTGTCGCTGCTGTCTGCGACTTTCACCACGAGCTTCTGCTCGCCTTTCACATTGAGGTATGGAGTGATGTCGAACGAGAATTCCGTAAATCCGCCTGTGTGCGTTCCGAGGAATATATCATTGACATAAACATCTGCTTTCCAATCTACAGCGTCGAAGTTGAGCATCGTCCTCATCCCTTTCTGGGCCTTGGCCTGGAATGTGGTGCTGTACCACAGGTTCTCATTTGGCTGAAGGATTCTTCCGACTCCTGACAATGATGACTCGATGGCAAACGGCACGAGTATCTGGCCGTCGTTTTCTGCCGGCTGAGGCTCTCCGCATTTGGTGACGGCATAGTTCCACAGTCCGTTCAATGATTTCCAGTCGCCTCTGACCATCTGCGGTCTCGGGTATTCCGGATGGCAGGATTCAGGAGAAACCTGCTCTGACCATGTTGTACGGATGTTTTCGCCTGCCGGAGTCCAATTCTGAGCTGCTGCCGACAGCGGTAAGGTCAATGCTGTCGCAATAATTAGTGTAGTGATTCTGTTCATGTTATTATTGTGTGTAATAATTTGTAACGAAATAAAATCGAATCCTCTAAGTTACGGTTTTTCCGTTAAAATTCGTACATGTTCAACCCTGTCTCTTCGGAAAATTTCCTGCCGAGATGAGCCTTTGACGGTATCACGACCAGTTCACATGCACCGCTTATGACTGCGGAGAAAAGATGCCCGCAGATGGCGGAACAGTCTGAGCGTCCGAACGTTGCGTGAAGATGCAGATACACATTGCCGTCCTTCTCGGAGATGTTTCCGGTGAGATTTGCCATTTCCATCTGCTCCTTGAACTCCATGTCCACATATTTCTTGGTGGCAGGGTTCAGAAAACGCAGAACCACATCATTCACGGCTCCGAGACCGTAAATCTCTCCCGCCAGGATGTTCTCTTTCCTGCAGAATTCGGTCAATGCCGCAGCAACTTCACAATGATTGTCAATGCTGAGAAAATATCTGTCTTCAGCTTTCGTGTACTTGTACATAGTATAATAATTATAGGTATATCAGTATGGCTATCGCTCCGACTGCTGCTGCAATGACTGTCTTTATAAGCTTGACAGTCAGCCAGCTGCGTTTGTTTTCAGCGATCAGCGGCAGGCAAGCGTGTCCGTCCTGGGAAATGCAGTTGGCGAGCAGGACCGGGAACGGAAGAATCCCTGCGGCGAACATTGACACGAAAACAAGGTGCGGGCCCGACTCCGGAATCAGTCCGGCAGCGACCGCAATCACGAGCATAAGCCAGATGTTACCCTTGATCCAAGTTTCGATGTCAATATAGATGGACAATATCCCGAATAACGCGAGCACGCCGAATGTCCATGCGAAAATCGTAGGCAAATGCCTCTTTATCACGTGTTTCCATACGTGCTCTTTCAGGAAGTGGCGCAAGTTATGGGCGTGATTGCCGTGCTCTTCGCCATCCTCGTGATGATGGCAGCATTCCTCGTCACCGTGGCCCGCTTCGTCATGATTATGACGGCATTCCACGTCTTCGTGGCAGCTTTCCCCATTGTGATGACCGCATTCCTCGTGGCCGTCCTCCATGTGAAGGCTGTGCTTCTCCCCGTCGTGATGATGGCCGCAGTCGCAGGAATGGATCTCGTAATTGTCGTCACGGCTCCTGTCAGCGCCGATGTTCATCATCTTGCCCTTCTTCTGCATTGACCCGACAATGATTTCTGTCAATGCGCCTATGCCGATTCCGAGAACGAAAAGCCCGCACATCATCATCAGCGCAGTGCCCGGAAATTTCGCCAGCATTATGAAAGCCTCATCGCCGGTCGTGGCTATCAGCGTGGCCAGCAGCGCGCCGAACCCTATCATTCTGTGAGAGTAGAGTGATACGCCTGCAAATCCGCCGAGGCATCCCGGTATGAGACCGAGGGCTGCAGAAGTCACGATCTGTCTGCCTTTGTGCTTCTCGAGACTGTGAAACATTTTTCCCTGAGTGCAGACATTGAAAATCTCTATCAATGTCATCATCAGTATCACGAGAGCGCAGATTTCTATACTTTCCTTGAATGCATCTATGAGTGCGTCAGGTATATCGTGTGGCGTGTGGGGAAGTTCTCCGTGGATGTGTAGAGGTAAGATGAACATAGGTCTATTGGTAAATGGTTCCCGCGATATAAAGGCTTATGACGGGCCTGAGCGGTGAATTGGTCGTCAGAATTATAGCTGTTTCATTGTCCCCGACAGGGAGATTGCCCGTGTCAAGTGTGCATTTGAAAGAATTTTTTCCGCCGGAGGGAGTGTCAATGAACTCTGCCGGCACTTTCACGCTGTCGTTTTCCGCATCGCATTTGTAAATGTGAAAACCGCTGCCACCCATATTCTTGTAGGAGAATGTTGCTGTGACAGCAGTGCCTTTGCGGACTTTTCCGAAATGGTAAGTACTCGCGTCGAATATCGGCTGGGCTCCGTTTTCCTGTTCCTCGGCTGTCCAAGAAGAGAAGTCCTCCTTTGTGAAAGCCTTTATGCTCAATGCTTTATGTGGTTGACCGTTCACTACAGGAGTTGCGAAATAAGTGTTTCTGCCCCACCTTGACCTGTCTGCCGTGACGATGTATGTCATTTTAGCAGTGGTTCCGGCCGGTATCGGATTCGGCGAAATGGAGACTGAAAGGCCCGGTGACACTTTCGTAAATGAAATCCTGACAGGGGAGTTGCCGACATTGGCCACAGTCACGCCGTCGCTTTTCTGGCCGCCCTGTGACAGGTTTCCCAGTTGGAAAGAGGATTTTCGCAGGGCCAACGTTCCTCTTCTTTCAGGATATAATTCATTGAGCGACAGTTTCTTGGCGTGGACTATTCCTCGGAGTCTGAGTATCACCGGCTTCTTTATTCCCGAAATATATACTGTCAATGTCTTGTCGAAAGGGTAGGGGCCTTCGTCATTGGTGTAGGTGGCTGAAATGGTGCCTGACTTTCCCGGCAGAACCGGTTCGCGTGTCCATTTTACCCTGGTGCAGCCGCAACTGCTTACTACATTGTATATGACTGCCGGTTTGGCAGATATGTTGGTCACAGTGAACGTGCAGCTCTGCTCTCCCTGTCCTACAGTGAGGTCGCCAAAGTCGTGTATGGTCTTGTCGAAACGCACAATCCCGTCATATTCAGTGGTTTTGCCGTCAGTTTTCACCTGAGCGTACAGAGCCGCCGAAAATAAGGCTGCGGTGATAGTCGCAGCCAGATATTTGTAAATCTTCATCATTGCGGCTTAAGTTCCTGCAAAAATCTAACCACTATTGATTATTTGACAGATTTCACATACATTTGCATTCGTATAAAAGCAACAACCAAAAGAATTTTAATATTATGGCTTACAAAATTTCTGAATCAGAGTGCGTAGCTTGCGGTACTTGCATCAGCGAGTGCCCTGCAGGTGCTATTGTAGAAGGCGATGTTTATCACATTGATCCGAACCTTTGCCTTGATTGCGGCACTTGCGCCGGTGTTTGCCCTATGGGCGCGATTCATCCGGGAGACGAGTAGTACGCGTCTGGAATCCGACACGAGAGAGACCTGCGGCTATGATGCTGCCGGCCTCTCTCTTTTTTTTGTGCTCTAAAATGTATTGAATTTAGAAAAATATTCATATATTAGCGGGTTGTTTGATGGTTAATTACTTAATAATTAGATAATGAAACTTTCTATTTTTAACACTCTCCGTGCGGCAGCCTATGCAGTTGCGGCCGGACTCTTCGTTACTGCGGCAGTAGGATGCAATTCTTCAAGCAGTAATGACAAATCACTTTCAGTTTCTGACAGGTCAGTCATTCTCGATGGTGAAGGCGGCTCTCAGAAAATTTCAGTTTCAGCAAACGGCGTGTCATGGATTGCCACAGCTGCTGATTCTTGGGTAAAGGTAACTCCTCAGTCAGGAACCGGTGACTCATTTGTAGTAGTTTCCGCTGAAGCGAACAATACGGCTGAAATGAGAACTTCTTCCATTACTTTTGAGGCTCCAGGCGTAAGTCCGGTTGTGGTTTCAGTTCTTCAGAACGAAGGCTCAGGCTCTTCCGTCAGCGGCTCCGGCTATGAGGTAAAGAGCGTTATGTTCGCTTACTATGGTGACGGCCTTAACACTGGCGGAAAACTTGCTAATGTTGCTGTCTGCCTGTTCAATCAGGTTCCTAATGAGACCACCGGTAAATTCCAGAGTTATCCTCTGAAGGTCGTTGAACTTGTTACCAGTGTGCCTTTCAGTGATGACTACGAGACTGCTTGCAAGTCAGTTCTCGGTCATTCATACAAGACAAGCAAAACCGATAAGGAATATACTATCAATATCGCGAATTCATATTATGCCAATATGATTTCTGAAAGCAATACAGATGAGAAGGCGGTCGTTTCCGCTGAGCTTACTGTATCTGAATTCCAGTCGAACGGTACTGTTAAAGTTTCCTACAATGTGACATTTGAGGACAAATCCACGATGAGTGGAGTGTTTGAGAGTGACAAGGTTTTCCTTGCGGATTACAGCAGGGCTGCTGATTCTACATTGGGAAGTGACATAAGTCCTGTATTTACAAGTGCGACGGCAACAATATATGAGATGGGAAAAGTAAAAGAATGTGCATTGGCTCTGGTTGATTTTACAGGTCCTACTTCTGATGGCCAGGATGTTCTTGCTCTTGGTATTTATACTGATTATGCGGATCTTACTACACTTGATCTTTCAGGAACATATCCTTGTATAGCTGATAATGCTGATCTTGTACCGAATACTTTTATTCCTGGTGCATTGCAAGATACAGATGACGGTAAGAAGGTCAAACTGATTCCGACAATCTACTATCATAGCACACCTAAGGGTGTTACCGCGTATGCTGTTCCTCATTCTGGTTCAGTAGTTTTCGCTAAATCAGGTGAGAAATATGATGTAACATTCAATTTCAAAGATGGCAACGGCTTCGCTATCTCCGGTAAATGCACTGTCAGTATCAGTGCGTCAGCCGGTAAACTCGGCACGTCTTCAGCAAGTCCATATTCAGTGAAGGTGGCTGATTTCGCCCGCAAATCTGATTTCGGTGTTGCCAAACTCCCTTCAGTGAAGTTCGAAAGACTCTAATCAGAATACGTCATACGGCTTCGGGCCAGTCTTTTTGGCTACCGGGCTTAGATATCCACAAGGTCGATCCGTAAAAGATCGGCCTTGTTTTTTCTGTCTAGTCCTGAAAAAGTTTACCGATGTTGAACACGATGCGCAGCGCGTAATCGGCTATGTATTAGCATTTTAGGCGTTTTCAGAGTTGCCAAAAATCCAACTCTGATTTTGGTTAAATGCTTGATATTCAGTCATTTGCAGGTTGCGCTACAAGTCGTCATCAGACGACCGACCGGGTCCGGGTATTTGCGGCAGCAAATACGTGGAGGACGAAAAGGCCGCGCGGAGCGTCAGGGTTTGGGACAGAGTCCCAATAAAAAACAAGGCTGAGGGCCTGGTCCTCGCGGGGGCTTCTTGCTGCCGCACGTGCCATCTCTGCGTGGCTTTCCATCGCCGCAGTGGCTTTCCCTGCCCGCCAACTTCGGCCCAGCAGTGGAAAACGAATGTAGGAGTCGTCCAGAAGGAACGAAGTTTCGGCGGATGAATGGAGCGAAACAAAAGTCGTCGGAAAAGAAGCAAATGTGGGATCGAATCAAAAGTCGTCAGTAAAAACAAACGAGGCCGACCCAAAAGGGTCAGCCTCGTTCGATTTATGTTCTTCGTGCTAAGTAACCGATAAAGATAACCGATTCCTTAGCCGAAAAGTGATTACAACTGTGGACCAGCCTTAACGAGAGCCTTGCCTGCGCGGTTGCCTTCGTATTTGCCGAAGTTCTTGATGAACCTTGCAGCGAGGTCTTTAGCCTTAACTTCCCAGTCAGCAGCATTTGCGTATGTGTCGCGAGGGTCGAGGATGTGAGTATCAACACCCTTGAGCTCTGTAGGAACTACGAAGTTGAAGTAAGGGATAGTCTTGGTAGGAGCGCTGTCGATGCTGTGATCGAGGATAGCGTCGATAATACCACGGGTATCACGGATAGAGATACGTTTTCCAGTACCGTTCCAGCCAGTGTTTACGAGGTAAGCCCTTGCACCGCTCTTCTTCATGTGGCGAACGAGCTCCTCAGCATACTTTGTAGGATGGAGTTCGAGGAATGCCTGTCCGAAGCAAGCAGAGAATGTAGGAGTAGGCTCGGTGATACCGCGCTCTGTACCTGCAAGCTTAGCTGTGAAACCTGAAAGGAAGTAGTACTTTGTCTGCTCAGGATCGAGGATAGACACTGGAGGAAGTACACCGAATGCATCAGCTGAAAGGAAGATAACCTGTTTTGCAGCTGGAGCATGTGATACAGGACGTACGATGTTGTGGATGTGATAGATAGGGTAAGATACACGAGTATTCTCGGTAACGCTCTTGTCAGCGAAATCGATCTTGCCGTTCTCGTCCACTGTCACGTTCTCGAGGAGAGCGTCACGGGTGATGGCACCGTAGATATCCGGTTCTGACTCCTTGTCGAGGTTGATGACCTTAGCGTAGCAACCACCTTCGAGGTTGAAGATACCGTTGTTGTCCCAGCCGTGCTCGTCGTCACCGATGAGGAGACGCTTAGGGTCTGTAGAAAGGGTAGTCTTGCCAGTTCCTGAAAGACCGAAGAAGATAGCGGTGTTCTCACCGTTCTTGTCGGTATTTGCAGAGCAGTGCATAGAAGCGATGCCCTTGAGAGGCAGGAAGTAGTTCATCATAGAGAACATACCCTTCTTCATCTCACCACCATACCAAGTATTGAGAATAACCTGCTCGTGTGATGTTACATTGAAGAGAACAGCAGTCTCAGAACGGAGACCGAGCTCCTCATAGTTCTCAACCTTTGCCTTGGCTGCGCAATATACTACGAAGTCAGGCTCCTGATCGAACTCTTTCTGGTTCTTAGGACGGATGAACATGTTTGTAACGAAGTGAGCCTGCCATGCAACTTCCATAATGAAACGAACCTTCATTCTGGTGTTCTCGTTTGCACCGCAGAAACCGTCAACTACGAAAAGTCTCTTGCCGGAAAGCTGTTTTACAGCGAGCTTCTTGCAGGCTTTCCAAGTCTTCTCTGAAGCAGGATGGTTGTCGTTAGGATACTCTGGGGTGTTCCACCATACGGTGTCCTTAGAGGTCTTGTCCATAACGATGTACTTGTCCTTAGGAGAACGTCCGGTGTAGATACCGGTCATAACGTTGATGGCACCGAGTTCGGTCTCCTGACCTTTCTCATAACCGGTAAGCTCCGGTCTTGTCTCTTCGTTGAAGAGAACTTCGTAAGATGGGTTGTAAAGGACTTCTTTAACACCTTTAATTCCATACTTGCTTAAATCCAATGTTGGCATAATGTAAATAATATGTTTAAAATATTATAACTGATTTCGTTTTTCAAATCGCCTGCAAAATTAAGACAATTTTATGATTACTGCCACATTTGCAGACTTAATTTTTCGTATTTTTGTAAAAATTCCAACCCCAAACGTATGCAAAAAATTTGCCATATGAAGAGGATAAGGAATATAAATTGTTTTACCACGACTTTCCTAAGTAATAATATATTATGGAGCCGATAGACATACTTGAACAATACTGGGGATATTCCTCGTTCCGTCCGATGCAGGAGAATATAGTGCGCACGGCATTGTCCGGAAAAGACGTGCTTGCCATCCTTCCTACAGGCGGTGGAAAATCAGTCTGTTTCCAAGTCCCGGCTCTTATGAAAGACGGCATTGCACTGGTCATCACACCGCTTATCGCACTTATGAAAGACCAGGTGCAGAACCTGAACGCCAGAGGCATCAAGGCCGTAGCCATCTATGCCGGAATGACCCGCTGGGACGTGGACCTCGCCCTTAACAATGCCGCATACGGTGACGTGCGCTTTCTGTACATATCCCCTGAACGCATTGGCACGCGACTCTTCCAGTCCTACATCCCGGTCATGAAATTCAGTTTCATAGTCATTGACGAGGCGCATTGCATATCCCAGTGGGGCTACGACTTCAGACCAGACTACCTGAAAATCGGGGAGTTGCGTGATCAGGTGGACGCGCCGGTGATAGCATTGACAGCGACAGCGACGCCGGAAGTGGCCGACGACATCATGGAAAAACTCAAATTCCGTGAAAAGACATTGATCCGAAGCGGCTTTGAACGCCCTAACCTTTCATATATAGTGCGCAAATGCGAGGATAAGATGGGTCAGATGCTGAATATCTGCAACGGCGTGAAGGGCACCGGAATCGTTTACGTCAGAAGCCGGAGCAAGACTGAAGAACTCGCAGCCGCGCTTTCCGCACACGGAATCTCAGCCTCATTCTACCACGCCGGACTGGGCCACGAACTGAGGATGCTCCGCCAGGAAGAGTGGAAAAGCGGAAAAACCAGAGTCATGGTCTGTACCAATGCATTCGGAATGGGCATTGACAAGCCGGATGTGCGCTTCGTCATTCACGCAGATATGCCCGATTCTCCGGAAGCATATTTCCAGGAAGCCGGAAGAGCAGGTCGTGACGGCAAGGACTCATATGCCGTGCTGCTGTGGAACTCCTCTGACGTGAAACGCCTAAGGCAGATAGAGACTGTCTCGTTTCCGTCATTGGAATACGTGGAGGACATATTCCACAAGGTGTTCGCGAACAGCAATTTCGCTTACGGACAGGGACTTGGATGCCAGGTGAGGTTTGATCTCGTAGAGTTCTGCAAACGGTTTTCGCTGAACCGTTCCTCTGCCTACTACGCGATCAAATATCTGGAAAGAGAAGGGCATTGGACTTATACTGAGGACATTGAGGCCCCGACAAGAGTCCGCATAGCCGTAAACAGGGACGACCTGTACGATGTGGAATTCAGCGACAGGACGATGCTGGACGTCCTGGAAGAGCTTATGCGCCGCTATGACGGAATATTTTCATTCTCGGTTCCTATCGAAGAAGACTATGTCGCCCAACGATGCGGAATTTCGGTCCCGAACCTCAGGCAGACATTGTACAACCTCTCACTCGAGCACGTGATAAAATACATTCCGGGGCAGCGTGCCGATGTGCTGACCCTTCACAGTGAGCACCTTACGCCCGGCAACGTGAAGCTTTCCCCGTCCCGCTACAAGATGCTGAAAGAGACCTGGCACAAACGCATGGAAACTATGGTGGAATACGTGAGCGAGGAGAACACCTGCCGTTCCCGCTTCCTGCTTTCGTACTTCGGCCAGACCGAGTCCGCGAACTGCGGCCGTTGCGACATCTGCCGCGAAGGAAAAGCCTCTGAGGACGCTGCCCAGCCATCCGGCGGTGCCAATGAAAAAGTCAATGAAAAGAATTTGACTGCCGAGGCGCTGACTGCTTTTGTCAATGAAACAATGCATGGCGCCTACACGCTCCGTGATATCAATGCAAGGTTTGCTGATCCGTCCGCATCCTATTCTCCTGATTATCTGACTATTCTGCGCGAACTCATAGACTCCGGCAAGGTGCCTCCCTACAAGAGCTGACAGGCGCAGAAGGATTCCGTAAGGAAGAAATGCAGTCCGTCACAGGTCCTGAAATAGTCCTGCATCGGCCCTGACCGGTCTGTCACAGTCAGGTCCCTATCCCTCGATGACAAGCCCGTCGCAAGCCGGCTTTATGTCAATGTCGGGAGCAATCTCCAGCAACTGACCGCAGAACTCCGGATATGTAGGAAAAGTATGAGACAGATGAGTCAGCCAAGTGTGCTCCGCTCCGATTGTCCTTGCAAGGTCAATGGCTTGATACAGAGAGAAATGTGAATGGTGAGGCTTGTAGCCTACCGTATTGAGCGTAACATGCTTCAGCCCTTTCAGCTTGCAGAATTCGCTCTCCGGCAGCAGACTCATATCCGTTATATATGCAATGTCACCGAAACGGAACCCCAGGACCGGCATCTTGTCGTGCATTCCTCGGATCGGAATGATCTCAACCCCCTTTCCAGTAGGAGAAGAAAGCCCTCCGTGAAAGTCAATGTCATCTGCGACACAGGCAGGCGTGGCATTCCTGTTGTCAGTCGGGATATGGTTCCCGTCCGCATCTACATAACAGTAGCCGACATCATGCACCCAGACCAGCTCCCTGTCATCATCCCCAGGCTCCACGAAAAACGGCCTCTCATCTATCAGATGCACATGCCATTCAGGAGCACCCGGATATTTCTTCTCAGCGAAAACATAGTCGTAACTCTCTCGGAGCGAGTCCAATACCGGCTCTTCGCAATATATCTCGGCAGCCCTGCGGTCGATGTAGTTCAATGACCTGACATCATCCAGTCCACCCGTATGGTCCCTGTGGCTGTGCGTGAGCAGTATCGCATCCAAGTGCGAAACCCCCTGTCTGAGCATCTGCATTCTGAAATCAGGACCCGCATCCACCAGGATAGTCAGCCCGCCATACTCCACCAGAGCAGCTGACCTGAACCTTTTGTCGTGCTGGTCAATGCTTTGGCAGACAGCGCATTTGCACCCTATGATAGGCACACCCTGCGACGTTCCGGTGCCGAGAAAAGTCAGCCGCGCCTTCATAAAGTCACCTCCACAAGTTTTCCCGCGAGCGATTCGTCCCAATTCCGTTCCACCCTTATATAGTTGCCGGTGTAACCGCTCATCTTCCCGTCAGTGCAGCTCTCCTCGAAAAGCACCTTCTCCTTCACACCTTTCTGAGAGTCAATGAATTCCTCGTTCAGACTGCGGCACAGCCCCTCAAGCATCTCCACACGTTTGGTCTTGACGCAGTCCTGCACCTGGTCCTTCCGCATTGCCGAGCAGGTCCCGGCCCTTCTCGAGTAAGGGAAAATATGTATGAACGCAGGTCTGATCCTGTTTTTGAGGAAGTCGTACGTCTCCTGGAACAGTTCGTCAGTCTCACCGGGCAGACCGGCTATGACGTCTATTCCGAAGAATACCGAAGGCTTCAAACTGCCGTCAGGATATGTCTCGCCCGGCTTAGGATTCATCTTGCTGCGGATATAGTCTATCTTCTCCGCGAAAAATTCTGTGGTATATTTCCTTCCCACATCCTTCAGAATCGTGTCGCTGCCACTCTGGAGCGGAATATGGAAATGCGGCTGGAACTTGGTCCCTGACGCGATCCAGTCGATGATGTCCTCAGTCAGCAGATTCGGCTCAATCGATGAAATCCTGTATCTCTCAATACCTTCCACATCGTTCAGCCTCTTCAGCAGCTCCAGGAAGCTCTCACCGCTTTTCCTGCCGAAATCACCGGTATTGACCCCGGTCAGAACAATCTCCTTCACACCTGCGGTCGCGATCTTTTCAGCTTCGCTGACAGCCGTGTCAATGCTTATGCTCCTGCTCCTGCCACGTGCAAACGGAACAGTGCAGTAGGCGCAGAAATTGTCGCATCCGTCCTGCACCTTCAGGAAAGAACGCGTGCGCTCCTCGCCGCTCGAGTAAGCCGCGAAAGTAGCGCTGTCGGAAGGCATTGTCCTGTACTCATTTTCAGCCGGTTCGGCTGAGGCTTTTCCGTCAATGAGATCCAACGTCCTCTTTACCAGCGAACTCTTTTCATCAGCGCCGAACACCAGGCTGACGCCTTCCAGGGCTTCCACTTCCTGACGTTTTAGCTGGGCGTAGCAGCCTGTCACGACAATAGTCGCCTCAGGCGCGGTCCTGTGGATCTTGCGGATGATGTTTCTGGATTTCCGGTCGGCATGCTCCGTCACTGAACACGTATTTATAATATATAGGTCAGCCTTGCTGTTCCATGGAACGGATTCGTAGCCGGCCTTGATGAAGCTTCTTTCGTATGTGGAGGTCTCTGCATAGTTCAGTTTGCAGCCGAGAGTGATATATGATGCTTTTTTCGTCATAGCAGTATGTCAATGTCCTAAAAGGAATGCCTCAATGTCCTAAAATGAGGAATACGCATGGCCTCTTGCCTATGACCTCGTTCTTGCCGGCAGCGAATTTCTTCCACTCCGCAATAGTCTTGGTCCGGATAAATGCGTCAGGCATAGTGATATTCGCCGCAATACACAACTCGGTACTGTTCTGGCAGATGTTCAGTATGTCGGCAAACAGAGACTCGTTCCTGTATGGCGTCTCTATGAAAATCTGAGTCTGATGCTCTGAGGCGGAACGCCTCTCAAGCGATTTCAGCGCCTGTCTCCTCTCGTCAGTCTTGGCCGGGATGTAGCCTGAAAATGCGAATGTCTGCCCGTTCAGTCCTGAAGCCATCAGTGCCAGCATCAGGGAGGACGGCCCCGAGCACGGCACTACCTCTATACCTTCTTTATGGCAGAGACTTACAAGCTGGGCACCGGGATCAGCCACTGCAGGAAGACCGGCTTCTGTAATCAGGCCGACGTCCTTCCCGTTTTCAAACAAGGTCAGCAGAGCCCTTACCTCGTCAGGTTTGGTGTGCTCGTTAAGTTCGTGAAAATCAAGTTCCTGTATATGGCCTTTCAGCCCTGCAGCCGACAGATACCTTCTTGCTGTCCTGGTCGCCTCCACTACGTAAGTGTCCAGTTTCGGCAGCATTGACAATACTCCTTCCGGTATGACTTCCTTCGGGTCGTTCTCTCCGAGCGGTGACGGTATCAGGAACAGTCTTCCCCTGTCATTTTTTCTTTCCATTTGTTCTCTTTTTCTTAGGCTCCTGAGCCTCTATTTTTATTCTGACTTTTCTTTCGTTCTGTATCTCCTGCTGTCTGGCAGCCTCCAGTTCCTGCTTTTTCTTCTTGCTGCGGAACAGGTTGCGCAGGAATTCGCCTATGGAATCGTACTCTTTCTGGTAGGTCAGACCGACTCCGTTCCTCTGCGAATTGTCCAGATAGTTAGTGTACTGGTCCGCCGAGTGCGAGAACAGGTTCAGCCTGAGCGCGCCCGGTTTGTCGAGTTTCACGTCAATGTCCAAGTCTCCTACGACCTCACTTCCGGATGTGTTGGAACTGTATTGCCGGTTGCCGATGGTGCCGTTCACGATTACCCTGTTGTTGAACAGTGCAGTGGACAGTGCCACGTCGAAGATGTCGCTTCCGCTTGCATTCTGCTGATAGTCAAGCCCGAAATCGACCGGAATGTTCAGTTTCTGCAATATGTTGTTCAGCTGCGCGGACATGATTTCCGAGACATTGGAATAGAGCATTGTTGAAGACGTGTTCGTGATGCCCGACTGCTCGTCCGGCAGGAAACTGTTGCTGATGAGCAGTGCCAACAGCTGTTTCTGGACCTTGTCCTGCGTGTTGAGGGCACTCTCCACCTTGTTCATTGTAGTCGGGTCGAGGTCCGGGATGTTTATTGAGAAGCCCAGTCTCGGGTTGCGGATCTTGTCGGTTATGGAAATGCCGCACTCGACTGTCCGCCTTGCCGTGGACGTGGTATCAGCGATAAGCGTGCCAACAGAAGCCTTGGTCTTGTATAATGCATTGATATTCAGGTCGCTGTCCATAACGTCGCCGTTGAATCTGACGGAGCTGCCGTTCTGTATGGTGAAGTCCCTCTTGGCGATGCCCAATGCGACGAAATGATAGGTTCCGCTCGTGATGATGTAGTTTCCGTTTATGCTGAACGCCCCCGCTGAAGGCCTGATGTCCAGGTCAATGACTCCGTTTCCGTTGCCGCTCAGGATGTTGCCCGCGTCCTTGTCTATTTCAATGCTGGCCGTAACGTCCGGTGTGGCATTGATATGAAGCCTGATGCCGAGGCTGTTGGCCTGTTTCTCCTTTTCGCGCAGCCTTTCCATCATCGCCTCGTAAGGGTCAATGAAGATTTCCCTGTACGGTTCCTTGAAAGTCAGCAGGTTGGATTTGCCGCTTGAGGACGATGAGCTTGTCGGGATATGGAATTCGCCACGTCCGGCGGTTCTTGCATCGGCGGACAGCAGAATCGAGTTGAGCGGTCCGGTGACAGACAGGTTTCCGGTAGCGGAAAGGCCTCCGTAGAAGAACGGGTTGTCCTTCTCGGCCAGGTTCAGGACTTCCATCTCGTTGAAATGTATATTGGTGTCGAAAGTCATGTCTCGGAAATGGTTCCAGCTGATGCCGCCGCTCACCGTACCTGTCTTGCCGAATCTGTCATTGACCTTTACGTTCTGGAATTTCACGCCGTTGCTGTCCAGTGATACCGGGCCGTCAGTGATGTAACCGACATTGGTAAAGTCCACTTTCAGTAATGTGTTTTCCAGCCTGAGGTCTTTGCTGCTGATATCCAGTGCATTGTACGGGCCGCTGAAGGCGATGTCGCCGGATATCTTGCCGTCGATTTCGCTGAACAGGGAACTCAGGAACGGCATGGCATATCCTGCATTGAGGCCGTCGAGCGAAATGTTTCCCTCCACCTGCCTGCTTGACGGGTAGAAATTGCCGAAGGCGTCGAATGTCTTTTTTCCGTCCAGCAGGTTGCGGCATACGTAGTTGAAGCCCTGCCTGCCCTCGTCCCAGACTCCTGCCACCTTCACTTTTCCGACCCTCTGGCCGCCGAACATGGTCGAATCGCAGGTGAGATTCAGCAGGATGCCGGCTTTCCGGATGCTGGACGATGTCACCATGGCGCGCCCGGTCAGCAGTCCCTGAATGTCCATTTCCCCGTTGCCGGTGAAGTAGTTGGTCAATGAAATGTCGAACTTGTCCAGACTCACCCGGAGCGTGTCCGGTTCTGCCGACGACCAGCCTCCGTCTATATTGATCGCCTGGTTGTCCCCGACAATCCTGAGCGAATCTACCTTTATATGATTGTCGTGCAGGTCAATGTCGGATGACGCGATGTTCCACAGCTTGGATTTGAGGTAAACGTATGAAGGTCTGAACATTGTCTTCAATGACAATGAATCGTCCTCGTCCCTGTACAGCATTCCGTCGAGGAAAAGCTCGCCGCGGCTGGTGAGTTCCTCATCATTGTCATAACTGATGCCGACGCGGAGAGAATCATTGTCGGCAATGAGTTTTACGCTGGACTTGCGCATCAGTGCCGGTCTGGCCATAATCTCGTCGGCGAGAAGGTCTCCGCTCAGTTTTCCGTCAGCGTTATTTATACGTACCTTGATGTTCTTCAGGTATTTGTCCCTTAGCGCTATTCGTCTGGAGTTCAGCGAGGCGGACATTTTTCCGTCTCTGTCAATGCCGAGTTTAAGAGCCGTGCTGTCGGCCACATACACTCCAGGTGCGAAAAATGAAAGCACATCCCGTGTGTCATGGAGCCTGAGCGATACATCGTATGAGTTGCCGGCCCAGTTCTCTTCGTTTTTCCGGTACAATGACGGGAGCTCCCGTCTTGTGGTCGCTGTCTGCAGATCCCGGATGAAACTGTTGAAGAAGCGGCTTCCCACGAAGGAGCCGTCCGCGAATTTGGATTTCAGGCTTACACGGTTCACGTCGTCGCTGGCGTGTGAGGAAATCTCGATGTTTCCCACATTGTGAGCCCCGTGCTCGTCCTCAAGCACCATATTGTCAATGCGGATGTTTCCCAGGATGTCTTCTCCGCTGACTCTCGTGAAGTTGGCCTGAGTGCGCAGGCTCATGCGTGATGTCTTTCGCTTGTCTATGTTGAGGGCATGCAGGTCTGCATATCCGAGGTTTGCATAGAACTGATACAGAGCGTTTTGCGTTTTGGAAGACAGCGAGAATATACCCTGGAACAGGAAGTTCAGGTTCGGGTCGCTGCATACGATACGTCCGTCGAAAGCGCTTTGGCTGAATGTGCCGGCAGCAGCGATGTTGGTGTATTTGTAGCCGAGCACGTCCAGTCCGTCCACTTTAAGCGAATCTATGGTTACTCCGAGCGTGTCCGCGGATATGACGGCGGAAAGTCCGGTTCTCATGTCGCATTTTCCTACCGGAATGCCCTCGCCTAAGATTCTGCTGATGTCCAGGTCTTCTGTGGATATTGCCCCTCCGAGCGTCAGTGGACGGAACTTGTCGATGACATTTCGGATGTCTGCATCTGCATTGACCTTGCCGAAGCCGGAATTGAGTGTTCCTCTGACTTTCAGGCGGTTGAGCGGTCCTCTGACTTTTCCGTGGAAGGAGACTCTTTCGCCTTTGCATATTTTGCGTATGTCCAGTTTCACTCCCGGTGCCCATCCTTTTATGAATGCTTCCAGTCCGCGGGACGTGAAACTCAGTTTCTTCACGGCTGCTTCAGTGAGCATTGTCCTTGTGTCCGGGATGCCGATGAGTGAGCCGCTGAGTTCTCCGGAAATGCCTCGTCCCTTGTGCCCGTCCCAGTCCACGAAGCCGTCTGCGTCGCAGGTTTCGAATTGTATATCGCTGAGTTTCAAATCATTGACATAACCTGTCACTTTTCCTTTTATCTTGGCGCTCATGCGGAACTGGTCGAGTGCAGGTGCGAAATATTTGAGCGTGCGCAGGCTGACTGTACTGCTGCTGATGTCGCCTTCCATCCTTACCTGGCTGATGAATTCAGACCAGGCGTCTGTGTTCTTGTAGAGCAGTTTTATGGACGGGATGTCGATGTTGGACCATCTGTCTATGAGGCGGAGGTTGTCCACTATGGTCTTTCCTCTACCTACCCGTGCGTCTCCGGCAAGCAGGAAGCACTGGTACCCGCTTTTTTCGGTGAATGACATGCGGTCGCAGGTGCCGTACATGATGCCGCCTTTCAACCTCAGTCCGCGTCCTTTCAGGTTGATGTCGTGGACGTCGAGGTCAAACCAGTTCATCGAGCCGTCCGGAAAATCGGATGCGTCTTTGCGGAAGTTCCTCATTCTGAATGACATGTTCTCCAGTTCCACGTTGCCGATGCTGAAGATTTCCTTCTCGGAAGGCTCTTTGTCCTTTCCTCCGCCGAGTTTGAAGATTCTCTTTATGTTGGTGGTCCCTGAGGTGTCCGCCTCAGGTGCGCAGCCCCTGTTTTCCGGTTCTACGGTCAGGAAAAAAAGTCCGTCAGTGACTTTTGCGGAGGCAATGCTGATGCTGCCGCCTTTCAGTATGCTCCTGATGCTGAAGTTGGCGGTGACGTATCTTGCCCTGAACAATGTGTCAACCACGTCGAGTGAGTCCCTGAACGGGTCGGCATCCAGGACTACGAGGTCGCGGAGTACTATCGCCTTGAACGGGTCGATGTGGACTTTGCCTACGCTGATCTTGCCATTGATATGATTTTCAATGCTCTGCAGGGCTTTCTCCGCGAGTCTGGTCTGTACGGCAGGAGTCTGTACGGCAATCAGGGCAGCGAAAAATATCGTTGCCGCAATGACAGTCATATAATAAAAAATCTTGGCCGTAGTCCGCATAACCTACAAATTTAACAATCTTTTCTTAAATTTGCAGGTTGAATTGAAAGACGATTGAAATACGATGGAACGATCAGATATAATTCTCGGAATTGAGTCATCCTGTGATGATACATCCGCTGCAGTTATCAAGGACGGATATCTTCTGTCCAATGTCATTGCAAGTCAGCAGGTTCACAAAGATTATGGCGGAGTGGTGCCTGAACTTGCCTCCAGAGCTCACGAACAGAACATTGTCCCTGTAGTAAGCCAGGCATTGGCAAAGGCCGGCGTGAAGCCGGAGGAACTTACTGCGATAGCGTTCACCAGAGGCCCGGGCCTTCTCGGCTCATTGTTGGTGGGCACTTCTTTCGCGAAGGCGTTGAGCGTGTCGCTGGATATTCCGATGATTATGGTTAACCACCTTCAGGGGCATATCCTTGCAGATTTCGTGAAGCAATATGACAAGGAAAACCATCATCCTGAGTTCCCGTATCTGTGCCTTCTGGTGTCTGGAGGCAATTCCCAGATTGTGAAAGTGAACAGTCCGCTCGACTATGAAATTCTCGGCCAGACCATCGACGATGCGGTGGGCGAGGCTTTCGACAAATGTTCCAAGATGATGGGACTCGGCTATCCGGGCGGCCCTGTAATTGACAAATTGGCCAAACTCGGCGATCCAGACAGGTTCAAGTTCGCCAAGCCTCATATCCCGGGTCTGGACTATAGTTTCAGCGGAATCAAGACGTCGTTGCTCTATTTCGTGAGGGACGAGATGGCCAAGGACCCCGATTTTATGGAGAAGAACAAGGAGGACATCTGCGCAAGTTTCCAGAAGGCCCTCATTGACATACTCATGGACAAACTTGTGAAAGCTGCGAAATTGACCGGAATAAAGGAGGTTACCATCGGCGGCGGCGTGTCTGCGAACAGCGGCCTGCGCGACAGGATAGTTTCCGAAGGCCAGAAACGTGGCTGGAATACGTATCTTCCTGAGTTCAAGTTCACTACGGACAATGCAGCTATGATTGCGATAGCCGGCTACTACCATTATCTTGCCGGTGAGCGCACTCCGCTCGACGTGGCTCCGGTTTCCAGAATGGCAGATTTCTGATTTACGAATAATACTACGATAACAAGATGATAGAATTTGAAGTGTCCTGCAGAATGGGACGTGAACCGAGATTGGATGATATCAGGATGGCTGCGGCAGAGGCGTTGCGCCTGAAGCCTAATGCAGTGATCAATGTCATTGACCCGACAAAGTCTTACCAGCCTACTATGGTCAATGCTGATGCGCATTGTCATATAGTCCACAGGTCGATAGACGCAAGAGGTGATGTGAAAGTGCGTTACAGGGTGGAGGCCTACCGTAAGGATGAGCCTTATGAGGAATATCACCTTCCTGAATACAAGGATGTGCACGACGCTGAGCCTGTGATTGTAGTGGGCTCTGGTCCTGCCGGAATGTTTGCTGCATTGAAACTCCTTACATTGGGTCTGAAACCGGTGGTCCTGGAGCGTGGAAAGGATGTAAGCGGCAGAAAACCGGATATCGCGAAACTCTCCCGCAAGGGTATCGTGGATCCTGATTCCAATTACTGTTATGGTGAAGGTGGCGCCGGCACGTTCTCGGACGGCAAACTGTTTACCCGTTCGTCCAAGCGCGGGGACAACAGGGAGGTGCTCCATCAGTTTGTGAATTTCGGTGCGGATCCGTCTATTCTCATTGACGCTCATCCTCATATCGGTACGGACAAACTTCCTCGACTGGTGGCAAATATCAGGGAATGTGTGCTGGAACATGGTGGAGAATATCATTTCCAGACCCGCGTGTCAGATATCTGTCGAGGCGAAGACGGTGTGATTACAGTGACGGCTGTGGATGACGGTGCAGAAGCGGCAGGCAGCAAGAAGACGTTCAATGCAAAGGCAGTAATCCTCGCTACAGGCCATTCTGCAAGAGATATTTACGAGCTGTTCGACAAGAAGGGATGGGAGCTGCAGGCCAAGGGATTTGCAATGGGAGTGCGTGTGGAACATCCTCAGGATTTGATAAACAAGATCAGATACCGCGGACAGTGGGAGCCGGGTATGCCGGCTGCCGAGTATTCTTTCGTGGAGCAGGTGGATGACAGGGGAGTGTTCTCGTTCTGTATGTGTCCGGGCGGAATCCTGGTTCCGTCATCTACGGAGGACGGCTATACTGTGCTCAACGGCATGTCCAATTCTGCCCGCAATTCCAAGTGGGCCAATGCAGGTGTAGTCGTTTCTGTGGAGCCTGATGATGTGCCTGAAGAATATAAGAAGTACGGTACTTTCGCATTGCTGAATTTCCAGCACGACGTGGAGAAGAAGATGTTTGATTACGCTGCTGCCCACGCTGTTCCTGATGAGAACGGGGAAGTGAACCGCTTCGCGGCGCCTGCCCAGAGGATGGTGGACTTCTGTGAGGAACAGATGTCTGAGGACCTTCCTGAGACTTCTTATCGTCCGGGAGTGGTTTCTGCACCATTGTACGAGCTTCTTCCTGAGTGCGTGGCATCCCGTCTCCAGAAGGTTTTCCCGCTGATCAACAATAAGATGCGCGGATATTATACGGAGGATGCGCTTCTTTTGGGTGTGGAATCCAGGACTTCTTCTCCTGTCAGAATCGTCAGGGATGCCGATTCGTATCAATGTCCTCAGGTGCCTGGCCTTTTCCCTTGCGGCGAGGGTGCAGGATACTCTGGAGGAATCGTTTCTTCCGCCATTGACGGTATCAACTGCGCAGTGGCTGCGGCGAAGCTTCTTGCATAACAACATTTTGGGCGACCTGTCTGTCCGTGGCTGATTTTCAATGGCATTGACAAAATGTCAGTCTTGTACGATGGCAGACAATTTGCTGAAACAATAGCGGGCAGTTTGTTGATAACCCAGCACAAACTGCTCGTGTAACATGTTGTGGGTGATTATAATAGCGACTCTGTGCGGGTTGTTTTCGAAGAAATATAAAAGGTTGAAAAGATATGAAAAAGCAAAAAGACGAAGAAATAAAGAAGAAAGAAAAGCAGGCGGAAAATGAATGTCAATGCGAAGGCACTGACAAAAAATCCGATTGTCATTGTGACAAGCCGGAGGAAGAGGAGTCCTGCGGAAAACATTCTGAATGCAAGGAATTGACAGAAAAGCTGGAGGCTGCCCAGAAGGCTGAGAAAGAGGCATTGGACAAGCTCGCCAAGGAGAAGGACGACTATGTCCGTCTGATGGCTGAGTTCGAGACCTTCCGCAGACGTTCGGCTGAGGAGAAACTTGCATTGGTTTCATCGGCTGCATCCGATACCATCAAAGGTCTGCTTCCTGTTCTGGATGACTGCGAAAGGGCAATGGAGCTGCTCCAGAAGTCCAGCGATGAGGCGGCCAAAGAGGGAACCGGACTCATATATGACAAGTTGATGAAATATCTGAAGAGCAAGGGGCTGGAGCGTATCGAGGCCAAGGGACAGAAGTTCGATACTGATTTCCACGAGGCTGTGGCTCAGGTTCCGGTAGAGGAAGAGGACAAGAAGGGCCTGATTTACGATGTGATCGAGACGGGTTACACGCTGAACGGCAAGATTCTGCGTTACGCAAAAGTTGTAGTTGGAATATAGTCGGTCCGCTCTTTCGTGAGAGAGGGCGTTTTGCTTGTGCTCTAATATAGGAGATGTAAGGAATATGGCAGAAAAAAGAGATTATTATGAAGTGCTCGGCGTTCCGAAGAATGCCAGCGCGGATGATATAAAGTCGGCCTTCAAGAAGATGGCATTGAAATGGCATCCGGACAGATGGGTCGGCGGTACCGATGCGGAGAAGAAGACCGCAGAGGAGAATTTCAAGGAGGCGTCCGAGGCCTATGAGGTCTTGAGCGACCCTGACAAGAGGGCAAAATACGACCAGTTCGGATTCAATGCTCCGTCCGGCGGCTTCAGTTCCGGCGGTTTCGGCGGGTTTGATATCAATGATATTCTCAAGGACTTGTTCGGTGCCGGGTTCGATTTCGGCGGAGGCAACTCCGGCGGTTTCGGAGGGTTCAGCGGCTTCGGCGGTTTCGGCGGTGGCCAGAGGGCTCAGCGTGTGCCGCGTGGACGTGATATCCGTACCAGAGTGAGACTTACCTTGGAGGAGATCGCGAAAGGTGCTGTGAAGGAGGTATCTATCGACCGATATGAACAATGTCCTGACTGTGGCGGTAAAGGTGCCGCAAATGCTTCTGACATACAGACTTGTCCTGTCTGCCATGGTACAGGCCAGGAACAGAGGAGGGTGAGAAGCATCTTCGGTGAGACTGTTACCTATACTACATGTTCAAGATGTGGCGGAGAAGGCAAGATTGTCAGCAATCCTTGCCGTTCCTGCGGCGGAACCGGTCTTGTGCGCAAGAGAGTGACTATCAAGGTGAATATTCCTGCCGGTGTGGAGGATGGTATGCAGCTCACGCTTCAGGGACAGGGACATTCTGCCAAATCCGGCGGCGTGAACGGAGACCTGCTCGTGGTCATTGAAGAGATTCCGCACGATTCTCTCAAACGTGACGGCAAGAATCTGTTCTACACCAAGATAATATCAGTGACTGACGCCATTCTCGGTGGTGAGACCACCGTTCCTTGTCTTGACGGCAATTACAAGATCAAGATTGAGCCAGGTACCCAGTCCGGCACGATTGTCAGACTCAGAGGCATGGGCCTGCCTGCTGTCAAGGGATATGGCTCCGGAGTGGGTGACCTTTACGTGAAGTATCTCGTATGGCTGCCTAAGAAACTCAAGAATGACGAGAAGGCCGCACTTGAATCAATGCGTGGAAGTGACTCCTTCGTGCCTAATCTCAGCAGGGAAGACAG
>ULTZ01035956.1_pt1 | contig 49685 bp, 40 predicted proteins | sample 1957981 | NCBI WGS metagenome assembly ULTZ01 (sample SAMEA4835745, study PRJEB28245) | human gut metagenome | biome: gut microbiome; material: fecal sample | place: Denmark | collected 2008
TTTTTTGTACTGTCAAAAAGTTTTAGCGGACAGTAATAATTCGGAACGCAACCTTACCTATATGTGTCAGTTTGCAAAGGCGTATCCTTTAAGAACATTACAGAATTTCATTGAAACGGACGCAAAGCTGATAGCTCCAAGCGTGGAGAAAATTGCAGACGAAGTATGCTACTTAAACAATGTGCAATTTACGCAAGAGCCTCTTGTACAAATTCAATCTATTGATAACAAAGAAATTACAATCACGCAAGAACCTCTTGCACAAATTCATAATGTTGCCAGAACCGTATCCGACATTTACCGTATGGAAATTAAGGATATAGAAAACATATTTATGGCATCACCTGTTGCAAGAACCAATTGGGCGAGCCATGTGATTATGCTTAACAGTTCGCTTCCATTGGGTGTAAGCTATTGGTACATGAAACAGTCCGTGGAAATGGGCTGGAGCAGCAATGTTCTTAAAATACAAATTGAGACCAACTTATATAGCAGTCGAATCAGCAACAACAAAGTAAATAACTTTACTGCCACGCTTCCTGCAGTTGAAATACTTCGGGATGTCTCCTACAGCTTGTCTGCCGCTTTCCTCAGCCTGTCAGCAAGGTCGCATAGACCTCCCTTGAATACGGTAAGTTCCTCTTCCGTGAATCCGCCTACGCCTCCGTTTCCGTCTATGCCGTTAAGTTTGTTGTAAAACCATGATGCAGACCTGTCGAAATAGTTGTGTGCAAATTCTCCCCAATTTAAATTAAGGTCAATGTCATCTAGTTTCTTTCTTATTCCGGAATTCTTGATGGCTTCAAGCCTTTTGTTTGTCATTTCCATATCTGCTGTATTTCATGTCCTCCTCTTGTATTTCAGCCGGAGGTTTTGCCGCACAAAGGTACTGTAAAATTTTATAGTACGCAACCGGCGGGCGGTCTTGCTGCAACCACGAAGGCGTTTGCGAAGAATCATTTGATTCCCCTGATTGAGTTATAATGTGGCTTAATAATATTGTGAAGATCCATCATTGTTTTATACATACAATCAAACTGTCTTTGCCAGTCAGACTGGTCCCTGAAGTCCGCTTCTAATTTAACATTGATATAGGACACTTTTTTATCATCCAGCCTTTTCCACTCCACCTTCTTGCAATTCAAAGCGTCAATCTGACTCTTGCAGTTTTTTTCAACAAAATCATATCTTTCTTTATTCTGTTCTGGCTTGTCACTACAGAAATAAACTTGAACGCCTATCCAGTTTTTAATGGTGAGTACACATGCATAGTGAAATCCTGTAACCCCTGCCCTAAAATTGCACCAGTGATCGGTAGTAGTGTTACCATGGGTGAGAATATCCAAGTGCTTATTATTCAGGTAATCATGGAATTCACTCCAGAACTCCAGCCTCAATTTCTCTGTCTCAGTATCACCAGTTACCTGTTTCTTTATGGATTTGGACCAGTTGTTAGGTTTTGCCACAATATCAAATTGCGGAGCCGGCGCGCTACCTCCAATCTTGAAAAGCCTTACCTCTATGCCAAAGAAATTATAGTTGTCATCGGTGATGCTGTTCAGCCAGTCAATTGCAGCCCTGTGCTCTTCATCAAAGGTTTTGGCAATCCAAATTGCGGTGTATGCATCAAGTCCGGAGCAATAAGTAATAACTTTTCCGAGATGGTCGTGGTCAGTCTTTTCCAGCTGATTTTCAATGACTACACATCTGTCGGTATTGATGTCTTTACATAGAATGTCCGCAGAGAATGTTCCTACCTTGGCCTCTTTCTCCTGAACTTCCAGCTCCATACCTACTGTTTCGCCGAGAAGATTGATGTTGTCATCCTCTGCAAGCCAAGGAGTAAAGTCTCGGGCTTCGTCTTTCCAGTAGTTCCTTAATTCTACCTTTTCCAGTTTTCCAAGTGGTGTTTTCATATATATTAGTCTTTTAATTGTCAAGCTACCCATCCATATCCCTGGACGCTCATGTCCATGAAATGATTGAGCAGGAGGTTTGTCTTGGAATTGAAAGAATCCTTATCATATGCGTCAGGTAAATCCTTGTCCAATTCGGCACTGATTGTGTCTCGGACAAGAGCTTTTGTCTGTTCATCCTTATACCACTCAATCACCATCAGTTCAGCCTTTTTCGTCAAGAGTGTGTCATAAAGGTGTTTTGCTGCAAGTTTAACCTTCTGATCTTCTGCCTTGGTGAGATGTTTTCCCATAACCAGAAGGTCATAAATCTCCAGTTCCTCTTCCGTCAGGCCCTCCTCATAAGCCCTGTTATTCTCCTTCTTCAGGTCTTCAATCAATTGAAGAAGCTGTTCATAATAATCCTCGCTCTCAGTTGAGCCGGCATTATATCTGTTGATGATACCCTGATACCGTTCAGAGAAGGATACTCTAGTGGTATTCCTGTTTATCATCTGTTGAAGGGTCTTTTCAATGAACTCCCGCAGGTTTTCAATCTCAACAGACTTATATTCAGCATCTTTTAATTCCTTCTGGAGATCTTTTACGTCTAATTTTGAAAGGTCTATAACCTTTGAGCCTTTAATCCCGTAGTTCGGCCTGTCTTCACAAAGAACGTTAGATGACACACTCTGGTTCAGAAGTGCTCCCATCTTCTCCTTGGCGCGCTCCAACTTCTCATCATTTACGGTATTGTCAAACAGGTCATGCAGATACTTGAGTGCTGCAAATCTTGTGTCGGTCCAGTGCCTCTCAAAAACCTCTGGTTTGGATGCTTCGTAGAGGTTGATCATCGTGTTCGAAAGCACCTTGAACTTGTTCTTGATGTCATCCTTCTCTACAATCTTGTCATATTGCTTCCTGATGATGGCAAGTTTGTCAAGGCTTTCTTCATTGAAAGCCTCTTCAATCCTTATACCTTCTCCTGCGAGAAAATCAGATGTCATAGTTATGCTCTCTTCCAGCATGGCCAGGAGGCTCTCTATGTCCTTGACAGGCATCTCTGGATTATCAGGAGAAACAGCATAACTTCCAAGAGCCTCTTTCATCCATTTGAAGACATTGACATAATCCACGATAAGACCGCACTTTTTCCCCTCAAAGCACCTGTTGGCTCTCGCAATGCACTGCATCAGAGTATGGCCTTTCATAGGCTTGTCCAAATATAGGGTGGAGAGGGAAGGAACATCAAATCCCGTCAGCCACATGGCACAGACAAATACTAGTTGGAGCGGGTCATCAGGGTCTTTGAAACGGTCCTCGATATCATGTCCTTCAGGGGTGATTTCATTCATCTTCTTCCTATGGCTTGTGATATCCAATCCCTTGGCCTGGAATTTCTCCACTTCATCCGATTCTTCAGAAATGACAACAGCCATCTCCACAGTCTTCATATAGTCAAGAGTTTCCTGTATCTTTTTCTTTTCCTCCTCTGTGGCGTCATTTCTCCGTTTGATAAGATTTTTCTGCTCTTCGAGCCAATATCTCTGAACCTTGTCATACATGGTGACGGCAGTGAATTTGTCAATGCTGACCACCATCCCCTTGCCCTTATATCCCCTGTTGATGAAGTGCTTGACTATATCCTGTGCCACGACTTCAAGTCTATCGTCTCGCTTGATGACCTCAAATATTCTGGAACCTGAATTCTCAAGCTTCTGCATCTCCGCATCATTAAGTTCCTCTCCCTTCATCAGAGTCTCCATATCTTTCTGGAGATCCTTGTTGGCAAGATCGACTGTAGGGACTCTTCTGGAGTAGAACAACGGCACTGTCGCACCATCCTCTACCGATTGTGCGAAATTATATTCGGATATATAGTTGCCGAACCACTGGTTTGTCAGTCTCTTGGTGCCAAGGAGAGGCGTTCCTGTGAACGCGATGAAGTTTGCATTAGGAAGGGCCGCCCTCATATTCTCGCCTAAAGTGTTGTATTGGGTCCTGTGGGCTTCATCTACCATGACAATGATGTCGTTCCTGGTGGAGAGAATCGGATAGTCTCCATTGGTAACCCTATCCCATCCGAACTTGTGGATTAGGCTGAAAATGAAAGGTTTATTCGTCTGGAGGAAGGAACGTAACTTCTCGCTGTTCTTAGGCCGGCATTCGTCATTGACACCCACGACTTCGGTTCTGATGAAGTTCTTGAGTATCTGGCCGTCCAAGTCTTCCCTGTCAGTTACCACGAGGAAAGTGAAATTTCCCTGCATTTTCCTCTTGACCTTCCGTGCAAACATTACCATGGAGTATGACTTTCCGGAACCCTGAGTGTGCCAGAAGACACCGATCTTACCGTTCAGTTCCTCTCTTCTCTGAAGTGAGCCAAAGAGATTGTTTACGCCAAGATACTGGTGGTTTTTCGCAATGATCTTGATATGTTTGTTCTCGAACAGGATGAAGTTTTCAATATAGTCAATGAGGGTTTCCTTGTTGAGGAAGCTGTCTGCCATATACTTGATAGAAAGGGCATTGTCCCTGATGGAGTCCCTGTCTATCTTATCTTCTTCGGAGTTCTTCAGCCACTCGAAAAAATACTCATACCCGGCATTGAACGCTCCCAGCCTGGTTTCCAGTCCATTGCTCAAAACACAAATCTGGTTCATCGTGAAGAGGTTCGGAACATCGGTCAGGTAGGATTTCAGATTCTTAGTATATGCCTGTCGTACAGGAACATTTCCATTCTTCAGTTCAATGAATACCAGAGGCATGCCATTGATGAAGATAAGTACATCAGGTCTTCTCCAGTTGTAATGTCCCCTTATCCACATCTGGTTGACAGCTGTGAAAGTGTTGTTGGATGGTGTGTTGAAATCAATCAGTCTGATAGTGACGAAGTCGTCCTTGCCATTCTTCCTGAAAGTGCAGGTAAGTCCCTCCCTGATAGCCTTATAGATAATGTAGTTCTTGTCAATGATAGTGCTCTCTGTCGCCGGCTGGGTGAGAGTGTCTATGGCCTTGTCAATGATGGAAGCATCTACTCCAGGATTGATTGCCTGAAGGGATTTTTTCATCACTTCAGGAAGATAGCATTGAGACTTATCTGTCCTGCCCGTGCCGTCGAGGAGAGTATCTTTGGCATCAGGTGAAGGGTTACAATGGATGATGGAATAGTGGTGGGTCTTTTCCAGAATCTCCATCAGTCCGAGTTCGATATCATCTTCTGTAATAAATGCTTTCATAACCTTGTCTATTATCTTTTCTTCAGGGCAATAGCATATGTAGCCTTCACCTTTGCACACCAGTCAATGGAACTATAGTCATAACAGTATCTCTTGCCCTTTTCTTTTCCCAGATTGAGCACTCCATTCCAAAAAGCTGACATAGGGAGACTGCTCCCAGGGTCAAGGGTGTAGATGTTCTCAATGACTCCATCCTTCAAATTATATCCAACTGCAACAATCCAATGACCACCACCAGAATATTCAATTTCAACTATGACTGGACAATCATTATCAAGGGCTTCTGATATTGAATCCAAGTCTTGAAATGTTTCATAGGAAACATACTTCTTGTATGTATCAAGGATGCTGGTGCAATCATCAAGGGAAAGGCCATTAGGGTACAGCCCCCATTTATGAATGGCCTTGTGCAGTTTCCCTTCAGCAGTCCTGAAATCCACTTTTTCTGTCTCCTTGTTCAAATAGTCTGCATCAAATGCTCCAACTATATTCAATGCCATTGCTATGGAGTATGCACCACAGGCCCCATCCAGTTCTCCTTGTCTGAAATGCACCTTCTTTGCAGAATTTTTGACCCGGCTTCTCAGAACACCTTGTTGGAGGAACAATTGTGATATTAGATGAATCTGTCTCATAACACTATATGCTTAACTTGCCGGACATTAACCTTGGTAAGAGAAGGTCTCTTTGGGTGGTGAGAAGTCTGATCTGTTTTTCCAAAACAAGAACTGTGTTAAAACACTTTTGTGCTTGCTTTTGAAAAGAACACAACAACTCATGCGTTGGTATTAACATATACATTTTCCTGAATCTGCCTTTACTAATCTCCAAAAAAGTGGAACCATTGGCATTTGCTACAATTTCATCCTTTCTCATCATTAGATTATGGAGCATATACATCCTTAGATTATCCTCTCTGGGTATTATTGAAATAAATCCTTGATTTGTGCATACTTCTTCCTCGCATATCCCGAAGAAACCAATGCTAGCTCTGCTGGTCATTAAAATAGTATGTGGAGGTAGCATCTTTGCGGAACTTTTCTTTAACCCCAATTCAGTTATCTTCTCTTTAACATCAATCAGAGGAAGACTCTTATTTGAAGTGATGTCTGTTGGAGTAACCCATTTAATAGTGCCTCCCCAAAAATCTGAATTTGTTGTTGATGGTGTTCCTCCTCCAATGGTGTCACAAATCTCGCCTATTCTCTTGATTTTCCATCCCTTTGGTACCACTCCTTCAAACTCTGCTGTCTCATAACCTGGAAATCTGAACCTTACGAACCATTCCTTGTAGAGGTTCTCCGCCATCTGCTCAAGAAGTTTTATCCTCTTCTTGTTGTTCTCAATCAGTGAGTCGTATGCTGAGAGAATGGATGCAATCTTTTGCTGAGTGGAAAAAACAGTATAAGGCAAGTAATACTTTCCGAATACCCTTGCATTCATTCCTGGCTGCGCAGAACCTCCAATGTAATTATTCACAAACCCATACCAAGATGGACTTTTCAAAACATATTTTAAATACCGCGGGTGCAATCTCTTCCTATCATAGTTGAATCTGATGAGGTATGATGCAAATACGTAGTTTTTGAAACTATCATCGACGACCAGATTGTAGCCGGTAGTTGCACCTGTCCTTGCAATCAGTACATCTCCATCGTGCACTAGGTATTTGTTAACTTTTGAAGCATCAATAGCGCAATAAGGGACTCTGTCTTTTTCAACAAAATAGGGTACGATATCTGTTATCCTCAGATATTTAGCATCTCCTGATATGGGTGATGTCGTCTCCGCAGTATAACCATACTGAGTCGAGTTAATGAAGTTCTCAAACTTAATATACTTCATACTTAACTCTCCCACAAGCTTTTCAGGTTATCACTAATCTCCTTTTCCAAGTTCTTAGCCTCTGCCGAAAGTGCCTCGAACTCACTGTGAAGCCTCTGCATCTCCGCCTTGAACTCATCCTCGGTCATTCCGTCATCCTCGATCACAACACCCACATATCTGCCGGCATTGAGAGAATAGTCCTGGTCCTTGATTCCGTCCTCTCCATCGATCTTGGCTACCTTGCAGAGACCGATCACATCCTGATACTTGCCTTCAGGGAATCTCTCCATCAGCCAGTCGATCTGGTTCTGCTGACCGTTGGCCTTATATTCCGCTATCAGATCTTGAAATGCCTGGGTATCACCATTGTAAAGAGATGTGATGATGCCGAGATTCTTTATCTGCTCGTCACTGAACTTCCTGTGTGCCCTGTCAACCTGAGTGAACACATTCCTGGCATCAATGAAAAGAATCTCATCTTTCTTCTCCGTCCTTGACTTCTTCTTGTCGAAGAACCAGAGTGTGGCAGGCAGTGTGACGGATGAGAACATATTGGAAGGAAGGGTGACCATCTGTGAGATAATACCATCCTCTATCATTCTCTTCCTGATTTCATATTCGGAACCACTGGCATCACTTGCGGAATTCGCCATCACGAGACCTGCCTTTCCGGTTTCATTGAGAGCAGTCGCGAAGTATCCTATCCAAAGGTAATTGGCATTGGGGACGGTCTCTTTCTTGTCTCCGCCTTTCTTGCCGGCTTTAGACTTGTTCCTCGGTACACCGTAAGTGTTGAATCTTGCGTCGTCCTTGACCCTCTCGACGGAGACCTCATCCACATTGAAAGGTGGATTTGCCATCACGTAGTCGAACTGGCCAGAGGCATTGTAAGGGTCTGAATAGAATGAGTTGGCCTCAGTAATCTCGCCCCTGACATTGTTCAGAAGCAGGTTCATCTTTGCCAACTTGACTGTATCCGGCTCTTTCTCCACTCCGAAGCATCTGAATTTCATCATATCTGCATTGGATGCATTGTGCTTGTGCATATACCTTGCAGCCTGGACAAACATGCCGCCGGAACCGCAGGCTGGGTCAAGGAATTTCTTGTCGCCGGTCTCAGGGTTGAGGACCTGTACCATATATTTCACGACTGATGCAGGTGTGTAGAAAGTTCCGCCGTCCTTACCTTCGCTCAACGCGAAGTTTCCGAGGAAGTATTCATAAATCTCGCCGAACAGGTCGATTTCAATGTCTTCAGGAATATCCTTGAATACCCTGATAATCTTGGAAAGCAGGTCTGGTTCTTCTTCAGGAACGAGCTGGGCATACACATCCTTTGGCAGTACTCCTTCAAGTCTTGGATTCTCCTTTTCAATCTCTTCCATGGCTCTTTTGACAAGAGTGGCTTTTTCAGAGGTGTCAGGGGCTTCATTGATAGTGTCGAAGTATGCGCATTCCGGGATAAAGAAACCTATCTTTTCGACGGAAATTTCCTTGATGGTCTTTTCCCTCCTTCCGCCTTTCAGAGACTCGTATTCTGAAAGGATATCAGCCTTATGCTGCTTGAAAAGAACATCTGCATATCTCAGAAAGACCAGGCCCAAAATAGGCTGGCCGAACTTGTTTGCGGCCAAATGTGCACCTTGCCTCAAAAGGTCCGCACTATGCCACAAATTGTCTTTCAACTGTTTCAGCTGTATATCTGTCATTTTATGGATTGTTTCTTGTGATTTGTAAAACTACGAAAGGTCATACTTCTTCTGAATATAAAGGACTCTTTTCCATTGCGTGAATAACTCTCAACTTTGTTGCTTCATCCATATCTTCATGATAGATTACTGAATGAATAATTGGAAGAAGCAGGTCCTTGTCTATATTACCGGCAGCAACGTGCCAAATGTATGCTTCCATATCAGGCAAAAAGTGAAAACCTGCCCAACTATATTTGTTCTTTATTAAGAAGTGAGCACCTGCGACGAGTGATATCCTCTTATTGCCATCAGCGAAATAATGTCCGTGACACAGACCGAAGACAAGATATGTGAGTTTGTCTTCAAAGGTTGGATAGTAGTTGTCGTCCTGAATAAAAACCAGAACTTTGTCCAGTCCACCTTCGTCGCGAATATCGGCCATTCCACCACCACTTTGCTGGATGGTTTCGCGATAGTATTGAAGGAGTTCTTCTTTTGTTAAATATACTGTCTCCTTCATCACGATTATTGTTTAAGTCTATTGAGGACTGCACGATTCTCATCATTATCAAGAAGTTTTTCCAAATCCAATGATTCGCTTCCGATAAATCTCTCAAAATCTTCCGGAGTCAATGCCTTCAAGTAATCTGAAATATTCTCGTGAAACACATCCCTGAAGCCTAAGTCTCTTGATGCCATTTTTTGCCTGGCATCATATAAGAACGGCTTCATCGCTGCGCTCTCGGCTTGTTCTTTTATTAGAGCCTGGACTCTTCTAATGGATAAGAGACTGCCGGTTTGTCCAAATTCCTGTCTGATTGCAGAGGCAATGCCATTTTCAAAAGAACTGATAACTCTAAGTACTTCTGCATACATTGTAGCTCTGGCATTGTCCTTCTTATTCAGTTTAAGAAGTTCCTTATACTCTTTGGCTTTTTCAAAAAAAACAGCGCTATAAATCATATCCGTCACTTGGGAATACTTGAATGTGGTATGCCCTTCAACACACTCGTTTACTGCCGACGTGAAATTTTTGCGATAATTTTCTTCTTGGATTGCGGCAGGGAGATATTCTCGATCTCTCCAGTTTATATATTTCGTGCCACCGCCGGCTTTCTCATTGATTGTCGCAATGACGATATCTAATATTACACTTCTTAATTTTTTGGCTTTCTCACTGTCGCTCAGAAGCATCCCGATATTGAGGAAAGCTCGAAAATCAAATAATCCCAATTGGGTTGTTTTGCTCGCGAAATCAATTTCGTGAGCAAAATGTAACTTGAACTCACTCAGCATTTTACCTTTACATAAAATGTAGCCGTTGTTCTTTAGCTCACTCTCATATGTGGATAGATAATTATCAATGGTGCGCATGTCTACCTCAAAGAAATCTGCCACCATCTGCTTGGTCAGATAGAACTTGCCTTCAAACTCTAAGGCGTGAACCCCGATAGCATCTTGAATCCTCGGTATGGCTATCCGATTATTTAATACATTTTGTCTTTCTATTTGAGATGTGGTCAAATCCTGTGTCATACCAGAAATATTATTGATAATAGTATAGCTCCATCTCAGGAGTCTCATACAAATTTAATCATTTTTTTATCTGTATTTCAGATTTGCATGTGGTTTATTCACATATAGACGTGTCGCGCTACTTGGTTAAATAGCGTAAGTCCTTACAGGAGCGGGGCTCCCGGCAGCTATGTACGAAAAAAAGCCCAGCGCAAAGCGCTGAGCTTCAATTTGTTTGCGGAGAGAGAGGGATTCGAACCCCCGGACCCGTTAAGATCAACGGTTTTCAAGACCGCCGCATTCGACCACTCTGCCATCTCTCCAATGTCGAATTTTATTCCGCCCACTCCGGTTTTTTGTGAAGTGGAACGCAAAGGTAAGGATAATTTTTGAAAAAACAAGGGTGGAAGGTTGTTTTTTTTTTTGAATCATAATGATAACTCCTGCAAAAAATGGGTTTTAACAGACACGATAATCGCGGTTATAGATGATTGTGCGAAAAAATAGTAACTTTGGAAGATGTAATCATACTTCCGGAAAAGCGGCGTACAAGTCGAGAAGCGCAGGTTCGAGGGAAAGACGCATGTGATTTCATAAACACAAAAACTATAGACAATGTTTTCTTTACTGCTTATCGCACTGCTGCAGCTGCAGCCGATACAGATGCTCCGGGAAGATCCTGACAGGGCCGGAGTGAACACTCACCCTTACGAATTCGGAGAAGTGCAGACGACACCGGCTCCGAAGGGATATGAACCCGTATATATCAGTCATTACGGACGTCATGGCTCCAGAGTGAACTGGGGACTCTCGAATTACACTTATGTAATCGACATCCTGGAAAAGGCGGACAGCGCCGGCATTCTTACGTCGGAAGGCGAAGGCCTTCTGCAGGAGGCAAAGAAGGTGGCCGAAGTTCATCACGGAGCAAACGGGCATCTGACGAGGCTTGGCGAGAAAGAGCACCGTATGATAGCGGAAAGGATGTATAAGAACTGTCCGGAAGTGTTCCGCAAGGGCAGCGGACTGATAAGAGTAGAAAGCAGTACCGTGCACCGTTGCCTTGTCAGCATGACCAATTTCGTCGGAGAACTCATCCGCCTGCAGCCGGGACTTCAGTTCGAGATAGACAGTGATGATGTCATAATGTCGTATATCAGCAACGGAGCCTCCAAAGAACAGAATGAGGCTTCGAAAGTGATGCTTGAACCACTGAAGCATGTGCAGACTGATACCGTGAAGGTCATGGCGTCATTGTTCACCGACCCGCAGGCTGCAAGGCAGTTCGTGCACAATGCGGACAAGTTCCAGACGAAAATCTGGGAGGTCGCCAGAATCGCACGCTCGTCAGGAGTCGAGACCGATGTTTACAGGCATCTGCCGGAAGACGTCATCTATAAATGGTGGGACTACAGCAACCGTGAACTTTATATCAGGCACGGAAATTCGGTGGAGTTCGGCAAGGAAAGGATGAAGAACACGGAACCTCTTGTCAATGACATTGTCGCGAAAGCTGACGAGGCCCTGGCATCCGGACATTATGCGGCTGATCTTAAGTTCGGTCACGACTATCCGCTCATGGCATTGGCCGGATACCTGCATCTGAGCGGAGTGGGCGAAAGGCTGTCCTTCGATGAGATACCGCAGAAATGGAATGATCCGATGAACATCCCTCTTGCGTCAAATCTCCAGATGATATTCTACAAGAGTCATAAGTCACCGGACGTGCTGGTGAAGTTCGTGTATAACGACAAAGAACGCACTATTGCAGACCTGGAGGCAGTCTCCGGAGTTTACTACAGATGGGAAGATGTCAAGAAGTTCATTGACGGAAGAAAATAAGTTTATAAGAAAAATATCATGATGAAAAGCAGAATGTTGGCGACAGCAGTCGCTTCTGTGACAATGCTTGCTATGGCATTTGTCGCAAACGCCGGACAACCGGAGAAAGATGGATTGGTATATCACGATGCCACGGAATTTCTGATTGGAGGAAAAGCAACTCAGGAGACATTGACCCCTTATGACAGGCTTCCTGCCTCTTATGAAAAGACCACAAGGCCTGAACTTTGGAGACACGGACATCATTCTGCGGGTATCTATGTGCGTTTCCGCACTGATTCCCCGATTATCAAGGCCAGATGGACCTCGCTTTACGGAGCGTACATGAACCACATGGCCCCGTCCGGAATCAGAGGCCTTGACCTCTATGTGCTCGACGAGGGAAAATGGTATTTCACCGGCGTAGGCAGACCTTCAAAGAATGACAAGACTTCTGAGTATGTGCTCGTGAAGAACATGGACCGCAAGGAACGTGAGTACATGATCTATCTGTCTCTGTATGACGGAGTCACATCACTTGAAATCGGTGTGGACAAGGCCAGCGTCATCGGCAAGCCTCAGGTGGACAGCCCGAGAAGAGGATGCCCGATAGTGATGTACGGCACAAGTATCCTCCAGGGAGGCTGCGTATCACGTCCGGGAATGGTGAATACCTCATTGATCGAGAGGGCTCTCGACATCGAAGTCATCAACCTCGGCTTCAGCGGCAATGCCCTCCTCGACCTGGATATCGCCCAGCTGATGGCATCGGTGGAGACCCCTGCCGTCTATGTGCTGGACAATGCCCCGAACTGCAAGGCTGACCGCATCGAAGCTCATAGTGTGGAATTCTTCCGTGTCCTCCGTGATGCCCATCCAGATGTGCCGGTGGTTATCGTAGAGCATCCGCTTTATCCGACAATGCGTCTGGACATTGGCGAGCGCGAGGATATCATCGCAAGGAACAATGCCCAGAAAGCGTTCTATGAAACGCTCCGCAAGTCGGGCGAGAAGCGTGTATATTATGTTTCCGCTGAGAAACTCCTGGATGAAATGAAAGAGGGAACCGTGGATGGCGACCATTTCACAGACCTCGGCGTGACCTATTATGTGAAGGCAGTCCTGCCGACAATCAAGAAAGCGCTCAAGGCTTCTCCCAACAAGGTCGGAAAGTAATCTCCTAAAATGATTTTATAGAAATATTGCACTCCGGCTTTTTGGTTATGCCGCGAATTAAGAGTATATTTGTGCCGCTTTACAGCAGATACAGATATACTCTTATATTATTATATGAACCGAACGCGAAAATCTTTGATTGTATGAAAGTCGGAATCATAATGGGCTCCACCAGTGACTACGAAGTTATGTCCGGAGCCGAAGAAATGCTCAAAGCGCTCGATATCCCATTTGAAAAGAGGGTTGTAAGCGCGCATAGGACACCGGATCTTATGTACGAGTATGCGAAGACTGCTAAAGCAAGGGGCATCAGTGTCATCATCGCCGGAGCCGGCGGGGCAGCTCACCTGCCTGGAATGGTGGCAGCCATGACTACACTTCCTGTTATCGGTGTCCCGGTCAAATCACGAGCCCTGAACGGCTTGGACTCACTTCTTTCGATAGTTCAGATGCCTGGTGGCGTGCCTGTTGCGACAGTGGCCATCAACGGTGCCAAGAACGCAGCCCTGATAGCTGCCTCGATACTTGCACTGCAGGATGAAGGCGTATCGGCAAGACTTGAAAAATTCCGACAGGAACAGACGGACTCCGTTCTTAAGGCTGAAATCTAAACCATAATCAGATGACAAGAAAAATAGGCATAATCGGAGGCGGGCAACTCGGTCTTATGATCGCAGAGGAAGCCCACCGCCAAGGTGCCGCTGTCTATGCGCTGGACCCGTCTCCGGATGCTCCCGCATTTGCAGAATGCGACGGACATATAGTCGCAGCCTACGATGACCTTGACGCATTGGAAAAACTCGGTGACATGACCGACGTACTCACCTACGAGTTCGAGAATGTTCCTGGTGACATCCTACGCCACCTGGAGGGAAAATACAATATCCCTCAGGGTATTGCGCCGCTTTTCGACTCCCAGGACAGACTGCGTGAGAAGAACAATGCGAAACGTCACGGACTTCCCGTGCCTGAATATATTCCGCTTCCTGCCTGCTCTTCCGACGAGGACTGCGCCGAAGTTCCATGTCAGCTGACCGACGCACAGCGCATAGAGGAACTCACTGCAGCCGTGAAGAAAATCGGTATGCCTTGCGTGCTCAAAACCAGAAGACTTGGCTATGACGGTCATGGTCAGGCGGTTATAAAATCGGAAAATGATATTGCAGCAGCTGCTGACATGCTCCGCGTCCCTTGCATCCTCGAAGCGTTCATCCAGTTCGACTACGAGTGCAGCGTGATTCTGGTAAGAGACGGAAAAGACACCGTCCATTTCCCGATAGGCCGCAATGTCCACAAAGGCGGAATCCTCGACCTGTGCATCGTGCCGGCCGGGACACTGTATGAAACTGCCGGCGGAAAGAAGCCTGCGGAAAACCAGCTCTGCAGCCGCATTGTCAATGCCTGTGAACATTTTATGGAGGGATGCGACTATCGCGGAATTCTCGCCATCGAGCTGTTCGTCAAGGGCAATGACTTCATTTTCAATGAAATGGCTCCGCGTCCTCACAACAGCGGACACTATACCATAGAGGGATGCACTTCATCCCAGTACACCGAACTCTGTCATTTCCTGCTCGGAAAAGCATTGCAGAAGCCAGAACTGTTGGCACCGACGGTGATGAAAAACATTCTGGGACAGGACCTTGAAGCGGCGTGGAAAATCATTGACACGGCTTATGCGGAGCATTGGCAGAATCCTGCGTCGGTCCCTGTGAGCAATTCGGCCAAGAGAGAGAAAGCGTATTGCGGCGAGGCCGGCAGTGGAGTGTTCGTGCATATATACGGCAAGACGGAATCGCGCCCGAAACGCAAGATGGCCCATATCACATTCGTGCCTATGACATTGGCGGAATATGAAAAAGACTGGGCCGACAAATTCGTAAAATAAAAAACAAATATACAGATGGCAAACTACCGGATTTTTGTAGAAAAGTATCCTGAATTCCAGGTGGAGGCGGGCAGCCTCAAGGCAGAGCTGAATGAGAACCTTCAGCTTGACCTTCAGTCACTTAGACTTCTCAATGTCTATGACCTCTTCGGATTTACTCCTGAGCTCCTCGAAAAGAGCCGTTACAGCGTGTTCGGAGAAATCGTGACCGACAATGTCTCAGATGAATGTGACCTGACAGGAATCAGATACATCGCAGTGGAATATCTCCCTGGACAGTTCGACCAGAGAGCGGCTTCTGCAGTGGACTGCGTGCACCTCATTGACCCGAAAGCCGACGTCCATATCAAGAGTTCCAAGCTCATTGTCTTGAGCGCGGATGTCGATGAGCAGACCATCGCCAAAATCAAGCATTACTATATCAATGCTGTGGAGTCCCGTGAGAAAGACCTCAGCAAACTCACTGATACTGAGCATGCTGCGGTAAAGCCGGTGCCGGTGCTCGAGGGTTTTGTCAATATGAAGGAAGAGGACCTGGAGCCGTTCTGCCGCAAGATGGGACTGGCGATGAATGCCGATGACCTTCGTGAGGTGGTGAAATACTTCACGGAAGAAGGCCGCGACCCTAACGAGACTGAACTCCGCATATTGGACACATATTGGAGCGACCATTGCCGTCACACCACTTTCACCACCGAACTTGAAGAAATCGGGGTGGAGGAGTCCTTCATGAAAGAGGAAATAGATGGTACGTTGAACCTATACCTGAAAATGAGAAAGGAACTCGGTCGCGAGAACAAGGGCCTGAACCTGATGGATATGGCGACAATCGGAGGCAGGTATCTGCGCAAGGCCGGTCTTCTGGACGACATGGAAGTCAGCGAGGAGAACAATGCCTGCAGCATATACGTGGACGTGGATGTGGACGGGAAACTCGAGAAATGGCTTCTCATGTTCAAGAACGAAACCCATAACCATCCTACTGAAATCGAGCCGTTCGGAGGTGCAGCCACCTGTCTTGGAGGCGCTATCCGTGACCCTCTTTCAGGTCGTTCCTATGTATATCAGGCAATGCGCGTGACGGGTGCGGGCGATATCTACAAGCCTGTGTCAGAGACGCTTCAAGGCAAGCTCCCGCAGTGCGTGATTACCAAGAAGGCGGCCCACGGATATTCCAGCTACGGAAACCAGATCGGTCTCGCCACCACTCACGTAAGGGAAATCTACGATGAAGGTTATCTGGCCAAGAGACTTGAAGTCGGTGCGGTAGTCGGTGCGGTGAAAGCGGACAAGGTGCGTCGTGAGTCACCGGTGCCGGGCGACGTGGTGCTTCTTCTAGGAGGAAGAACCGGCCGTGACGGAATCGGAGGCGCTACGGGTTCATCCAAGGAGCATACTGAAGCGTCGCTCGAGACCTGCGGAAGCGAGGTCCAGAAGGGCAATGCCCCGGAGGAGAGAAAACTCCAGAGGCTGTTCCGCCGTCCGGAAGTGACCAAACTCATCAAGAAGTCCAATGACTTCGGAGCAGGCGGTGTGAGCGTGGCCATCGGAGAACTTACCGACGGTCTGGATATCTATCTGGACAGAGTGCCTGTGAAATATAACGGATTGAATGCCACTGAGTTGGCTATCAGCGAGTCACAGGAAAGAATGTCAGTGGTGGTGGAAGCCAAGGACGAGAAACAGTTCATGGAATACTGCCACAGCGAGAACATTGAAGTAACTCATGTAGCCGACGTCACCGATACACAGCGTATGAGAATGTTCTATGGTGATAAGGTAGTGGCTGACCTCCAGAGAAAATTCATTGACAGTGCCGGCGCGAAGCATTATGCGAAAGCTGAAATTGCGGCTGTCGAGGAGAAGAATCCGTTCAGAAGAAAGGTTGAGGGCGAGTCATTGAAAGAAAAAATGATGAACAACCTCAGCGACCCTAACGTGGTGAGCCAGAAGGGCCTTATAGAGATGTTCGACTCCACGATCGGCCGCTCTACAGTGCTTATGCCTTATGGTGGAGAACTGCAACTTACTGAAACTCAGGTATCTGTGCAGAAACTCCCTACCGACGGATATACGAATACAGCCAGCATGATGGCCTTCGGATTCAATCCGGTCATCTCCAAGTGGAGCCCGTATCACGGCGCGGCATACTCGATGGTCGAGGCCTGCGCGAAAGTTGTGGCAGCCGGTGCGCATTACGAGAAAATGAGGTTCTCCTGCCAGGAGTACTTCGAGAGAATGACACATTGCCCTCAAGTCTGGGGCAAGCCTATGAGCGCCCTGCTCGGCTCCCTGAAGATGCAGATCGAACTCGGACTCCCGTCTATCGGCGGCAAGGACTCGATGAGCGGAACCTTCGAGCATATCAATGTTCCTCCTACATTGATCTCCTTCGGAGTGACTACTGTCAATGCAGAGAAAGTCATTTCGCCTGAACTCAAGTGGGAAGGCAACAGGCTCTATCTCGTAAAGCATACTCCGCTGAAGAACTATATGCCTGATGTAGAGCAGCTTAAAAAGAACTGGAAGTTCGTCGAGGAACAGATTGAGAGCGGCAATGCGGTTTCCGGCTGGGCTGTCGGATTCGGCGGCGTGGCTGAAGGCCTCTGCAAGATGTCATTCGGAAACGCCTTCGGTGTGGATGTGAATCTCCCTGAAAATGAACTGTTTGACTATAGTTACGGCTCCATTATTCTCGAGACGGAGTCAGACATTGACTTCGAAAACGCTCAGTTTATCGGAATCGTGACCTCAGGAATCGACGGCGCTCTCCGTGTCAATGGAAAGAACATCTCCATCGACGCTCTCCAGAACAGTGCCTTCGAGAAATTTGAAAAAGTATATCCGGCCACAAGCAAGCCTGACATGAAGCGCCTTCTGCCTAAGGGGATGGAGGGTGTCAAGCCGTTCAAGACCAAGAAGATAGACCTCAAGTACAAGGGCGAGAAGATAGCGGAACCGGTGGCATATCTCCCTGTGTTCCCTGGAACGAACTGTGATTACGATACTGCAAAAGCCTTCCGCAAGGCAGGTGCAAAAGTGAAGATGAGCGTGTTCCGCAACCTTACGGAGCAGGACGTTTTCGACTCCATAGACGAGATGAAACGCAATATCGACGAGTGCCAGATTCTCGCGTTCTGCGGTGGTTTCTCTGCGGGTGACGAGCCTGACGGAAGCGGAAAATTCATTGCCAATGTCCTTAACAATGAGAAGATTGCGGCAGCCATCGAGGCTCTGATTGCACGCGGCGGACTCATTTTGGGTATCTGCAACGGCTTCCAGGCACTTGTGAAATCCGGACTTCTCCCTTACGGACATCTCGGATGCGTCACCAAGGATTCCCCGACATTGTTCCGAAACGATATCAACAGGCACATCTCGCAGATGGCATTTACTCGTGTTGCCAGCGTGAATTCGCCTTGGCTCAGCGGCATGAACATCGGTGACGTGTATGCGATTCCGGTCAGCCACGGAGAGGGTAAATTCGTTGTGAATGAGCAGTTTGCAAAGGAACTGTTCGAGAACGGGCAGGTGGCGTTCCAGTATGCTGAGCCTATCGACGAGGCTGTGTCAATGGCTTCTCCGTCCAACCCGAACGGTTCGTACTACGCGATCGAGGGCATCATCAGCAAGAACGGTCAGATTCTCGGAAAGATGGGCCATTCTGAACGTTACGAGACCAATCTGTTCAAGAACATTGCCGCGAACCTGGAGCAGCCTCTTTTCGACAATGCAGTAAGATATTTCAGAGGTGAATAGGCTGTTCGGATAATAAAGCGACTTGCAATATGACAAAAGAAGAAAAAATCTACGACGGAGTGTCAATAAAGATTTATGCCACGGATGACCCTGAAAAGGTAATCGTGAACTTTACTGACGACATCACGGCGTATTACAAGATAAAAAAAGCTATTATAAGGGATAAAGGCAGGTACTGCAACGGAATATCGTCAATGATTTCCAAGGTTCTGGCAGATGCCGGCGTGCCTGTGCATTTCATTGAGAAACTTTCCGACACGGAGCAGCTGTGCAGAAAGGCGAGCGTGATTCCGATGGAAGTCATTGTCAGGAATGTGATAGCGGGGTCCATGGCGCAGCGCCTCGGGCTGAAGGAAGGCATTGTCCCGTCAGAGCCGGTTTATGATATCTGCTACAAGTCTGAGGAACTCGGAGACCCGATTATCAATGATTATCACGCAGTTGTACTCGGTCTGGTGACCAAGGAGGAACTCGCTGAGATCTATGAGATTTCGAAGAAGGTCAATGATGTCCTCCGTCCCGTTTTCGACAAGGCCGGCATAATACTGGTGGATTTCAAAATCGAATTCGGCAGGCTTCCTGACGGCTCGTTGGTGGTGTCTGACGAAATTACTCCGGACAGTGCGAGGTTCTGGGACAAGGCTACCGGCGAGAAACTGGACAAGGACCGTTTCCGTCAGGACAGCGGCAAGGTTGGAGCAGCGTACCGAACTGTATATGAGAGACTTGGAGCGATATTGAACAAGTAATCTTCAAAAAGAACTATGACAATCAAGGAAAAGATAATGAGCGGTTCCGGAATCGGGGAACCTTTCCGCGGACTTCACGAGGAATGTGGCGTGTTCGGCGTCTGGGGCGTACCGAGGGCGGCCGAAATCACATACTACGGACTGCATTCGCTTCAGCACCGAGGTCAGGAAGGTTGCGGAATAGTTTCTGTCAATGCAGAGGGTCAGCTTCGCCGTGTGAAGGGTCTGGGACTCGTTACTGAGGTGTTCAACAACGACAATCTCTCCACATTGCAGGGAAACATGGCGATAGGTCATGTCCGTTATTCCACTACAGGTGGAGGCGGAATCGAAAACGTCCAGCCTTTCCTGTTCAGACACAACTCCGGAGACTTCGCATTGGCCCATAACGGCAATATCGTGAATTCCCTCCAGCTGCGTAAGTACCTCGAGGACAGGGGCAGTCTGTTCCAGTCCACTTCTGACAGCGAGATATTGGCTCACCTTATCAAGAAAGATCCGCTGGAGCGCAAGAGTCCGAGAATTTTCCCGATTATGGAGGCCCTGAATATGATTGAGGGCGCTTTCGCTTTCCTGATTATGACGCAGAACAGGATTTACGCCTGCAGGGATAAATATGGTTTGAGGCCTCTTTCCATCGGCCGTATCGGTGACGGTTATGTGATAAGCAGTGAGACCTGCGCGTTCAGTACTATAGGTGCGGAATATGTGCGCGATGTCGAGCCGGGTGAAATCGTGACCATCGACCATCACGGTCTGCGTTCGAGAAAATATTCTGAATATCAGCGTCATGCGATGTGCGCGATGGAATACATCTATTTCTCTCGTCCGGACAGCGATATAGAGAATATGAATGTTCATGCTTTCCGCAAGGAGTCCGGAAAGCTTCTGTTCAAGGAGTCGCCTGCAGATGCCGATATTGTGGTAGGTGTTCCGGATTCAAGCCTCAGTGCTGCAATGGGTTACGCTGAGGCAAGCGGTCTGCCGTATGAAATGGGTCTCATAAAGAACAAATATATAGGAAGGACATTTATCCAGCCGTCCCAGGAGATGAGGGACAAGGGTGTGAAGATGAAGCTTTCGCCGGTGAGGAGTATTGTGAACGGCAAGAGGGTGGTGCTGATAGATGACTCCATCGTGAGAGGAACCACCTCCAGGAGGATTGTCAGGATGTTGCGTGAGGCCGGTGCGTCTCAGGTTCATGTCCGCATCGCAAGTCCGATGATCAAGTTTCCTTGTTTCTATGGTGTGGATATTTCCACCTATGATGAGCTTCTGTGTGCAAGGCGTACGCTCGATGAGGCCAGACAGGCGATAGAGGCTGATACATTGGCCTTTATCTCGGAGGATGCGATGTACAAGGCCGGCAAGCGCGGTGACTTGTGCCTGGCTTGTTTCAACGGCAATTATCCGACGTCGCTCTATGCAAGCCTCGAGGACGCCAACAAAGAAGGCAAGTTCTAGAGTGGCAAGCGCATAGGGCGTCTGTGAGAGCGCATCCCCCATAATGGGGGACAGAGGGGGAGAGATAAAAAATGCGCGGAGGCCATGGCACCACCGGTGATCTTGGGATTAACTCCCGCGAGCGAAAACAGTAAAATTGAAAAACAAATAATATTTAGTGCTATGGCAGTAGATTATGAGAAGGCAGGCGTAAGCCTCGAAGCCGGATACGACGTAGTAAGACGTATCAAGAAACACGTTTCTTCCACCTCCCGCGCAGGCGTGATGGGTAATATCGGGTCGTTCGGCGGAATGTTCGACCTCTCGGCTCTGAACATCAAGGAGCCTGTTCTGGTAAGCGGTACCGATGGCGTCGGCACCAAACTCAAACTCGCATTTGCAATGGACAAGCACGACACTATCGGCATCGATGCAGTGGCAATGTGCGTGAACGACGTGCTCGCACAGGGAGCAGAACCTCTCTTCTTCCTCGACTATGTGGCAGTCGGAAAAAACATCCCTTCCAAGGTCGAGGCCATCGTCTCAGGCGTTGCTGAAGGCTGTCGTCAGGCAGGATGTGCCCTTATCGGCGGCGAAACAGCCGAGATGCCCGGCATGTACGAAGACGGAGAATACGACATCGCCGGCTATACCACCGGAGTCGTTGAAAAATCCAGACTCATTGACGGAACTAAAGTCAAGGTGGGTGACGTGCTCGTGGGAATCGCTTCCTCAGGCGTTCACTCAAACGGCTTCAGCCTCGTCCGCAAGATATTCTCAGATGCGGCTCTGGACCTTCACACAGTCTATCCTGAACTCGGCGACAAACCACTCGGTGAAGTGGCATTGACCCCGACCAGAATTTATGTGAAACAGGTCCTCGACGTCATCCGTAACTGCGACGTCCACGGAGTGGCGCACATCACCGGCGGCGGCTTTGACGAGAACATCCCGCGCATCCTCAAGGAAGGCCAGGGCATTCACGTGGATGAAGGCACTTGGGAGATTCTTCCGATTTTCCGCTTCCTCGAGAAACATGGCAAGATCGCTCACCGCGAGATGTTCAACATCTACAATATGGGTGTCGGAATGGTGCTCGCTATGGACGAGTCTGAGGCTCAGAAGGCTATCGACATCCTCGCTTCCCACGGCGACAAGGCTACAGTCATCGGCCGCGTGACCGATACTCCGGGCGTTGATATCGCTCTGTTGTAGTATTTTATGAGCCGGCGCTCCAAGAGTGGAGGGCATGGCTCAGATGCACGTTGCGGCGTGAATTATTATTGATATAACATATTATTGAAATGAAAGCATTAATCAGCGTAAGTGATAAGACCGGCGTAGTAGAATTCGCCAAGGGTCTGGTCGCTCTCGGATGGGAAATCCTCTCCACGAGCGGCACAATGAAACTCCTGAAAGAGTCAGGTGTTCCGGTTACAAGTGTAAGCGACGTTACAGGTTTTCCTGAAATCTGCGACGGCCGCGTGAAAACTCTCCACCCGAAAATCCACGGAGCCCTTCTTGCCCGCCGCGACATTCCTGAGCATATGAAAGAGCTGAAGGACAATGACATTGACACTATCGACCTCGTGTGCGTGAACCTCTATCCGTTCCGCGAAACCATCGCAAAGCCGGATGTGACAATGGAAGATGCAGTCGAGCATATCGATATCGGAGGTCCGTCAATGCTCCGCAGCGCTGCCAAGAACTGGGAATCAGTAACAGTAGTCTGCAACCCTGCTGACTATGAGACGATTCTCTCTGAAATCAAGGCCGACGGCAACACCACCCGTGAGACCCGTCTGAAACTTTCCGCCAAGGCATATACGCACACAGCAGAATACGATATGGCGATTTCCACATATATGCGTGCACAGGCAGGCCTTCCTGAGAAACTTTTCCTCGAGTACGACCTGAAGCAGGAACTCCGTTACGGCGAAAACCCTCACCAGGAGGCCAAGTTCTTCGCAAGCACAGTGAAAGAGCCATTCTCTCTCGCAACTGCCGAACAGCTCAATGGTAAAGAATTGTCTTACAACAATATACAGGATGCCAATGCTACATTGAATATCGCCCGCGAATTCGACGAGCCGTTCTGTGTAGGCGTAAAGCACATGAACCCTTGCGGAAGCGCTACCGGCAAGACTATCGCCGAGGCATGGAAAAAGGCATACGAGGCTGACAAGACCAGTATCTTCGGCGGTATCGTGGCAGCCAACAGGGAGATTGACCTGGAAACTGCACAGATGCTGAAGCCTATTTTCCTCGAAATCGTGATGGCTCCTTCTTTCGCGCCTGACGCACTCGAGTTGCTCTGCACCAAGAAGAACCTCCGCGTTCTGAAAGTCGATATGAGCAAGGACAATACCGTCCGCAAGCAGTACGTGAGCATGAACGGCGGAATGCTGGTTCAGGACAGGGATATAAATACCAAGCCTGTTTCAGCTGAGCAGTGCGTTACCGAGGCCAAGCCTACTGCTGAGCAGCTCGCTGACCTTGAGTTCGCATGGAAAATCGTCAAGCACGTGAAATCCAATGCGATAGTAGTGGCCAAGAACGGTATGACCTATGGTGTCGGAGCCGGCCAGATGAACCGTATCGGTTCTGCCGAAATCGCACTTAAACAGGCTCAGGCTACATTGAAAGAAGAAGGAAAGGACATTATGACAGAAGGTCTGGTGCTCGCTTCCGACGGTTTCTTCCCGTTCAACGACTGTGTGGCTCTTGCTGCTGAGTATGGCATCAAGGCTATCGTGCAGCCTGGCGGAAGTATCCGTGACGAGGACTCCGTAAAACTTGCTGATGAGAAGGGTATTACCATGCTCTTCACCGGTGAGCGTCATTTCAAACATTAGTAGATTATGGAAGGAAACAATATTCCCCGCAGAGCCAAGGTCCTGGTCGTCGGCGGTGGCGGAAGAGAGCATGCCATCGTGGATGCTCTGTCCCGTTCAGAGAGGGTGGAAAAGATATTCTGTGCTCCCGGCAATGCCGGCATAGCCCGTCAGGCAAAATGTGTCCCGCTTGAGGATACTCAGGTGGATGAACTTGCGGAATTTGCTGAGAATGAAGGCATTGACCTGACTGTGGTGGGTCCTGAAGTCTCGCTTGCGGCAGGTATCGTAGATGAGTTCGAGGCTCGCGGACTGAAAATTTTCGGCCCGTCGAAAGCGGCTGCCCGCATTGAATCGAGCAAGGATTTTGCGAAGGAACTGATGGCGAAATACAATGTTCCTACGGCTGCGTACCGCACTTTTTCTGACTACGATGAGGCTCTCGCCTATGTCAATGCCGGTAAACTTCCGGTTGTGCTGAAGTATGACGGCCTGGCTGCCGGCAAGGGCGTGGTCGTGGCCCAGACATTGGAAGAGGCGGACGAGGCATTGAAAGACATGCTTCTTGACGACAAGTTCGGCCACGGCAAGGTGGTGGTGGAGGAGTTCCTCACCGGCCCGGAGTTCTCGCTCCTGTGCTTCGTGGACGGCTCTGAGGTGGAGCCTATGGTGCTTGCGCAGGACCACAAACGTGCATTTGACGGTGATGAAGGCCCGAATACCGGTGGCATGGGTGCTTATACTCCGCTTCCGTTCATTACCGAAAAGGACGAAGTGTATGCGCTGGAGCACATCATGAAGCCGATCGCTTCCGGTATGGTTTCGGAAGGCATTCCGTTCAAGGGGGTGCTTTACGGCGGACTTATGAAAACGCCTGACGGAATCAAGGTGATCGAGTTCAATTGCCGTTTCGGCGACCCTGAAACTGAGGTTGTGCTGCCCCGCCTGGAGTCCGATATCTTCGAGATTTTCTGGGACGTGGCCAATGGTATCCCGATGCCTGTGACCAAGTGGTCTTCAGATGCTGTGATAGGTTTCGTACTCGCGTCCAAAGGCTATCCTGGCTCATATAAGAAAGGCGTGGAAATCAAGGGGCTGGATGCGGTGCTGAGTGACCCTTCCGTCAAGGTTTATCATATGGGTACCACGCTCAAGAAACTGGGAGAAGGACACGAGTCATACGACAAGGCCGGCCATTCGTTGGTGACAAATGGCGGCCGTGTGCTGATGGTTCTTGCTTCTGCCCCTGATCTCAAGTCAGCTCATGACAAGGCTCTTGAAGCTGTGTCCAAGGTGGATTGCGATAACCTCTTCCACCGCACTGACATCGGGCATTGGGCATTTGAATAGCCTTCGCTTATAAAATAACTCCGGCAGCTGTAATTTTGATTTTGACTTCCGAGTCCCCTTTTTCAAGTTCTATCTTGAACCAGTCTCCTGATGGGGTCTCCACGTATTCGGCGTCATCGATTTCCCAAGATGGATAAGATGTGCTGATCTGGGTCAGAACGGCTGCCGGAAGTTCGTTTTTACGTACATCCCACTCTGTGCGGAGCCATTTGTGGTCCTTGCTGAAATACACATCCTTGCCGCGTCTTTCGTGTACGATCTCGACTTCGATTTCGCCGTCATCGTATTCTGCATCCATGATTACGGCTCCAGGGTATTTCTGTCCGATGAATTTCTCGAGTTCGGACTGGATGTCTGTCGGGAGATAGTCCTCGTAGTCGTAGTCTGAATCGATGTCCACCACTGTCTTGATGAGGGCTCCTTCTTCAGAATAATACAGGTCCGCTTCCTTTTCGATATTGCCGGAACGTGTCTCGACCTCGATGACATAGAAGGTCTCCATGCCGTTTCTCTCGAGCTTGTCGATATCATCCACTTTCCAGTCAGCATATTCACTTGCCTGGAAAGCTGTCTTTACGGCCTCCGGAAGTTCATTGTACGAAATCTCGCTTTCGGTCATGCACCACTGTCCTGAGCGGTTGAACCATACGGAGAAGTCATATTCCGCGTTGGCTGAACGTGTAGCGACTCTGTTGAATTTCGCCACGTCGTAGCCGTTCTTGGATGTCCATTTTACATTGACTGCATCAGGATAGCGTTCTGCCAATTCTGCTTTCGCTTTTTCGTTTATCTGGCTGTCAGCCGAAGCTTTATTGCATCCTGCAAGTGCCATCAGGCAGATGCACATTGCTGTAATAAATAAATTTTTCATTGTACTATAATTTATTGGTTTGTAATTTTTTATCTCTAGTTTTTCGGGCTATCGGTCGAGTCCTGCAAGATTGAAGTTCTTGTCGAATTTCAGTTCGAAGCCATTGTCCAGTTCCAGCTCAAGTTCTCCGTCGTCATACTCGGCCTTGGTGATGAATGAGTCGGGATACAGTTCATTGACCTTGTCGGCTGCTGCCTGCGGAATTATGCCGTCGGGGATGCTGTTGCGGTGACGGTTGATTTCCTTCCATTCTCCGTTGCGACGGAATTCCAGTTTGGTCCCGTCCGTGAGCACGATTTCGTAGGACATTTTCAGCAAGTCTCTGTCTTCTTTGGCAAATGCTATTTTTTCATCTTGAAAGTGCTCTGCGATGAAGCTCAATACGTTTTCCGGAAGTGATTCCGGGCTTGTCGCCTTGTCGTGCACGAGGTTTGTCAGGAAATAGCCCAATGTTCCTGCTGCCGCGAGCGAAATGATTACTAAAATGATCTTCTTAAACATAACGTTGTCCTTCTTTGTATTGCGAAATTATAGTACAATTCTGGAGTGAATCTGTAATCGGCACGGAAATTCTGAACTTTTTTCAGAATTTTACGCTGAAACGGTGCATTCCGTCCACATAAGAATAGGTGAGGAGCATTCCGCATCTATCTGCAATGGTTTTGGCAAGTGCCAGTCCCAGCCCGGTAGAGCCCTCTTTTTTCGAGCCCTGGTAGAATCTCTCGAAAATCCGGCTGCTGTCCAGAGGCGAGTCCCCGCTGTTCTCGACCACCAGTTCGTTTTCTGTCAATGTCAATGTGACCTTGCCGCCCTCAGGGCTGTGCACAAATGCGTTTTTGATGATGTTGGTCACTAAAATCGTGGCGAGCGTCTCGTTCATCTTTATGGTGACAGGGGAGTCCGGTATTTGTGCTGAGCAGGTTATCTGCTTGCTGCTGAAGATTTCCCCATACAGTTCTTTCTGGGACAGCACCATGGCTGAAAGGTCTATGTCAGTCACGTCAGGGAACTGTCCGTTGTCAATTTTCGTGAGCAGGAGAAGTGTCTTGTTGAGTCGCACGATATGTCCGAGTTCGCGTTTCATCTGCACGAGTTCGCCGACGCTTTCTTCGCCCAATGTGTCATTGTCCAGCATCCAGTCGATCCTTCCTCCAAGCACGGCAAGCGGTGTCTGAAGCTCGTGTGAAGCATTGCCTATGAACTGTTTTTGCTTTTCGAAGGCCCTGTCGGAGCGGTCGGTCGCATCTGTGGCGGCTTTCTCCAGCTGACGGAATTCCAGGATGTCCGAGTTTATTGACAGTCTGCCGTGTGACTTTCCGGGTGTGTAGGCATTGAGCCAGTCGAGAATCATGTATAGCGGCCGCATGCTTTTCTGGAACACGACGAGAGTGGTCACGATAACTGTCAGCAACAGAATGAGATACAATGCGAGTACCCACCAGAGGATTGTCTTTATCAGGTCCTCTTTTTCGATAGTGGGTGTAGCGACAATGAGTTCAAAACATCTTCCTTCACGGTCTCTGAATATGGTCTTGAGAAATCGTGCAGGTTCTTGTTCGTCTGTCTCCTGAATGTAGAAGTCTGCATCGTAGTACTCCATCCCGGTATGTGAATCCGCATAACTCTCCGCAACTTCGGAAATGCTGTAATGCCCGTCTGTCATGATGTTGGTAACCGGCAGTTTCTTCCCGGACAACTTCTTGACCATCAGCTGTTCAGCGTAACTTTCAAGCAGGTCGTCGGCCTCGTCATTGATCTCATCCACTATGACGAAGTAAAAGACCATCGCCCAGAGCGCGATGACCGGGAGCAATGCCATAGACAGGCGTACTGCGATATTGTGGATCAGTTTCATTCTTTGGTGACGAGTTTGTATCCGAATCCGTAAACGGACTTGATTTCTATATCGGCCCCGGCTTCTTCCAGCTTTTTGCGCAGATTCTTGACCTGCGAATAGATGAAGTCGAAATTGTCCGCCAGATATATGTCGTCGCCCCACACGGCTTCTGCCAATACTGATTTATCGACCATGTGCCCCGGCCTGAGCAGGAAATAGTGAAGGATGTCGTATTCTTTCTTCACCAATGTCAATGTTTTTCCGCCGACTTCCACTGTGCGGCTGTCCGGGTTGAGTTTGACATTGCCATAGACTATTCCGTTGCGTCCGCTTCCGTTGCTTCTTCTGGTCACGCTCTTGATTCTGGCCAGAAGTTCTGCCGTATGGAATGGCTTCGGGAGGTAGTCGTCCGCGCCCTCTTCCAGTCCGATAATCTTGTCTTCCAATGAGTTGCGGGCGGAAAGTATGATTACTGTCAATGCTTTTCCTTCTTCCCTGAAGGCCTTCAGCAGGTCGAGCCCGTTTCCGTCCGGAAGCATGATGTCCAGCAGGATGCAGTCATATGAGAACAACGACAGCTTTTCCCACGCCTCACCGTATGTCGAAGCCACTTCCACGACATAATGCTCCTTCAGCAATGCTCTCGCAATCAATTCCTGCAAAGAGCGCTCGTCTTCTATTACCAGTATCTTCATAGTTCCATGTCAATGTCCTGAGGGCTGCAGGTCTCTTCAACAATTGCCAATACTCTGAAAAACACGAGCTTACCCTCGCAGCCGTCAATGCAAACCCTTACGGTTCATCATCGTTTCCGTTTCTCGCGACTCGACGAAATTACAAATAAAATCTGGAACGGATCTGAAATTTCTTCTGTTTTTCTTAAGATAAAATAATAGAGCCCATAAACAAAAGACAATCTTGCCGCCGCGTCAGAATCCGATTCCCAGGTGCGCTCCCAGGCATTCTGCGGCAAGGGTAGGGCCTATGAACAGATGAAGATTCTTGTAACATCTTACTCTGATACCGGGCTGCCATCCGCCGATGAATATCATATCGCCCACATCTTCTTTAATCACTTCGCGTTGCCCGCCTGTTTGTGTATTCAGATGATACTTTCCGCTTATTTTGTATATCCATCCGGCTCCAGCGTACAAGTCGCTGTAAATGGCGAATGTTTTGCGCTTTCCCAAATGCCAGTATCTGCGGAAACATATCCCCGTACCGATAGAATATATGTCACCGGGCGCATAATCAGCGTATGTCTCTCCTTGACTCATAAAGATGGAAAATGAACGCTTCTCATCGATTCGTATGCCTCCGGTAAGCATTGGCCCTGCAGTGACCAAACCATCATAATATCTCAAGGTAAATTCAGGCTTCCATTCTCTGACTCCCTCCTTCGAGAATGCGTGTCTCCATCCATCAGCCCATCTGGACATATCCTCCACCATCGGATTTTGTGCAGATGCGCTTCCTATATGTACAAAGAATGGTCAGAATGCGTTTCATAGTGTAATAGTGTTTTTAATAGTGCTCTAATGGTCCCGCATCATCAAATCTCACCCCGCTAGCCGCATAAGCGACATCACAAAAGTAGCAAAAGATTTTACAATGAAAAAAAAAGAAGAGCCGCAAATCTCCGGCTCTCAAGTGATTACCACAGCTTGAAGTTATCGCGCCAAACGGGCGTATCACGTTTCACAGTTTATGTTAGCTGTTAAACATCCAATATGTGATAAATAACAAACGATTGCGTTCAGCATCAGTAAGATCGCGAGAACGCTTAGGCCTGCGAAAGCCAAATAGACGCTTAAACCAATTCATAATGAGTGTTTTCGTCAAATATAAGAAAAAATACAAAAAATATTTGCATATTAAAATCGAATCTTCTAACTTGCATTTCGAAAAAATAGAAACGGAACTATGTTTATGATGAACAACAATTCTTGGTGGTGGCACTCTTACTACTCTGACAGTCGTAGGAGGCTATAGCCGTATGTTGTTCTGAATCATTCAGATAACTCAAGCCCCGCCGCGACTGCGACGGGGCTTTTTTCGTATAGAAACGTAAAACAACTTAAATTATAAACATTATGGAACAGAAAGTACCGTACAAAATCTACCTCGAAGAAAACGAAATCCCTAAAGCATGGTATAACGTGCGTGCAGACATGAAGAACAAGCCGGCAACGCTGCTCAACCCGGCGACATTGCAGCCGATGGGCATCGACGACCTGAAGGGCGTATTCTGCGAGGAACTTTGCAAACAGGAACTTGACAATGACACCGCATTCTTCCCTATCCCGGAGGAAATCAGGGACTTCTATAAAATGTACCGTCCGTCACCGCTCATCAGAGCATATTTCCTCGAAAAGGCATTGGGAACACCGGCTAAAATCTACTATAAGTTCGAAGGAAACAATACTTCCGGAAGCCACAAGCTCAATTCTGCCATTGCGCAGGCATATTATGCCAAGAAACAGGGGCTCAAAGGAGTGACTACCGAAACAGGAGCAGGACAATGGGGCACGGCATTGAGCATGGCCTGTGCATACTTCGGCCTTGATTGTCATGTATTCATGGTCAAATGTTCGTATGAGCAGAAGCCTTTCAGGCGCGAAGTCATGCGTACCTACGGGGCACATGTCACGCCGTCTCCAAGCATGGATACAGAGGTCGGCCGCAAGATTCTCGCAGAGCACCCCGGAACGACCGGCAGTCTGGGATGTGCCATTTCCGAAGCGGTTGAAACTGCTGTCACTCATGACGGATACAGATATGTTCTCGGCTCCGTCCTGAACCAAGTTCTTCTGCACCAGTCAATTATCGGTCTTGAAGCAAAAGCGGCGCTCGACAAATACGGCATTACCCCTGACATTGTCATAGGCTGTGCCGGAGGCGGTTCCAATCTCGGCGGTCTGGTAAGTCCGTTTGTCGGAGAAATGCTGCGCGGCGAGAAACAATACCGCATAATCGCTGTGGAGCCGGCATCCTGCCCTAGCTTCACGCGTGGAAAATATGCTTACGATTTCTGCGACACTGGTGCGATTTGCCCTCTCGCTAAAATGTACACTCTTGGCAGTCAGTTCATTCCGTCAGCAAACCACGCAGGCGGTCTCCGCTACCACGGAATGAGCAGCATTCTGTCACAGCTCTATGCTGACGGCTACATTGAGGCTCGTTCCGTCGAGCAGACTTCCGTATTCAAGGCGGCTGAATTGTTTGCACGCACGGAAGGCACGCTCCCTGCACCTGAAAGCAGCCACGCAATAAGAGCAGCCATTGACGAGGCCCTGAAATGCAAGGAAACGGGAGCGGAAAAGACCATTCTTTTCGGTCTCACGGGAACAGGTTATTTCGATCTGAAGGCATATGAGCAGTTCAATGACGGAAAAATGACTGACACCATCCCGGCTGACGGACAGATCAGGGAAAGTCTCAGCCATCTTCCTAAGGTCGACTAGGGCCCTACAACGGAGCGGAAGCGGGCTTTCCATCGCTGCACGGCTATCTTGCCCGCCAACTCCGGCCCGGCATCTGATGACCTGTCTTAATCCCCCTAACCCCCTTTTCAAGGGGGCACATCAGGGCCTTCGGGCTTTCCATCGCTGCACGGCTACCTTGCCCGCCAACTTCGGCCCGGCATCTGATGATGCCTTGGTTTCCTGAGTAATTACGCTACACGGTCAACCGCGCTGTCTGTGAGGAAAGAAAAACGGCAGAGAGGCTTCTTGTTGCAGGGAACATGACCACTTCTGTCAGACATAACTGGAGATTGTAGCTGGAGATGATTGTTTCCGTAAGACATGCCCGGAGAGAAAAACCGAACAACCTGAAATTGATGCAACTGACGAAAGTATTGATTAATAACCAGTTAGCAGATAAAGCGAAAGCCAGGTTACCCACCTTTTCACATAACCTGCATTTGGCTGCTCATTGTATCTTATTGGCTCTCAATAATATATGCCAAATCACGACATGCAGGTTGTTCGATTTAATCCAATTCTGTGTTGCCTCATTCCTCGTAACACACCGCTTTTTTTCAGATATTTTGAAAAGAAAAGGTAACTTTGTGCTGATGAAGTTTACGCATGAGTTCACGCATCTTTTCTTTGCGGTTCTGTTTTTTCACAAAATAAAGCGGTTCAATGTCGATTCTGAAGGCAGTTATGTCTCATATGCGTTTCATATATGTTGCTGGGTTAAACAGACCAGGCTCCACCAGACAGATATCGCCGGTCCGGGCATCGTGCTCTCCCTGCTGATTATCACCACCTTCCATATCGTCAACTTCTGCCTGGTCATCCTTACCACGTCCAGCGGTGTCGTCCTCGCTATCCAACGAGTATTCAGTTACTTCCCGTCGGACTTCATTCTCGGACTGCTCCGCTAGAGCGTAACGTCACGCAGCCTTGCTGATCGCAGAGTCGGCTTCACCTCGCTATCCACTTCTCGACGGTGCGGGTCTGCGAGGAAATGTTCACGCCGACTTTGACGAGGTTCTTGCCTTCCTCGAATTTGTAAGGAAGCATATAGCCCTTGTCATCAATCTGCTTGAGCGCATCCTCCGCAGATCCGTCCACCTTGAACTCGAAGACATAGATGCAATTGTCCGTGTAGCAGACCGCGTCGGCCCTGCCGATGGCGGATTTCACTTCCGTGCGGATATAAAAACCGAGTAGCGAGAAAATCAGGTAGATGATTGTCTGATAATGTTTTTCAGTCTTGTTCTCCAAATCGTTAGGTATTCCTGCAAGGTACGCCTGCAGCTTTTCCATAGCCAGGTCAATGTCCTGGGAGTCCATTGCTGCATAGAAATGCGCCACGAATCCCGACGCGGTGCTTGTCTTGCTTGGGTATTCTCCCAAAAGTCCTCTCGTGAAGCCGATCTTGACTTCCTTGTTCGGATATCCGAGCGTATAGAGCTGCATCCTCTCGTCGTATGACTTGATGGTCAGATAACCGGTCTGATACAGCATTGGCAATGAGTTCTCCGAAATCTCCGGCGAGACGTCGAAATCCGATTGCGGGACGAGCGGGATATTATCCAATGTGGTTTCGTCGATAGGGTTTTTCCGAAGTCTTTCGACGAGATAGGTCGGGGTTCCGGTGTCGAACCAGTAACTGCCGAAATTCTTGTCTGACAATGCATTGAGAAGACTATACGGATTATAAATGTCTTCAGACTTGCCGCAGAAGTGATAGCCGTCATAATTGGCTTTCAAGTGGCCGATTGCTTCTGCGAATGTGATACCCTGCTCGTCTGCAAGTGCTTGCACTTCCGGCTCCATGTCGTTCTCCAGTTCCGTCTGGGAAATTCCACAAATGGCGGAATACTGCGGCATCATCGAGATATTCTTCAGATTGTTCAGCTCACTGAAAATGCTGAGCTGTGCGAACTTGTTGATTCCGGTAAGGAAAACGAACCGCAGATACGGGTCAAGGCTCTTTATCGGGCTGTAGAAATTCCTCATTATCTGCCTGAGAACCGGTAACTTGCCCTTGTCGTTCATCACGTCCAACAGAGGTGCGTCATATTCGTCAATGATGATGACGGCTTGCTGCCCGGTCTGCTCGAAAGCTGCTTTGATCAGGAATTCCAATCGCGCATTTACATCGACTTCATCCACATTCGGAAGTTTTCCATAAATGGCCTCATACCCTTCCAGTTTATATCCGAGAGTGCGTACCAGCTGCTCCTCATTCAAATGCTTGGCAGTGGACATGTCGAAATGAAAAACCGGATGTTTAGTCCATTCCTTCTTTACCTCACCAGCTTTCAGCCCCTCGAAAAGTTCCTTCCTGCCCTCGAAATAGCAATGGAAAGTAGAAGACAGCAACGACTTTCCGAACCTGCGCGGTCGGCTCAGGAAAACGTACTTGTACTTATCCGCAATGTCATTGACATACCCCGTCTTGTCAATGTATAAATACTTTCCGGATATAATCTCCGCAAATGTCTGTATCCCAATCGGGAATCTTCTGATCGTCGTCTCCATAGTCCAAAACTTTACACACTCCCAAAGATAGCAATTTTTATGATTATTTTTCTTCTGTCCGACCGCAGGGCTTCAAGAACAGAAGAAATCGAGAAATATGGCAAGCGGATTTCGATGAGGTCAATCACCCACAAGTTGAAAAGGGTCTATGATGACCTGCCTTTATCGTGCTACATCTGATATTACCATTTAACCCCATAACTGGTCAATGAAGAATAGTCCTAAGATTCACTTCACCCCTCCGGCAATATCTGTGAATAACCTTTAATCATATCAGCCTTATCCTGAAGGCTTTCACGGTAAATCAGATGAATAAAGGTCTTATAATCCTCACCAATAAAGAATATTGGCATATCAATTATTGACAACTCAGGGAATTGTCTAGCACCTTTTGTATACAGAATTGAAAACAATTGATTGCGATACTCCTGACTAGGCATATCCCTTGAAGGCCTCATGCCTGGAATCGAATTGAACTCATCACAATAATAATAGAGGATAATCACCACGCTGACGAACAAGGCTCACCTCAACAATCTCTACGCCTCCAAGATGTTTTCTCAAATCAGAAAATGGCTGTTTCCGGAAAAGAAGAAAGGGAAACTCTTATCTCGTTTCCCTCCTTGTATGTCAATGAAAATGATACCTCCATTAAATATTAACACTAAAGGTACACTCTTTCATCTCGCGCAACTTTGTCTGCTGTGCAATCTTCTGTTTTTTCAATTGAGCAAGAAGACTATCCAATTTCTTGGAAGTCTTGGTTATAACAACCGGCTGCGTATTTTTATTCTTCCTCATAGCAATTTCCTCCTTTCGCAAACTTACTAATTTCAAACAATTACACAAACTATTCTACTAAAAAAACATGCGCAAGTCGTTCTAATCTTGTCTATTCTATATGCGTAAGATTAGTAACCTGAATTATGCAAAAGACAAAACTATTTTGTCTGATCATGCCTCATATTCCTGCATTATTTTGAATGGCGGATGCGTTGTGCTTTTTTCTCATTTTTACGTATCAGATATGGCGATTCGGGAAGTTCCGGCAGAAGGTTGTCCATGTTATTGATCTGACCTATGGCTTTCATCAGGAGGATGAAAGTCGACAATGTCAGGTTGTCCGCCACTCCGCTCTCGAATTTGTGGATAGTGGTCAATCCGATGCCGGACCTCTCCGCCACATCTTTTTGTGTAAGTCCGCAGCGCATCCTGTAATCCTTGAAACGCGTGCCCATCAATCGGACAATTTCAGGTGTTGAATATTCATATAAATCAGCCATTGCTATTTCTTTATTTAACTATCATTATATTGATAGTTGTGTTGTTATTTAGCCTTTTATCTTCACGTAAGTGATAGTTATAACTGCAAAAATATGAATTAAAACCAATAAACAATCCATATCGCTAAAGGTCAATGTTTACCTTTTCGGTTTCTTTACATTGATATATACGAGGCTTCGTTTGCTGGATGGCTCAATTAATTGTCAGATGCCGCAGGATTGCAAGAGAAGCTCTTTTTGTTAAAACGATTTCAAATGAACCAAATATGAACTTGATTTTTAACTCGATGCTTTATATCATTGCAGGAAGTGTTTTCCCAAGCCTTGTTTTGAGATCTGCGAAATTACAAGCATGAGAATTGAGAACAACATGTTTTCCAGAACTTAGGAACAGATGAACGGACAGACTCCACACTTTCGCGTATTTAATAACCAACATCAGCGCACTGGAGTCTTGCGAAGGCATAGAGTACATCATTGAAAAACGGTTAGTATTTGTGTTGTGCAGTAAAATTATTAACAAGTCAAATACTGAGAAGCTCACTTTTTTTTGTTTTATAAATACTATTCGAATGGGCTTGCGGACTACACATAAGAAGTATGGAATATACATTAATAGTCAATTCAGGGATTCGGTTGATGACATTCCGTCTTAATCTTGATGCCCAAAACAAGTTTAAGATATGGTTAGACTGGTATTCTGTTGTTTTTCAGTAAAGATTTATATCGTAATATAAAACATACCTAATTATGAACGAATTATTAAAAAGTGTTTCAGACGATAAGAAAGTTGCCGTAATAATTGTTGGCTATCAGCTATTAGTCAGTGCTAAACAATGCCAATTGAACGAATCGGATGACCCATCAATAGATATAATTCTTGAATACTGTGGATTTGACCAAAGCCCCATTGGTAAAATGATTGGTAATATTTTTTGGGAACATAGTATTCAGACTGATCCGCACCTTGCTTTTGATATGATTTTCGAATTCTCAAGTGCCGAGAAAGCTGCCGTTAAGGAAATGCTTCAGACGCTCGTTGTGGAGGATAATACCATTATGCGTCAAGAGGTTGCTAACCATTTATCTATAATTCTTGACCTGTAATAGTATTATGAATTACTTTTTCTTTTCGAATCGAATCAACGTATTTCAGGAATTAGCTACTGGGAAACACATCGACGAGCAACAGAATATTTCCATTTCTATAAATGAGGATATTCTATCGATGGCTATTTATCCATTAAATGAAATCTATGAAGGCGAACTCTTGAATATAGACGGACCCTCTTATCTTTATTTGTGTTCGGATGGAAAAACTATTGTTACACTTAGTATAGTAGCAGACCGAGTAATCAATGTGAACATTGGAGTTAGAAATAATGAGAACTCATTTTCGAGCCGTGTGTATGAACAAATCATTGATTACGAAAAAATCTGTCATGATTTGAATAATCATATAATAGATAAAACGGCGAGGAAAATCATCACTAGAAGAGATAGAGGATTGAGACCTCAAATATGGGGATTACCTCAATACAGTCGGCCCTTTGTTAAAATGGAGTACAACGACAATTTAGATAGATATAATAGCTACTATCTAGATTGGGTTAAGTACTATACTATTGCAAATGATAGCGAGATTCCTATTCTATTACATGGCCTCCGGGGTATGCAAGATACGAATATTCTAGAATCTATAATGAAGACTGATAGAATGCAATGTCTTGGCATAGCATTAAGTTTGTGTGAGCTAACCGACAGATTATCAATTCGTCCTGAATTGAATCATGCAGTAGATATAAGAATTTACCTATTAGAATTGGCGTACTTTGCCTTATCCTTATATCTGCACCTGTATAAGAATGAGGATCCGCTAGTAGATTCTGAATTATACGCGATAAGAGCGAAGTTTAGTACTTTATGCCATAGAGATATGGTAACACTTTTACTTAGCTATGGAATGATGAATGCGGCTCTTATTGATGATATGTATGTTGCAAACATGTATTTAGCAAGTACCTCTTGTCCATCGGAAATGAAAATTCGTTATTTTCAAAATGCACTAATGATGCATCAAAATCAAAGTGTTGAATATGTGACTACTGATTCAATGGACGAAGGATATCTTGATAGTATCAACTTGGGCATTGATTGTATTAATTCACTTTTGAATTTAATGTTAACCAAGTTCATGAATGGAGATATGCGTTTGAAACTGGATGACTTTAATAGATTAGAACATCTTTTTCAAGAAATCATGTCTAAATCGGAAATTAATCCAGCCTTGAATCATGTTAAGGCTTTTTGTGTTATTTATCAAATTGAAAAGTATTCCACAGATACACAATCCGAATTTCCATTATTCGGATTTAGCAAAACAAAACTTTCGATGTTTTTGGACAACATTCATGCTGATCCTTCTCTAGTGGGGAAAGAATCTGAGGATGGATTATATATCCTACAGATAAATCACGAAATATGTCAACTCATTTCACGAGATATTCTTTGGATGAATATCATGCATAATGCAAAAGGAGAAATTATGGGAATTGCTATTAATTGTTTCAGAAGAGGTTATGAATTAAAGAAGAGTGTTGATCGCACACATCTCTTCTATGGTTTCGTATGCCAAACATCGTGTTGCGAACTTGAATATTCCCCTCAAATAATAAATCTTATCCCATATTTTGAAAATAATATATAGTAAACTTTAAATACAAGAAGCGACATATCGATGTTTTTGAACAACCAAATATTTTACGAAGTTTACTATATTTGGATTAGTATTTGATATTCATCATTAACTGAACTAGAATAAAAGACTCGGATGATTATGACTGAGTTTTTGAAGATAAAAGACCACAAATTGTTAATAGATAACAGGTTTTAATTCATCGATGAATTATTCCATGAAAAATAGTTCTCTGATTTAATTTAGTCGTTTAACAAATTTAAATTACAATTTATTATGTCATTAGTAACACATGTATTTCAAACACAACAACGCGTTGAAAATGGACGTGTTGTGGCTTCTGATCCGGTAATGAGGCGAGCAAACTTTGAGTATGACTACACTGGTAACAATGTGGTTATCTCAATTATGCCAACTCTCTCTCCTAAACGGGCACGTTTAGTCCGCCAAGATGGATTTAAACTCTACTATGTCGGAGAGGACCCTGATTTCCGCTTTGAACTCGAGTGTTGGCCAGACAACGGAACGATCAAACAATTATCAGTGTTTAGAAGAGATACTGGCGTCGAATATCGTTACATAAGTGATCACCAAGATAGATTATAAACATCTATAATTGATTTGAATCAGTAGTTGAAAATTAGGAAAATGAACGCAAAGGCGAGTTTGTCAAACGTATGTATAGGCAATCCGGCTGAAGACCGGCACTTTTGATTTCTTTGAATATTTGTTTTATTGATAAGTCATCCGAAGAGGGCCTCGATGGGTTCTAGTACGGAAGATGCAGCAGCGAAATATAGGTCATCAGCGGCCTTGTCCCATTGCTTCTCAGTGATACAAGCTCCTTTGATAGCCTTCACTGGGGAGAATGGCGTATTACCCTTTTTCTCCTCCAGTTGCCAGAAAAGGCGGTCCTGATAGGTTTTATCGGCATATACCTGCTTCCCGACGAGTTCGGGAGCGCAATCTCGTTTGAATACAGTGAGGTCCTTCTCCGATATCGGAGACAGAACAAACTGGCAAGGGAAATGCAGATGTCCTTTCCTTCGATATCTGACACAGTGAAGCTTGAGACCATGGTAATACATATTCTTTGTAGAGCAGATGCCTTTGTCAGCAATGCCTCTAGCAATCTTCCCTTGGCGGTTTCGTCCGAAGCATGTCATAATTGGCATAGAGTCGACAATGATCAGTTTTCATCGCAATTGGCTGGCTTATATGGCTTCACAAGATGCTTGAGTGGTTCTTGTGCGGCGCCAACCATCCTATTCAGGCGATAGACGAAAGACTGGTAGGACGCAAGGCCAGGGAATAAATCAAGCAGGTGCTCTTTGGCGAAAGGGTGCATTCTCTTGATCCGCGTGTGTCGTTGTTCGCTACCGACAAACAGGTGAATTGTTAAGATTTCTTTGTCGGAGAATAGAGGTTTCTAATTATTGCTGTATCTTTGACAGCAGCAATTCAATGTCTCATCGTATTTTGAGCAAACGTACATGTAGATTTTGATAAGTTTTTGAGCTTTGTTCTTTGGAATCATAGCTTGAGTAAGATAGTGGTATATTTTATCTAATTTACTGATTTTAGAGATTTTTGCAAGTATTTATGCTATTATTTCGCTTCGCTTTCGTAACTATTTTCGGACTTTTCTAAGCCTTGTAATACATTGTTTTTACTGATTGGAATAATTAATGAACTGTTATTTAAACTTCTTCGTTATGATACTGACAACAATACCGCCTCTCCAACGAAAGAACATAGTCGAGTATAAAGGCGTCGTGTTTGGTGCGGTAATTGCCGAAGCGAACTGCTTCAAGGATTTTACAGCAAACCTCAGAATTATCATCGGTGGCCGCTCACATCACTATGAGGATGAACTCATCCAGGCCAGACAGGAGGCCATGGAGGAGATGGCGGATCGTGCTTGCAGGATAGGAACCAATGAGGTCGTAGGCATTGACATTGATTATGAGGTGCTTGGAGAGGCAAACGGAATGCTCATGGTTACAGAATCTTGCGTGGCTGTAGTAACTGAGTAGGGGTATGGATATCAGGACTGGAGATCGCCTTCATGGCGTCATTCTCAGCAACAGCAAGATTGCTTTTGTGGTTGCACGTTTTGGCAAAGACATGATGCGAGTCTATCGTAATGAGATGTCGCCTAGGCAGAGCGAAGCGATTGGAGCCTCAATCGAAGTTGTTGTGACAAGCAAGTTAGATTCCTACGGAAATCCAATTTTGTCAAATACGGAGGCTTTGGATGGCGTTTGAGTCGCATCAGTTTAACTTTTTATATAATTTTAGATACATTTTCTGGCGTATTAAAAGGATTATTTTATATCTTTAGAGGTGTTTTCATTTTTAATGTTAAATGGCCTGGAAGAAATCCAAAATCACTCTTGATGATGGAACGGTAGTGGATGCGCAGTTCCCGCTTATAGTGTCGGCAAGCAGGAGTACGGACATTCCCGCTTTCTATGCCGATTGGTTCTTCCATCGTCTTGAGAAAGGTTATTCCGCTTGGACTAACCCTTTCAACGGGGTCAGGAGCTACATCTCTTACGAAGATACTCGTTTCATAGTGTTCTGGTCCAAGAATCCCAAGCCTCTCATTCCACATCTTGACTACCTCAGGAGACGTGGTATAGGCTGTTATATCCAGTATACCCTGAACGATTATGTGGATGAAGGGTTGGAAAAGAGCGTGCCGTCAGTGAATTTCCGCGTTGATACGTTCAAAGAGTTGGTGGGCCTCTTAGGAAAGGGGGCGGTTGTATGGCGTTTTGATCCTCTTGTTCTTACTGACGCGATTGATGTCGACAAGCTCATCGGCAAGATTGAACACATAGGTGATTCTCTCAAGGGATGCACCGAGAAGTTGGTGTTCAGTTTTGTTGACATTGCTTCCTATAGAAAGGTTAGAGCAAATCTGGACAGAAATGGAATCGCCTATCGTGAGTGGACACCGGAATTGATGGAGGAGTTCGCGGCCAAGCTATCCGATCTGAACAGGAAGTGGGGTTATGTTCTTGCGACTTGTGGGGAGAAGATAGACATCGAGAAATATGGCATCGCCCATAACAAGTGTGTGGATGATGACCTGATTATACGTCTTGCTTACGATGATGAGGTGCTAATGAAGCATCTTGGTGTGAAGATCGAGTCGGCTGATTTATTTGGTGATGCTCCGAAAAGATCCATCGAATTGCCCGACGGCAGGTATGCCGAGAAGACCAAGGACAACAGGGACAAGGGGCAGCGTGTGCTGTGCGGATGCATTGCTAGCAAGGATATAGGCGAATACAATACCTGCGCGCATTTGTGTGAGTACTGTTATGCTAACACCACCAAGGAGTGTGCCATCGCAAATTTGAGTCGCAACAGGAAAAACCCTTTCGCGGAAACTATAACTGGAGTATAAGGGACATGATAGACGCTTTCAAGTCGGCCATTCAAGCCAAGTCGGCCATCAGGTTCCGTGACATAATAAGATTCGCAGGACAGTTTGTTCCTGAGGAGTACTACGGGCCTGAAGCATGGAAGTATTTTCATCGCGAAGGCTCCTCGGATGACAGGGGACGACGTCCAATCACAGAGGATGCGGCAATAATGTGCTACCTTGTCGCCTATGGACAGATGCACCAGAGCAAGCTCAAGATAGCCTTCAACGCCATGCTCGGCAAGGTGCGACTTCCGTCGAGGATAAACATCGTAGACTGGGGTTGTGGTCAGGGACTGGGTACGATGGTCCTTCTTGACTACCTGAAGGAGACAGGATATGAATGCCTGGTTGATAATGTCATTCTCATCGAGCCTTCCTCACTTGCGCTTGAGTATGCTCATCTGTACGTTTCTAAGAGGCTGAGCGCGCAAAGAACCGGCATCAAGGTTGTCAACAAGTATTTCTCAGACCTTGAGATCTCCGATCTTCAGATGGAAGGAGATTCTGCCGTTATCCATCTGTATTCTAATATTCTTGACGTGGAAGGAATAGACATCAAGGATCTGGCACTTTGGCTCAAGTGTTTCCGCCAGAGGGAGAACTATGTCGTATGCGCCTCTCCATATTACTGGTCCGGAAACAATCGTATCGAGGACTTCTTCAATTACCTGAACACCCCAGTCGAGATTGCCCGGGAGGAAGAATCCGACAAGCAGAACAACCCGGATGGGAACTTTACCTACAATATTCGCATCGTCAAGCTGCTCGCCGAGGCCGCAAGCCGTATCCGTAACCTCAGATTCTACACCCCTCGTCAGCTCTTCGGCGCTTACCGTATCGATACCTTCAAGGACGTTGATCCTAAGAGATACGCTCTTCAGTCCGCTTTTGATGTCTATGCGCCATACGAAATATCTTCTTCCTACAAGGATGACGTTGATCCTGTATATGCAGTACTAACCAACATAATCTCAAGAGGCCTTCCGACGAAGGCGTCTCCGTTCATCGAGGAGCAGCTTTCCAAGACATACGGGAATTCGGAGCGTGTCCTCAAATACGGAGCCATATCATACCCGTCAATTTTGGATGACCAGAAGCTGCGAAGCTGCGAGAGCATTTTCGAGAACCATGACTATACCGGTGAACTTGCGCCTCTGATCATGACCCCGATAGCGGTGGCGCGTATCCAGAAGACCATTGTTGAGGCTCTCATCACGGGCCGCTTGTCTGTGGACGATCCGTGCTGGAAGGTCGTCGTGGAAGAGGCCGATGTCCCGTGTGCGGCTCTCGCACTTGAAGACCTGAAGCAGATGTTCACCAATCTCGTGAGCCTGAGTCAGGATTATTCTGACCGCGTATTCCCTGAGATAGACCTCACGGTCGTGAACAGCCATTTCTCTGATTCGCCGCTCCATCTCGGAGCAAAGGTCGTGAAGTCACAAGAGGAAGTGCCCCCGGAAGACTTCGATCTTGTGATCGACTATACCTCTTCGACCTGCCCGAACGAGGAGTACATCTTCTCTAAATACAATGTCAAGCAGGACAAGTGCTACTTCGCGGTGTTCGCCGCAGACGAGATACGCTCACAGAGATACATCTATACCACAGATCTCATCACTTACCGGTCACTCACGTCTACCGACGAGACAGGCCAGTATGCTGAGAATCTCACCACTGCCGGGTACCTGGAGTATTTCCTCCAGACACTGTTCCGCAAGGAACGGTTCCGAATGGGACAGCTTCCGATCCTAAACCGTGCGCTCAGGAACAGGAGCGTCATAGGCTTGCTGCCGACCGGCGGTGGTAAGTCCCTTACCTACCAGCTGGCTGCCATGCTGCAGCCTGGCGTTGCCATCGTCATTGACCCCTTGCGGTCCCTCATGCAGGACCAGTATGACGGTCTCATCGCCAACGGAATCGACTACTGCACCTTCATCAACTCGTCGGTGGAGCCTCACGAGCGTTCCAACAGGGAGTACATGATAGAGCAGTCCCAGTGCCTGTTTGCGTTCATGTCACCTGAGCGGCTCTGCATCTATTCGTTCAGGAAGAGACTGCAGAACATGCATGAATCCAACGTGTATTTCTCATACGGAGTCATCGACGAGGTTCACTGCGTGTCCGAATGGGGGCAGGATTTCCGGTTCACATACCTTCACCTTGGAAGAAACCTGTACAATTATGTGAGGTCGAAGACAGGAGTCGTTACACTCTTCGGACTTACTGCGACAGCATCGTTCGATGTGCTTGCCGATGTGGAGCGCGAGCTCTCCGGCAACGGAGCATACGATCTCGACTCTGAGGTTCTGGTTCGATGCGAGGATACCAACAGGATTGAGCTTCAGTATCGGATTATTCCTGTTCCTGTTGAGTTCTCGAGTGCGGAATCCTACTATGATAAGGAAGGTACTATCGATAAGAGGCTTCCAAAGCCATTCAACATAGCGAGCTTCAGGAACTCCACTTTTACGAAGAGCGATGCGCTCGCCAAGGTCATAGGAGAAATTCCGTCTATGGAAAGAGAGCTCATGGAGACATCAGCCATCAATCATATAGTAAAGAAGTTCTACGAGCGTCAGAACAGGCCCGTTGAACCTGGGGCGGGGAAGGGCCTCAAGACAGAGATGCCGGATGGCTTCTGTGCCAAGAAGGATATATACGAACAGGCCGGCATCGTGTTCTGTCCTCACAAGGGTAAGACAGCGGTCAGCGTTGATGTGAGCGCGGAGAAACTCCGTACTACCATACCGGATGTAGGCATCTTCTATTCGAACGACAGCGAAGATTTGGAGACAGAGAACATTCCTATGAGGAACATGATCGCATTCCGAGACAACAAGCAGTCCATCATGGTTGCGACAAAGGCTTTCGGAATGGGCATCGACAAGCCGAACGTGCGGTTCACGGTCAACATGAACTATTCCAACTCTCTGGAGGCATACGTCCAAGAGGCGGGACGTGCGGGACGTGACAGGTCTATGGCTCTGTCGATTATTCTTGTCTCGGATTATGACTTCGTCCGTATCAACAGTTCATGCCGCAAGGTCCCGTATGAACTGAAAGCGATAAAGGGACAGTGGTTCAAGGAGGATGATCTTCAAGAGATTCTTGACTACTACGGGCTCGATCTCAACTGGGAGCAGGACTGTACCAGGTGCAATCCCAACATTGACCTTGTCAAGCTTGAGTGTGAGAAGAATCAGGAGGCCTTCAAGAAATACTCACTTTCAACAGCATTGTGCTCCTCAGTATGTCCTAAGTCGGGCAATTGTGATCTGGAAAGACTGAAGGTCCGCTTTCCAGGCTGGGGTACGTACAACGACCTCATGGATGAAGCGAACCAGCTTGGTGTTAGACTTGTCGGACGAAACATAATCTATCAGAACCCTGATTATCAGAACATGATGTATTTCTACTCAAAGGGATACCCTGGCACTATCGAGGAGAAGCGCGTCATGTATGAACTGATGTCCAATCTCGAAATCTCATCCTTTGTCGGTGACAACGTCGAGGTCAACACCCAGGACCTGTCCACCAAGAAGGGATTCCTTGATCTTGTTCTCTCTAAACATGAGGGGGAGGAAGTCGTGAGCATCATAAGTTATGAGAATCTTGACGATGCGGCCTTCTCCAAGGCAATTTACAGAATGTGCTGTATAGGCTTCATAGATGACTTCACCAGGGATTATTCGAAGAAGACATATAGGGTCGTCTGCATCCGCAAGCCTGAAGGCGGGTACTACGAGTGTCTTAAGTCATTCCTGATGAGATACTATCCTGAGGCCAAGGCTGCTGCTGAAGTGGAGAAGGCAAAGGAGATGAAAGGACAGAATGAGGTTCAGAGGTGTCTTGCATATCTCACCGAGTTTATCTATGAGAAACTGGCGGTCAAGAAGAAGAGGGCTATCGACGATATCAGGAGCTTCTGCAATATCGGGCTCAACAGGTCCAAGGACTGGAAACAGGTCAACGAAGAACTGAAGGACTATATATACTACTACTTCAACTCGAAGTTCGCCAAGGAGGACTATGTGGCCGACAATGATGAGCCATATTCACTCACGGTGGATACGGACTACGGCAAGGAAGCGCCTCTTGAGATGGTCGCCAAGTACATCCGGGTTGTCGAGGATGATATTTGCGGATCTTCCGGAAACCCTATCGACAATATAAAGCACCTTCAGGGTGCAGTGCGACTGATACTGCGATCGCTCACCAGGGAGAATCCTGTGATTGAGTTGCTAAATGTGTTTTGTATCCTCTTTCTCAAGGAATACAGGACTAACGGTTCGATTCGCCAAACTCTGGAGGAGAGCTATGCAAATGCGTATCGGGCCCTTTGGGATGAGTTCGAGGGAAAGAAGGAGTTCTATGCCTTCTTTGAGAACTACAAGAAGAACATATTCAGCCATGGTGCTGATAAAAAATATATGGAACAGCTGGAGATGGTTGAGGTGAATGCCGAGATTACAAGGCATCGTGACTTCATATCGAAGCTCGGTTGGGATAAATAGCAGAAAATAAGAAGAACACTATATGGACAGGGAACAATTATTTCAGAATCTGAACGAGCTTGAGAAGCAGCTCAAGGGCATCAAGTCGGCGACTGAGCATGTGAACCAGGTCGTTGCCGCTGACCGTGAGCTGGTCAAGGCAGTCAACGATTTCACAAAGGAGGCCGGCAGACTCATCGAATCAACAAGAGGCACCTTTGAGGCGGAGATAAAGGTGATGCAGAAGGCTGCTTCTGAAACACTGAACAAGAGTGCTGCGGATTTCTCCTCAAAGATTCAGTCTATCACATCGGAACTCACCATGAATGTCGGTGCACTCAAAAATACTGTCGAAGACTCCATCAAGCCTATGGTAGGGGAGGCAGTGGGAGTTATCGAACATACGCTCAAGCCTTTCGTGAAGGATGAGATGCCGAAGACGTTCGGCAGTTTTATGGACAAATACAAGGCGTTGTTCGACAAGGCCGCAGGTGATGTGTCCGCTGCTTCAGAGCTCTTTGCTGAGCAGGCTGGAGCTGGTGTTGAACAGCTGAGGCAGACTGTACTTGCCATACATGAGCCTCAGGAGCAAATCAAGTCCCTCCTCGAACAGGTCAGGAAGTCTACCGACGCATCAATTGAACTAATTCGTCAGGACGTGGAAGTGTCTAGTAAAGCGGGAGAGGACACTATCCGCGCTGCCAAGAAGATAGATGAAGTTTCGAAGACCATCAGTTCGTCCATAGCTGACGTGCAGAAATCCATCGGGGTAACTGCTCAGACAATCACAGAATATATGAAGGATTCTGATGACAAGATTCGCGAGGAACTTTCTGATTTTCATGCCCGGCTCCATCAGGTTCCTGAGCAGCTTGCCTCGCTGCAGAGTACCGTGGAATTGTCATTCCTGTCTGTCAATACGGCACTCTCGACCTTGCTGGCCAAGGTTGATGCCATAGCCAAGAATACCAAGCAGATTGCATCGATTGATTCCAAGCTTTCAAATATCGGCAAGGAAGTAGATGAACAGAGAACTGTGATTGAGAAGATGCGGGGTGAGAATAGGGTTGTCAAGACTCTGCTTGCTATATCCCTTATTGTCAATTGTTGTGCGGTCCTGGGAGTTCTCTTCCTAATAGCCACAAAGTAGAAGCTGATATATATGTCTGCACATACGCCAAGTGAATACTATGGTCGCCTGACTGAGATCTATCTTGATCCCGTTAATGACGAGAATGCTAAAGCTACCAGGTTCAGGACAGTTCTCGAGGACTTTTTCCATGACTACATGTTTCCTGCCAAACCCGATACCATGACGTTTGCGCAGCTGCAGATGCTTTGGTATCAGAATGGCGGGAACTATCAGCTTAACAAACTGATCAGTGAGATTAGGGTGGATCTGAACCATATTACTCATGAAGATAAGAGCATCCGCGGAAATAGGGGTTACCTGACGTACCTATTCAGGGCATGTGTCGCAATACTCATTAATCTTTCTGGCGAGAACCCAACAGAACGTACAAGGATTGCTTGTGGGGAAGTCGTGCGAGACTATCTCAATGGTCTCAATGAACAACAGCGAGACATAGTCACAGACGATGCCAGGATTGTGTATGTGAATGCTGGTCCGGGAACAGGCAAGACCCACCTTCTTGTCTATAAGATTGTCGACATCTTATCTACGATGAAGAGAGAGGCCAAGATTGTTGCGTTGTCCTATACGAAAACCTCTGCGCGAAGTCTTTCGGCGAAGCTTGATTCCACGCTTGCGAAACTCAATATGCTGCAGGAGTCTCTCCCGTATAGCGGAACAATACACTCATATTGTTTGAACAGTCTGCGCTCATATAAGTCTCAGAACGGTTCTGAGTTCGATTATATCATTGCTGATGAGACCGAGATCGAGGAAATTGTCGATGATATCTTCTACAGCCTTGACGGTGAAGTGGAGAAGGAGACTATAGCCAAGGCTATCAGGAAGCCGGATGATTCTATGGATCAGCGGATTCGTGATGCTATTGCTGCAAGAAAGGATGTCTATAAGCGTATCTCTGTAGGAGAAATTCTCAGCCTTTATCTTAATGAGATTACGAACAATGAAGACTTCATTGAGTGGAGTCGCAAGAACATGAACGTGATGCTTGTTGATGAGGCTCAGGATCTTACCATCGAGAACTATCAGATATTTGATGTTCTCCTTGAGAAAATTCCTGAGCTTAAGTTATTCCTCGTAGGTGATCCTCGCCAGAATATATTCGGGTTCTTAGGTGGCTCCTTTGACAACCTTGAACGGTTCCTTAAGAAATATAAGGACCAAATATCCCAGAAGGCTCTTAGTTATTCATATCGTTGCCCTCAGAAGATACTTGACTTCACCAACGGGATGACTTTTTCTGATTGTGACAACATCCAGCTGACATCGAAATCTGGAGAGACAGGAAGTATCACTGTCAACGGTTATGACAACGAGTACGATGAAGCGAAGGCAACTGTGGGCTTTATCAAGCAAAGAGGCAGTTATAACGGCATTGCCATTCTTGCACCAAGGATTAAGACTCTTGGACCGATAGTGGACGAACTGAATTTCCAGGGCATCAGGTTTGTCGTACATGGGGGCAGCAACAGTCTGAAGCCGTATATTCAAGCCTTCGCTTGTATTAATCGTCTGGTTGATACAAAACTGAAAGCTTTGGGTACTGCCAATAACCTGTGTGCGCGTCTTGAGATTCCAAAATGTAAGACCATGCCGGAGTTCCTCAATACCGAGGTCGGCAAGGAAATCAAAAAACTTGGGTTAAGGTACGAGGCAGGCAACATTAAGTACATCGATCTGCAGCGTAGTTTTGTGAAGATATGCAGACAGTATTTCAATTCTGTTGCAAAGGAGGAGATGGATGCTGACTTTCAGAAACTGTATAACATGGTTATCGAACAGTCAGATTCCCCCAAGGGATTCTCATATCATTTTAAGCATTATCAGAAGCAGTTTATCTCATTGGATGCTGATTTTAAGAGTACAGGAACAACAGAGGATGCTGTTACCCTCTCTACAATACATTCTGCAAAGGGGTTGGAGTGGGACTGTGTCATCATGCCGAGCATGTGCGACCATCTCTTCCCTGACCTGAAGCGACAGGACGATGTCAATCCTGATGAGAGGATTGATGAAATCAACACAGACAAGAAGCTCCTGTTCGTTGCTGTTACTAGATCAAAAAAGGATCTCATCATTTCATATCCTTGCATGATCAGGGACTCAAGGATGCAGGCACGTCCGTCACGACTCCTGGGCAGTTTGATGCTTCTCTAATTACAATCGCGAACTTATATTTTGTCTGGTCATGATGTTTTTGCATCGTTCAAAGATGTAAATCCAGAGATGCTTGCGGCATATCTGTCGGTGCAATTACATAGTTAGCTAGAGACTGTCGTGAAATACCCAATAACGACGCAATGGGTTGATTGATAAAGTGATAGGAATTTCGTAACTTTGAAAACGGGAAAAGAATTCCCCCAGCCACCGTCGAAAGTGAGAAATTGGGGGAATCGCAAAACTAATCTGCATGTCAAAAGTGTGAAATTTTTCTGAAATAGCGTCAAACATTGCGTTTCCGGAGTTCAATTTTTACGAACTCTACTATTCAACTTTCTAAAAGAGCGAATTGGGCAGGATAAAGAAGTTGCTTCCTCTCCGCGAGATAGCAGAGAACTTCGGTCAGGTAAGGAAAAGCATGAGGCCGAAGCTGGGACGCAGGTCGTTCTTCACCCCTGAGGGGAAAGTGGCCCTGATGTTCCTGAAGATGTACACGGGATTCAGCTGTCCGAAACTGCTGGAACAGCTGGAACAGCTGAACGGCAACATCCACTACCAGATATTCTGC
>ULTZ01000047.1_pt1 | contig 48816 bp, 52 predicted proteins | sample 1957981 | NCBI WGS metagenome assembly ULTZ01 (sample SAMEA4835745, study PRJEB28245) | human gut metagenome | biome: gut microbiome; material: fecal sample | place: Denmark | collected 2008
TCACGCCGGCAACAGCGGTTCGAATCCGCTACGGGTCACCAGAGTGTATAACGGGGCAACCTGTTTATATAAATCCCACTTTTGTGGGCTAAATAGTTAGAAATCAGTTTTTGCTGATTTAGTCGGTGTTTATTACGATGAGGGTCCACCCGTTCCCATTCCGAACACGGTAGTTAAGCTCATTCGTGCCGAAAATACTTGGCTGGAAGCGGCCCGGGAAAATAGGTCGATGCCGACATAAATAACCGATTAAGCTTTGCTTAGTCGGTTTCAATATTCCTCCATAGCTCAGTCGGTAGAGCACGCGGCTGTTAACCGCGGTGTCGTTGGTTCGAGTCCAACTGGGGGAGCCATAAAAGGGTAACAAAAAAGATGCCCATGAAAAAGCCTTGATTTTCCAAGGCTTTTTTGCTTTTTATGGAAAATTTCAAAAGATAGTTTTATAGATGCCAAACGGCATAAATTCTATTCATATTGGACTCGAACTTCCCACTTACACATTGATTCATACTTGATAAATTTTTTATGTTGGTTTTTGTTTATAAATTAAAGAATATCATTATCTTCAATTTCAAATTCGAAATCTAAGATATCTTGGAGAAGAGATAAAAATAATTCTAAGTCATTAAATCGTCTGTAATTGATAAATGATATTGCTTTAAAGAACATAATAAATATTATAGAGAGCGAAACTGCTAACAATAGAAGGACAAAGCATAACGCAAGTTTTTGCTCAAACTCACCATCTAAACTAAATACATTTGACATAATCATAAGCAGAAAAGGAATGATGATAATTTGAAAACTTGTGGTTATGTACTTTGTTATTTTTTGATTATTCTCATAATGCTTATTTAATCGTATTGATAACCTTCGATAAAGTTGTTTTATTTGATTTTTTTTGATAATTCCTTCAGACTTTAATATTTCAAACAATTCTTGACGTTGATTTATTTTTCTATCTATTGCATTTTTAATATCCTCGCGAGATGCATTAAGAATAAATGCTAATATAACTATGATCAATATAGATATCAATATGCCTACAGAAGCGTTTTTAAACCAATAACTTAAAATAAAACAAGTTACCATAGAAATAGTAGCTGTAAAATAGATAGAAAAAACCACTTTTAATTTTAGAGGTAAAGTTTTAAATGCATCCCACCAGTTTGAAAGTTTTTCTTTGTTTTGCGTTTTCTGTAAATACAGTAAGAAAATTTGCCAATCCATTATATGAGCTCCTTAAAAATATATTTGTAATTATGAATTTGTTCTTTATTATACAACATTTAGGTGTTTCATTCAATATAATACAAAATACAACAAAAATTCCGCAAAATCAACGGTTTGCAATATATGGGGCATTAGCTTAACTGGGATGAGTGCCCGACTGGCAGTGTGGGGGTCATCGGTTCGATCCCGACCGTCTCCAACATAAAGTGGTTACAAAAAAGATGGAGCCCCAAAAACCTCGGTGTTACCGAGGTTTTTTGCTGTCTAATGAGCAAATTTCAGCAGTTAAAATTCGTAGATGTAAAACAGCGTTTTTCCCTTTGTGTATAGATTTGAACTCCCACATAATTAAATATTAAACATATTCAGGCAGATAGAAAGTAAAAAATCTATCTGCCTTTTTTCATATATACACAGCCAATCGTTTGAAACATAACGGTTGTCTTTTTTTATTTACAAAAACAAAATGCGGGGTGATTTGAAATATGGTTGTAAAAAAGCACGTCAAATTTAATCAATTTTAAGTAAGGAAGGAAAAAAGAAATATGAACAAATTTAAAGAAAAAGAACGCTTTGTACAGTGTATGAAGGACACCTATCCCCCCGGGACAAGATTAGTAATGCTCAGTATGGATGATCCCTATGCTCCGATACCGAGCGGAATGAGAGGAACAGTTGAGCATGTTGACGATGCCGCACAAATTCATATGCGCTGGGATAACGGCAGAACTCTTGCCATCATTCCCGAAGAGGATGATTTCCGCAAATTGACAGCAGAAGAATTGGCAGAAGAAAATGAAGATATGGACGAGGACAATGCTCCTGTCATGGGAATGTGAGGTGCGGCGAAAATTATATAAATAAAGGCAGTCGGATTTGCTATGTCAATCCGATTTTTTGATATGTTCGCAGGAATCGGCGGTTTCCGTTCGGGGCTTGAAGCTGTCGGCGGCTTTGAATGCATCGGTCACTGCGAGATAGATAAATATGCAAATCAGGCATACAACGCCATATATGAACCGAAAGGAGAATTGTACTTTGAAGATGCAAGAAAAATCAACCCGAAAGACTTGCCTAATATCGACCTTATTTGCGCGGGCTTTCCCTGTCAGAGTTTTTCAATCGCAGGTCTGCGAAAAGGATTTAAAGATGACGCAAGAGGCACTCTCTTTTTTGAGATCGCCCGAATTGCCGCCGTTAAAAGACCATCATTTCTGCTTCTTGAAAATGTTCCCGGCTTGCTTTCGCATGACAAAGGCAGGACTTTTGCGACAATCCTCAGTACGCTGGATGAATTGGGGTACGATGTCACATGGCAAGTGCTTAACAGCAAGAATTTCGGAGTCCCCCAATCCCGAAAGAGAGTGTATATTATCGGATATCTTAGAAGCAGATGTACCGGAGAAATATTATCTTTCACAGAAGCAAATAGAACGCCTGTTATTCAAGTTATCCCCGGAACACAGGGAGAGCGTGTGTACTCAGACTGCGGAGTCGGAATTACCTTAACAAGTGGCGCAGGCGGTTTCGGCGGCAAATGCGGTCTGTATGAAGTCGGGATACCTGTTAAAGTGAAAACAAAAACAGGATATCAGATAGCGCATCCCGGTGACAGCATTGACCTTGCATATCCAAGCCTTAATTCAAGACGCGGCAGAGTCGGCGATAATATCGCGCATACCGTAACGCCCGGAAATACGCAGGGGTATTTTTTTATTGATATGAACGAAGATGCAAAACTGACGGATACCGCCCGTTGCATTACTGCAAGGCAGGATTCGGGAATCAGCAAACACAAGGGTGAGCATTCAGGTGTCTTTATAGAATCCGAACCAAGGGCTATCCTTACACCTGAAAAAGAATCTGTTCGTCAGCAAGGCAGACGCATCAAAGAGCCGAATGAGCCTATGTTTACGCTTACTGTTCAGGACCGACACGGTGTTGTCCGTTACGGCAGAGTGCGTAAGCTTACGCCGAAAGAATGCTGGCGGTTGCAGGGTTTTACCGATGAACAATTTAATAAAGCACTAGCCACCGGACTCAAAGACGGACGGCTTTACAAAATGGCAGGCAATGCGGTAAGCGTTCCTGTCATTTCTGCTTTAGGCCAGAAAATTAAAAAAATATATTACGAACAGGAGTGAAAATAAATGCCGAATCATATAAAAAACATTATCACATTAAAAGGTGATGAACAGAAAATCCGTGAAATGCTTGAAGAAATTCAGTATGATGAATTGGGACTTGGCACGGTGGATTTTAACAAGATTATCCCGATGCCCGAGTCGCTGAATGTGGAAAGCGGTTCCCGTACAGATAAGGGTATTGAAATGGTTAAGACCTATCTTGAAAATATGCCCGAAGAACAGAGCGACAAGGAAGGCACCTATGATGAGTTCTTTGAGGATTTACGCAGTCACAGCGCAGAAATATCCGATGAAGAAGAAAAGAAAATCTGGAATATCGGTGTTACGGCAGTAGAAAATCTTCATAAGTGCGGCGCTCCCACTTGGTACGAATGGTGCACCAACAACTGGGGTACGAAATGGAATGCCTACGGTTATGATGAAGGCACGGATTATAGTGCAAGTGGTAATTTACACTTTCAGACAGCTTGGTCTGCTCCGCATCCCGTTATCAAAAAATTAGCCCAAATGTATCCCGATATTATCTTTGAGCATGAGTGGGCAGACGAAGATATCGGCGTAAATTGCGGGCGAAAGTGTTACAGCAACGGTGAATGTACCGAGGAATATTATCCCGAAAGTGAAATAGAAGCGACTGAATTTGCTTTTCGTGTCTGGGATTACGATCCTTCAGATTATGACTTAATGCTGAACAAAACGGAAACCGCATATATCAATATCGAAAATGATGAATATGACTTGATTTCGCTTTTTGGCAAGCCTGCTCTGTTTACAAACGAAAGATTAACCGATGCGGATATTCCGAAAGGTTTGTTCTGCTATCATCTTCGTGAGGGTGATGACGGAAGATTTGCTACGATTGAGGCGAAGGTCACAGTCAATCACGCAGGCACTGTCATTACCGATGAACCGATAGATTTCGGCGAACAGGGATATATATCCTTTACCGAAGATACTGCGCCGAATTTTATGGGTGAAGAGATGACATTCGGAGAATATATGCAAGGCGAATTTGAAGAAACGCAGGGTGAATCACAGCAAAGCGGAGGTATGCAGTTATGAGTGTTAAAAAAATTCGAGCAGAAGAACTCCGCAGAATGAACGGTCAGGAAGGACTCATTTTGCAAGGCTGCGGCGGCGAGCTTCAGGACTGGGTAGACGGAATAAACGATATGCTCATAAAGTCGGATATTTTGTTTGACGGCACAAAATTCAAAGCAGAAAACTGTCTTGCATTTGAAAACGAAGGTCTCACCAATCTTTTGTTCCCGTTCTCAGAAGATGTAAAACTTAATATGGGAAAGCTCGCTATGTGGCGGTTACAGACACACGAAAATTTCGGTGGTGAATGGCTATCAGATTATGTAAATAACAAGCTCGGCGGTTTCCTATCCGAAGAAACGGCAGAAAGAAAAAAGCCATACTGCAAGCTGATTGGTGAAGATGGAAACATTTTCAATCTTATGGGGATTGCTTCAAGAACACTGCGCCAAAATGGTATGGCAGAGCAGGCGGTAGAAATGCGTGACCGTATCTGTGCTTCGGGCAGTTACGGTGAGGCACTTTGCATTATCGGCGACTATGTAAACATTACAGGCGATGCTGATTTAGATGAATGTGAAGACGAATCTATGGAATTCGGAGGTATGTAAATGGAAGTTGCAATGCTAATTATCGGTTTGTTGATTGGCGGCTGTATATCGACTGCACTTCTTTGCTGTGTGCATATAACCCGAGTCAATGAATACGAAAAGACCATTCAAAGCCTTTTGAAAAAACCGAATAAGGATTAAGAAATATATCGGCGGTATCAATTGTTGTCTGAGACAGAATTGGTACCGCTTTTTTGTTTTAACGGCAATTGATACCTCGCATAGAAAGTGAGGTGATTGTTATTAAAACTCCTGTATCAAGGGTTGGCAATAAAACTGCCATCCTGCATATTTTATATGCACTGTTTCCGCCTCAATACGGGCGGTTTATCGATGTGTTCGGCGGTTCGGGCAGCGTACTGCTCGGTAATCCCGAAATTTGCCCGTTTGAAGTATATAACGATTTTGATAGAAATCTTACGAATCTGTTTCGTTGTATGAAAGAGAGAACAATGGCGGTAATCCGTGAACTCGGTTTTTGCCATCTGAATTCCCGTGAAGATTTTATAGCTATACGCCGTTTCTTTGAAAATGAGCAGTTTGACGATAAGTATCTGTCAGAGGAATTACGGCTGACGCAAATTATGTTTCCGCCACTTGAGGCGAAGGAACTTACGGAAATGCGTAAAAGGATTACGTTGGATTATGATGTACGCAGAGCCGCAATGTTTTTAAAACTACTACGGTTCAGTTATTCGAGCAGCGGAAAATCTTATGCCTCACAGCCTTTTGATTTGCGCAGACTGTTCGGCTTGATTTCGCAGTTGCAAGAGCGTATGGCAAATGTCGTTGTGGAAAATCAGGACTTTGAAACACTCATTAAACATTATGACAGACCTGACACGTTTTTCTATCTCGATCCCCCGTATTTCTCCACTGAGGATATGTATGAGGTTGGATTCGGGTGGGAGGACCATGTAAGGCTTCGGGATACGCTGAAAAACATCAAAGGTAAATTTTTGCTGTCCTACAACGACTGCGATGAAATTCGTGAACTGTACAACGGATTTTCAATGTTTGATTTTTCCCGAGCACATTCTATGGCACAGCGGTATGAGGCAGGTAAAGAATTCAAGGAACTGCTTATAGGGAATTACGATTTGTATGAACGGGAAAAGAAAAAACCTGCACAGTTAAATTTGTTCAGGGAGAATTATGATTACGAAAAAATCTTAAAGGAGTGTATTATTCAATGCAAAATACAAAAATGAGCACAGGCGAATATGTTCTGTTTTCCATACCTGTAGATATGCTTGAAGAAGCTGGTATCAGCGAGGAAAGCGTTGTTCAAATGAGTGCAGGTAACGGTAAAATCATTATTAATACAGTAAAAGATACAGAAGATTTTATCTGCGACAGCGACTGCGAACACTGCCCTATGAGTGAAACAGACTGTGACGGCGATTGTGAAGCCTGTCCCTGTTATGGCAGCTGTGACGAAAGAGAGGAATTTTGAATGATGCAAATGCTTCGTATTCTCGGTAAACGAGGAAGAATTACGATTCCGTTTGAAATCAGACAGCGTGTAGGGTTTAAGTATAACGATGTATTATCGTTTACCGAAACAGCGGACGGCAGGTCGGTTGTTGTAAGGCGAGAGAAAATATGTGATAACTGTAAAGGAGCGCAACCTGTTGTCAGAAATGACGAGGTTACGCTCTTTGATTTTCTGAATAACCTCTCACCCGAACAGCAAAGAGCCGCTTTGGTGCATTTATCAGTCAAGTGGGCTGAGAAGCAAGGCGGTGAATTAAATGGCTAAAAAATTAACCGTTGTAATGGTCGAACCGCACAAAGCGCCGTATGTAACGAAAATTGATGACGAATTATCTGCTCTGCAAAAAGCTGTCGGCGGATATATTGAGGTTGTGGGAAACGGTGACGGAACGCTCATAATTTGCAATGAAGAAGGTAAATTGCAGGGCTTAGAGGGCAACCGCAGAATCAGGGACGGTGCAAGCGTTATTGCAGGTACATTTTTTGTTGTGGGTGATGACGGTGAAAACTTCAGATCATTAACCGAGAGCGAGGTGGTGAAATATATGGACAGGTTCAAAGAAATTGAAGATATCAGTCAGGACGAGGTGGAATCCGATATGGGTATCACCTTTATTTCAATGTAACAGGAGGGAAAATATTATGGCAAAGAAAAAAGAACAAAAGAAAGCACTTCCGAATATCACGGCGAGAATTGACCGTCTTGTGGAGCAGGACGATTCGAGCGTTAAAGCCTATGCATCGGTCAATATCGGCGGTGCGTTTGCAGTTCACGGTATTAAGGTAATTGATTCGGTTAAAGGTATTTTCGTGTCCATGCCATCCAACAGTTACAAAAAAGACGGAAAAGTTGAATACAGCGATATCTGCCACCCGATTACAGCTGAGGCTCGTAATGAGTTGATTGAGAAGGTCACAGAAGCATACGAAATAAAACTCGGCGAGGAACAGGATATGAATAATATTTCCGAAGATGAAGCCCAAACAGCAGATATTCAGCCGTCTATGTAAAAAATATATATTTCTTAAAGAATTGTCTTGACTTTTGAAAAATTGTCGGTATCCTTGTGGTTGAGGTGATTCACTATGAAAGAAAAAATCTTATCTGCTCTCCTTAGCGTTGTCATCTTGTTAAGCCTCACGGGATGCGGAAATCAGGAACAAATAAAAGCCAACGAATCCGACAGGTCGAGTCAGACGGATTTGACAGATATATTATCGAACAATGATACGAGCGATAATGTCAATGCCGAATCCGTTGATACAGTTAAACCCGATTCAATGGCTGAAACCGAACCCGAAGGAACAACAGAAAAAGATAATCAGAATTCTTTCACAATGAATGCCAATAACAATAACCAAAAGCCAAAAGTTTCTGATCCGTCAGCAGCGAAACCGCAGGCTCATGAACAGACGGTAACATCTCAGCCGCGTAATCCTGCGGGAACAGACAAGCCTGCGGAAGCCCCCACACAAAAGCAAACAGAACCCTCTGCTCCGACTAAGCCTACAGAAAAGCCAACAACAACCAAGCCATCCGAGCCGAAGTTTGATATTGATTATTGGATATCCTTCGCACAAAACTATGCCAAAAGCGTAGGCTTACGGCTTGAAAGCTCGGCTGTAGACTGTTGGGATAACCCGATACCCGCAAACGCAAAATGCAAATATCTCGAACGGGATATAAAAAGCAGGCTCAACCGCTATGCAAAAGATGAAGATATAACGGACGTGTGGATATGGGCAGAGAAAGTCTCGGATAATTCTTATGAAATATATATAGGCTATGCATAAAACAAAAATATATAAACTCGGCGCATCGTAGAAATACGGTGCGTTTTTTATTCGGAAAGGATGAAAATCAATGATAAAAAGAGGTCTTACAAAATGCCTGTCTTTGATTTTGGCATTGACGGTTATTTTCTCAAATTTCTTCTCACTCGGAGCAGTTACTGCTTATGCTGCCGTCGGCGAAAAAGCTGACATATACATGGTTCAGTTTCCGAGAGGAAATGACGCCAACCGTTCGGGCTGGGGACACGGCGCTTTGCAATATATGAACGGCTGGAATACAGGCGGAGCATCAAATACAATGGCTCTTCGCGCTATAGGTTCATATACGGGTAAAATATGCTACTGCATTGAACCCGGAACAGGACAGCATACGGGCGATACCCTTACACAAAAGGATGAAAACTTTTGGAACAATTTCCCGCCTGAATACAACCGAACAATCGACGGTGATCAAATAAAGATATTTATCGGCAGAATTTTGCAGTACGGCTATACAGGGAATCTTTCAACTGAGTGGAAAACACAGAACGCCGCAGGTGCTGACAAACTCTCCTTTGCAATAGCCACTCAGCTGTTAATTTGGGAAACAATAGTCGGCGAACGAGATGAAAATTTTAGCCTTGTTGATACAGGAAACTGTGACAGAGTATTGGACTCTATTAGAGAAAACAATCCGATACGCAGTCAAATCTTAAATCACTATTCGGATATCGAAAAAGCTGTTCAAAATCATACGAAAGTACCTTCCTTCTGTGCAAGGTCAGCAGGGAAGGCAAAAACCATTGAAATGCAATGGGACGGCAACCAGTATGTCTCTGTTCTCACCGATTCAAACTATGCATTGTCAAACTATTCGTTTCATTCCAATGTGCCGTCTGTGTCCTTTACTGTAAACGGTAACGAGTTGACAGTAACATCTAAGACAGCGCCTAAAGAAGAAATTACGGTTACAGCCGAAAAGAACGGCTCACAGAGAAAAGGCTTAATCACTTGGACTGACGGCATATATCTGCCCGGCAAAGGCTCACAGGACACGGTGACCTATGCACAATCCGTTAACGATCCTGTGAAAGCGTATGTGAAAATCAAGGTTTCTTACGGCTCTGCCAAAATTGTAAAGACATCTGAGGACGGCAAGGTTGACGGCATTTCATTCCGTGTTCAGGGCAACGGAATTGACAAAACCATTCAAACAGAAAACGGCGGTCAGATTCAGATTGATAACCTGATCCCCGGTGTTTACACCGTAACCGAACTTACGGAAGAAAAATATGTACCGCAGGATGTACAGCATATTACCGTTATATCAGGACAGATAACCACGGTAAATTTCAGTAATACGCTTAAAAAGTGGCAGCTCTCTGTTACCAAGAGAGACAAAGAAACAGGAAATCCGCAGGGCGATGCTTCTCTTTCGGGCGCTAAGTACGGCATTTACAAAGGCGAACAGCTGATTGACTCTTATACAACAGATGAAAACGGACAGTTTACTACCAAATATTATGTCTGTGATTCTGATTGGACTTTGCGTGAAATCACACCGAGCGAAGGGTATCTTCTTAACACTGAATCTTTGCATATCGGTGCAGAAGCAAAACTGTATACGGCGGAATATAACCTTGCATCTCCTCTCGATGCTCTTGAAACCGTACAAAAAGGTAAAATCGCCGTAATCAAACATTGTGATAACGGCTCAACACAGATTGAAACGCCGGAAACAGGCGCAGAGTTTGAAATATTCCTAAAATCTTCGGGCGGCTATGAGGCTTCAAAGGAATCCGAAAGGGATATTCTTATATGCGATGAAAACGGCTTTGCACAGTCAAAAGATCTGCCCTACGGCATTTACACTGTCAAGCAGACAAAAGGCTGGGACGGAAAAGAAATTATGAAGCCGTTCGATGTGTTTATCAGTAAAAACGGCGAAGCCTACCGTTATCTCATCAACAACGCAGTCTTTAAATCGCTTATTGAAATCGTAAAAAAGGATGCAGAAACAGGTAAAATCATTCCTGCTTCTGGTATTGGTTTTAAGGTAAGGAATACCGATACAGGCGAATATATCGTTCAGCATATCAATTATCCGACGCCTGCGGACATTGATATCTACTACACCGATATCACAGGTAAATTGATGCTGCCCGAAGCGCTTCCTTACGGCAATTACGAAATCATTGAACAGAATACCTGTTACGGATATGTTCTTGACAGCACGCCTGTTCCGTTTAAGGTTGACGGCAGCAAGACCGTAGTAACAGTAGAAAAACGCAATATGCCGCAGAAAGGTATAATCACTGTTAACAAATCGGGCGAGGTGTTTTCTTCCGTTTTTGAGGTGGGCGGATTGTATCAGCCTGTTTATTCTCCCAAAGGACTGGCAGGTGCTGTTTATGAAATCACCGCCTCCGAAGATATATACACTTTGGACGGTACGCTCCGCTATGCAAAAGGCACAGTTGTAGATGAAATCACGACAGAAAAAGACGGTAGAGCAACAAGCAAGCCTTTGTATCTCGGAAAATATGAAATCCGTGAAATCAAAGCTCCTTACGGTATGGTATTGAATGGTGAATCGCAAACCATAGAACTGACCTATGCGGGACAGGAAATAAGCATAACCGAAACTTCTGCTGAGTTTTGCAACGAGCGTCAAAAGGCAGAAATCAGCCTTGCCAAAGTGTTAGCACAGGATGAGAAATTTGGAATCGGTATGAATAGTGAAATCCTTTCCGTGCAGTTCGGACTCTTTGCAGATGAAGATTTAAAAGCCGCAGACGGCTCGGTTATTCCTAAAGACAGTTTATTGGAAATTGTAAGCTGTGATGAAAACGGCAAAGCAGCTTTTAACACGGATATTCCCGTAGGAGCAAAGCTGTATGTCAAGGAAATCAGTGCAGATATCCACTATCTCCTCTCGGATGAAAAATATCCCGTAATTTTTGAGTATGCGGGACAGGACGTGGCAACCGTTAATCTCTCTGTAAATAACGGAGAGCTGATTGAAAACAACCTCATCTACGGCACTGTAAAAGGTTTAAAAATTGACCGTGAAACAAAAGGAACTGTTGCAGGTGCATTGTTCGGACTGTTCCACGGTGATGAAACTGAATTTACGGAGGCAAACGCCGTTCTTACAGCAACATCAGATGAGAACGGCATTTTTGTTTTTGAAAATGTACCATTCGGTAATTGGACTGTAAAGGAATTACAGCCTGCCCCCAATTATCTTCCAAGTGATGATATTTACCGTATAACCGTTGCGAATAATAATCAGGTTATTGAAATCACAGCAGTCAATGACCGAATTCCCGAAATTACGCCCCCTATTCCCGATATTCCGCAAACAGGCGATGACAGCAATCTCGGCTTTTGGATCGGTCTTTCAGCCATTGCCCTGGGCGGTTTAATTGCTGCCTTGATTATAGGAATCAATCAGAAAAAGGATGATGAACAGTGAAAAAGGTGTATATCTGTTCTCCTCTCGGCGGTAACATTCAAGAAAACCTGAAAAAGGCGAAGCAATATGCACGGTATGCGCTTATTTGCGGTACGGCTCCGGTCGTACCGCATTTCTATGCCCTATGCCTGAATGATAATATTCCTAAAGAACGGGAAATCGGTATGGCGGCAGGGCTCAGTTTACTTTGGTTCTGTGATGAAATGTGGATTTTCGGCGATGAGGTAACCGAAAGTATGAAAGTTGAAATGCAGTTTTGTAAAAGTCTCAATATACCCGTCAGAAAGGTTCGGGACGATGAAATCAATAAAAAGATTGGAGAGAAAGCTCTATGAAAAAGAAACATTTAAAAATTCTGCTCTGTGCGCTTCTTTTAACGGTTATCGTTTCCATATTTTCGATGACCGTTTTTGCCGCAGGCGATGTGGCAAGTGCAATTGAAAGCACTTGGACAGCCGCACAGTCGCAGATAAAAACCGTAGTCAACAATGTCGTATTCCCTGTTGTAGATATGATTCTTGCAATTTTGTTTTTTGTAAAATTGGGAACTGCATATTTTGATTACCGCAAGCATGGACAGTTTGAATTCACAGCACCTGCCATATTGTTCGCCTGCCTTATTTTCACTCTTACAGCACCACTGTATATTTGGACTATTCTCTAACCAATTGAACATAGCTGTCCTGAAAATCAGGACAGCTGATCGGAGGTGAATCACTTGTTTGATTGGTTAGGCGATATTATCTCAGGTATCGGTGATTCTATCGGCAATGTCTTTGAAACGCTCGGGCAACAGATATCCAATGTTATCTGGAACACAATGCTGCAGTGGTTTTATGAAACCATTTATGGTGCAGTTGCAGACTTTTTCACGATGATGGGCAATATGGGTGCAGATATCTTTGACCTTGATTGGGTAAAGGCAACGATAAAGTTATTTACGCTGTTTGGTTGGGCGCTTTTTGTTGCGGGCGTAGTCGTCGCCATATTTGATGTGGCGATTGAGTACCAATGCGGCAGAGCGAATATAAAGACTACAAGTATTAACATCTTAAAAGGCTTTTTTGCCTGTTCGCTTATAGGGATTGTACCTGTGGAGTTATATAAATTCTGCATCAGTCTGCAAAATACTTTCTCGCAGGATTTGTCCCGAATTTTTGCAGGAACGCAATCGCTTGATCTGGCAAGTCAAAGCATGAGTGTTCTTCAAGGCAGTTTTGAAGTATCAACACAAGTGAGTTTTAATCTGTTTAATTTGCTTGCTCTCATAGCGTTTGCTTACTGCGTTATAAAGATATTCTTTGCGAATATCAAGCGAGGTGGAATACTGCTGATTCAAATGTCTGTCGGCGCTCTGTATATGTTCTCTGTTCCGAGAGGATATGCGGACGGATTTAACCAGTGGATGAAACAGGTTGCGGCTATATGTCTCACTGCATTTATGCAGACAACGCTATTGTTTCTCGGTCTGCTTACCTTTCCCACAAATATGCTACTTGGTTTGGGAATTATGCTTGCAGCCAACGAAGTACCGAGAATTGCACAGCAGTTCGGACTCGACTCAAGCGTAAAGGTAAATATGATGAGCGTTGTTCATGCAACAACCACAGCAGTAAATCTTACTCGCTCCGTAGCAAGAGCGACAGGAAAATGATGGAGGTAATATAAACATGACACAATATTTATACCCTCAAAATTTAAGAGCCACAGCAAACCTGTGGCTTTGGAGTTTAAAGGATTTTTGCATATTGGGAATTGCCGCACTGCTGTCTATCATTATTTTAGTACAGGCAAGAATTGTAATCCCCGTTGCCGTGACCTTGTGTTACGGCTTTTTAACTATCCATATGGATGAAACAACAGTGCTTGACTTTATCAAATATGCAGTAAGATATTTTATCAGTACACAGCAAGAATTCTACTGGAGGTGAGCAGGCTGATGATAAAAAAAGAAAAACAGCAGAAAAAGAAAAAAGGACGCTCGGTGCAGGAGCTGATCGGCGTCAAAACATTCACGAAATACGGGCTTGCTACGAATAAGGGCGAGCTTTTGTTTTATCTCGTAGCACCGACAAACATCTCGGTGCTGTCGCATACGAATGTTGAAATAAAAATCAGGCATCTGATGATGGTTTTATCTGCCGTTCCCGATATTGAAATTGCCTGTGCCGATTCAAGCGAATGTTTTGACGATAACAAATCATATTTACAGGAGAGATTATCGGAAGAACACAATCCGCAAGTCAGAAAGATTATTAAAAAGGACATTGATTTTCTTGATCATATCCAAATGGAAATGGCGACTGCAAGGCAGTTTTTGTTTGTCGCAAGGCTTAAAAATACAAAGGATAAGCAAACCTTTGATACGGCAAACCGCATTGAGAAAGTCATATCCGAGCAAGGCTTTGAAACGCACCGTATGAAGAAAAATGAAATCAAGCGTTTCCTCGCCTTGTATTTTGAAGCGAGTATAAACGGTGAACAAATGCCCGACTCGGACGGCGAACAGTTTTTTGATTTTGACAAGGACGGTGAAAATGAATGTTAAAGAAAAAACCTAAAGAATTAACACCCGAACAGATTGAAGAAATCCGCACAAAAGACTTCTTTGATATGATTCTGCCCGGTACGGTTAAATTCTTTTCAGACCATTATGTCGTCGGTGACAGTTACCGCTGTGTATGGGTAATTCGTGAATATCCACCTACTACCGAAGAACAGGCAATTCTATCTCAGCTCGGTGACAGAAGCGGTGTTACGCTTCGCATTTACCACAGACTTGTAGAAGCCGGGGAACAGCGTAAAATCATTCAAAATGCAACACGCCGAAACAAGCTGAAATCGGGCGGTAATGATGTAAATGAAACCATTGAAGCCGAGGGCAATTTGCAGGATGTTGTTGAGCTGCTCGCTAATCTCAGAAAGAATAAAGAACCTCTGCTTCACTGCTCCGTATTTATTGAATTAAAGGCAAAAAGTATGGACGCACTGAAAGAATTGCAGAGCGAAATTGCAATGGAGCTTACTCGCTCCAAAATTTCGGTTGACAGACTGACACTCCGTCAGAAAGAGGGTTTTCTCTCCGTTCTGCCCGTGGGCGCGAATCAGTTCGGTGCGCAGTATGAACGAGTATTGCCTGCAAGTTCCGTTGCCAATCTGTATCCCTTTAACTTTTCGGGCAAGACCGATCCTCAAGGTGTGTATATCGGCAGAGATAAATTCGGCACGAATATCCTTGTAGATTTTGACCGCAGAGCTGAGGACAAAACAACATCCAATATCCTCATTCTCGGTAACAGCGGTCAAGGAAAAAGCTATCTGTTAAAGTTGATTCTCACAAATATAAGAGAATCAGGTAAAAGCATAATATGCCTTGATCCCGAAAGTGAGTATGAAGAACTTTGTTCAGCGCTCGGCGGTTGCTATATCGACTTCATGTCAGGTGAGTACACCATCAATCCGCTTGAACCAAAGGCATGGAATGACAGTGCAGATGATGTAGATCTTGATGCGCCTATGGCATTCAGAAAAGTAACAAGGCTTTCACAGCACATCGCTTTTCTCAAAGATTTTTTTCGCAGTTACAAGGACTTTTCCGATACACAGATTGATACGATTGAAATCTTACTCTCCAAGCTGTACGCACGATTTGGAATTACGGACAGCACGGACTACAGCAAAATGAAGTCGACAGATTATCCGATTATGGAAGATTTCTACAAGCTGTGTGAAGAAGAATTTATGAGTTACGATAGTAATAGAAAATATCTCTATACCGAAGAAACACTTCAAGAAGTATGCCTCGGCATTCATTCAATGTGCGTAGGTGCGGAAAGCAAGTATTTCAATGGCCATACAAACATCACCGATAATGCATTTCTTGTATTCGGTGTAAAAGGCTTATTGGATACCAACAAGCGATTAAAAGACGCAATGTTGTTCAATATTCTCTCCTTCATGAGCAACCAACTTCTCGGCAAAGGAAATACGACGGCATCAATAGATGAACTTTATTTGTTCCTTACAAATATGACGGCAATCGAATATATCCGTAACGCTATGAAGCGTGTGCGTAAAAAAGATTCCTCGATCATTCTTGCAAGTCAGAATATGGAGGATTTTTTAATACCTTCTATCCGCGAGTTTACAAAGCCGTTATTTTCAATTCCGACGCATCAGTTTTTATTCAATGCAGGACAAATAAATCCGAAAGAATATATGGATGCTTTACAGGTTGAACCGAGCGAATTTGAACTGATTAAATATCCCGAACGCGGAACTTGTCTGTACCGATGCGGAAACGAACGTTATCTGCTTCAAGTCATTGCTCCCGATTACAAATCCGCATTGTTTGGAAAAGCAGGTGGTCGTTAATGAGTGCAACCATTGCTGCAGTGCTGAAAAAACTTGCTGTATATATCCTCACAGACAAAAAAGCATTGAAAACTGCAGTTGGAATCATACTCGGAGTGATTATCATAATCATCATGCCTATCGTTGCCGTGGTTTCCTTTTTCAACGGCGATATCAATATTGACACCGATAGATTGCAAACAATGGTAGTTCAGAATTTGTCTGCAGAGGAAAAAGCTAAACTTCAATTCGTTGAAGATATTATGAACACCATTGATGATAAAATGACAGCCGCAGGTTTTAACGGCAGCGTAAAGGAAGCGCAGGTACTATATGTACTTGCGCTTTCTGATTTTTCTAACAATCCTGGTTTTGTTGATAAGCTTGTATCTTGTTTTGCTGAAAACCAAACAGATGAACAGTTAATCTCCGCTGTTAATTCTGCATTCGGCACACAGCTTATCGCCGAAGATTTCAGCAATGTCATGGGCAATATACGCTCTTTGCATATTGATGCTTCCGACTATACTGATATTTCAACAAAAAACAATATCGATTTAGTAAAGTGGGCAATACACGCTCAGGAAAGCGGATGGGGTTATGTATACGGGACTTACGGCGCAGTGCTTGATAAATCTGTCTTTGAGTTTAAGAAAAATCAGTATCCCGATGAGGTAGGAAGTTATGCTGATTTCATCCGTCAGAACTGGCTCGGCAGACGAACCGCTGACTGTGTTGGACTTATAAAAGGATACGGTTGGTATGATGCAGAAAGCAGAAAGATCAATATCGGCTCAAACGGGATGCAGGATGTTTCGGCAAACGGAATGTTTCAGGCGGCAAGAGAAAAAGGTACGATTGATACTCTACCCGAAATCCCCGGACTTGCCGTATGGCACGAAGGTCATATCGGTATTTATATCGGCAACGGTGAAGTCATTGAAGCAATGGGTACACAGTATGGTGTTGTAAAAACGCAGCTGAAAAACGGCGGATGGACACACTGGCTGAAAATTCCGTATATCACCTATATCGAAGAAAAGGAAAATGTTTAATATGAGAAATACAATGAAAGGAACGATACCGTTCGCAGAAAGTAGTTTTTATATAACTTTTTTTGCGACTTATGTATCGCATGGCAATTAAAATGTTAATTGATATACCGCTTAACAGAAAACAATCTAAAGCAGAACCCGAACACTGCAACATCGTCGATACAATTGAATTACCGTATCATGAATTTGAGTCATTCAGAAACAATCTTCTGAGTGACTATTCTTTTATATCCGAACACGCAGATGAAATGGGAACAGATCCATCAGGTGTCAGTCAGTGTTTACTTGTTTTGTGTGAGGATAAATCGGACGGAATTCTTGTGGAATCTTCAGGATACAATTACGCAAGATATTCCGCTTATGTTCCGAATGCCCGAACGCTCATTCAATTAGATCAACATCCATCGCTGAATGACTTTATAGATGAAATGTGCAGCCTTACAGATAAATATACACGCAAGGCTGTTGACGGACAGATTGACTGTAAGTACAGAATTAATTTTGATGAAGTACGAAGCCTGTGTGTATCAAGCAAATTCAATCAAGATTTATTTATGCATATGCTTTCAGATAGAGATGAGATTAACGGTGTTGAATACTCTGACGATGGCTGTACGGTTACAGTTGCCGAACCGTATTTAAGACAGGAAGATGAACAGAGTCTGCGAATATTAGACTCTGAGGATATTGAAATAATGTGTGCAAAGCATGTCTTATGGCTTCATGACGCAGGCGGCGAACAGGCTGATTTTTCAAAATGTTTGCTTAAGGATTTAGATTTGTCAGGCAAGAATCTAATCAATGCTGTTTTTGACGGTGCAAAGTTTATAAATACAAATCTGAGAAAAGCATCACTCTGCTTTTCTCTTTTTAACGAAACAAAATTTCAGAACTGTAATTGCATAGATATTGTTGCAGAAGAATCTGAATTCAAAAATGCCGAGTGTGTTGCCTGCAATTTTGACGGCGGTATTTTTACACACAGTGATTTCACAGGAGCCAAGTTTTACGACTGCACGATAAAAAACGGCAGCCTGCAAAATTGCTGTCTCGAAAGAATTAATATCGGCGATATGGAACTCGGTGATGTATATATGAGAGGTTGCAGTTATAACGAGCAGGAATGGTCGGATGAATCGCCCAGGCAAAACATTTCAATGTGAGGTGTAAAAAGTGAAGAAAACAACAATCAATATTTCCTACGACGAGGAAAAACTGAGCGCATTAAAAATGTATCTCGGACAGAAAGGCTCAAGCCTTGATGATGAACTTGTAAAAATGCTGGATACACTTTACGGCAAAACCGTTCCTGCAAGCGTTCGTGAGTTTATATCTATGAAATCAGAAAGCTATACAGTGACTTCAAAAATGAACAAGTCCGAAAAAACAACGTAGCCGCCTGTGAGCCACCGTGTCGCCCTGTGTGACGGAGTGTGGGGACGAGGGCGGGAAAGTAACCGAATGCGAACAATTCGGCAAAATTCGGGCGATTTTCGGCGAGTGTTGCAAATGAGCAAAACACCGTTATTTTGCAGATGTTACAAGGTCGAAAATCAAGCAGGAGAAAGAGAGGTGGGTTGCTTATGCTCCCACCTCTCGGTTCACATCGGACGGCAACGCCGACCGTGTGGGCATTTTCGGCAGTTTTACACTCGCATTTTACAGGGTGGGTTGCTGATAGCAGTACAGAAAAAACGGATGGGTTGCAACACGCATAAACGGCGAAATTACGGCGGTTTTACAGCGGTTGCAGTATTTTAACGGAGGTGATGTTATGCCTGCACCGAAAGATAAGAAAAAATTTCTATTATGGGCATATCCAAGCACATTGGAGCTTGTGAAGAATAATTACAGAAAAGATAAATGTAAAAGCCAATCGGAATTCATTGAACGGGCTATTCAATATTATGTCGGTCATGTCACGGCAGATGATGACATCTCATATCTCCCAAATGCATTTCTTTCCAATATGAAAAGCATTGTAGCAGAGAGCGATAACCGACACAGTAAAATGTTATTTAAACTCTCAGTTGAGATTGCTATTATGCAAAATCTTATTGCGGCTATAAATGATATTGATCCGCTGTCGTTGGAACGCCTGCGCGGTGAGTGTGTGAAAGAGGTTAAACGCTTAAACGGTTCGTTTTCTTTTGAAGATGCTCTTGACTGGCAGAAAGAATAACTTATGGCAAAACTGATTACAAAATTTAAATATCTGAAACCGAATGACCGAAAGAGTATCGGCGGCTATGCAAAATATATCGCCACCCGTGAAGGTGTGGATAAGATCGATCAGTTGTATAAGCTCTCGCCGTCATCAGTAAAACAACAGCAGCTCATTGAAAAAATTCTCAATGACTTTCCTGACAGCCGAGAGATGTTGGAATACGAGGACTATGAAAAAGAGCAGACTGTGGGTAACGCTTCGGATTTTATCACCCGTGCTCTTGAAGACAATTCCTACGAGGTAATACAGACCAAGACCTACGCTGACTACATTGCTACCCGTCCGAGAGTGCAGAGGTTCGGCACGCACGGACTCTTTACCGATGACGGCGTACAGGTAAAACTAAATGAGGTGTCGGAAAACTTAAATCAATACGGCGGTAATGTATGGACAGTTATCATATCCCTTCGGCGTGAGGATGCCGAACGGTTAGGCTTTAACACGGGCGAACGGTGGCGGGATATGCTCCGTTCACAGACGAGCTTGATCTCCGAAAACTTTCACATTCCTATGCAAAATTTAAAATGGTTCGCCGCCTTTCATAATGAAAGCCATCATCCCCATGTGCATCTTATAGTCTATTCCGCAGAAGAAAAACAGGCATATTTATCAAAACAAGGTGTACTGAATCTGCGCTCCTCCTTTGCAAAAGATATTTTTGCACAAGACTTGCTTTGCATCTATGAAAAGCAAACCGAATACCGTGACGAGTTAAAAGTGAACAGCCGTGAGGTAATTGCAGAAATCATTTCAAGTGTTAACAGCGGTGTTTATGATAATCCCAAGCTTGAAGAAATGCTTTTAACTCTTGCCGACAGATTGTCTAAGACATCGGGCAAGAAAGTTTACGGTTATCTGAAAGCGGATGTCAAGTCGATTATTGATTCTATTGTAGACGAGCTTGCCGCTGACGAACGCATCTTTGCACTCTATGATTTGTGGTGTGAACAGCGAGAATCTGTTATACGAACTTATACAGACGAAATACCGAAGCATGTTCCATTGTCGCAAAACAAGGAATTCAAATCTATTAAAAATGCTGTTATACAGGAAGCAATGAATATTGTTACTGATCGCATAATCGTAGCTGACTATGAAGGAAATGCTGATGAACAATCTGAAGCTGATTCTGAGCCGAGCGATGAAGAAACAGAACATGTTCTTTCTCAAAAAGAAAAAACATCGCTGATGTGGAAATACTACAGCGATGCTAAAGAACTGCTTTACCGTAACAGTGACAGCTACAATCCTACTAAGGCAGTTGAATTGTTAATTGAATCCGCAAAGCTTGGATGCGGAGTTGCAAAATATCGTCTCGGCAAGATGTTTTTACAAGGCAAAGATGTGCTAAAAAATGTGGACTACGCTCTGCGATGGCTGGAAGAATCAGCATTAGAGAGCAATGAGTTTGCAGAATACCTCCTCGGTAAAACCTATCTTAAAGGTGAGGATATAGAGCAAGATTTAATTCGTGCGGAAGATTTGCTTCGAAAATCCTCGGCACATGGTAACAAATATGCCAAGTATACCCTCGGCAAAAGTTTACTTGCAGGTAATCTGTTCTTGCAAAATACCCCAGAGGCGATAAAACTGATTACCGAATCGGCAGAGAAAAACTTTGCTCCTGCACAGTATCTATTCGGAAAACTGTTATACAAAGGTGAACTCATACCGCAGGATTTAGAAAAAGCAATAGAATGTCTTGAAAAAGCGGCAGAGCAGAAAAATCCTTATGCCGCTTACCTTGCAGGCAAAATCCGGCTGACCGAAAATACTGTAAAAGATATTCCTAAGGCAATCTACAACTTTGAAATCGCTGCTGAGAACGGAAGCGATTTTGCAGAGTATATGCTCGGTAAGATGTATCTCTACGGCAAAGAGGTTGAATGTGACTATGACAGAGCGATTGTATACCTTACTGCATCTGCTGAACACGGCAATCAGTATGCCCAGCAACTTCTGCACAGTATCAAAGCCAACCGCAATTGGTCTGCAACACTCGGTTCTCTTCGTCTGCTCGGTCAGATCAGCCGTATAATACAGAATCGGTTAGAGGATGAACGCAGAGGAAAACAAATTTCCATTGACCGCAAACTACGCAGAAAAATTGAAGAAAAAAAGCAGGCTCATGGCCTGCGATTTTAGTAAATATGGCGGGAGTCAGAGGAACTCGAACCTCTCGGTGTCGTTACCTTATTTCATTGTGAAGTTACTCATATGTTCATTGTGTCTGCTACGACTCCCACATACACCGGTACCCGCCAAACAACTCATCACTATAATCAATTCTATCAAATCCTTTCCTGTAAAACCAAGTTTTGCTTCGAAACCATTCGTGAATTTTTTAGAAATCGTTACAGAGAATCCCATAATTATTGCAACTACACTCATTAAGGACTAAATTATAATAATATTATATCAATTTCTAAGTTAAGAATCAATAAGGAGAATCAAAATGTCAACCTACATTCATTTTACAGACGAACAAAAAGCACAGGCTCGTCAGACAGATATTGTATCTCTGCTTGAATCACAGGGCGAAACCATCAAACGCTCAGGTTCTGAATATGAGTGGAAGGATGGAGCGGCAAAGGTCACTATTCGTGGTAATTTGTGGTTCCATCAGTATGATAGAGTCGGTGGGGATGCAATTGATTTTGTCCGCAGGTTCTACAACAAAAACTATGTAGAAGCAATGGAATTCCTGCTCGGTGACTGCGGCGGAACATTGATTACTTCCCCGCCTGATGTGAAAGAACAAAAACCGTTTAAACTGCCACCACGCAATGATAATATGCGAAGAGTTTTTGCATATCTGAACTTCACACGCAGAATTGACAAAGAGGTGCTGTACACTTTTGTGTATCACAAGATGATTTACGAGTCGGCCAAATATCATAATGCTGTGTTCGTAGGATATGATAAAGACGGAAATCCACGCCATGCCTGTATGCGTGGAACGGGTTCGAATAGCACATACAAAGGAAATGCGCCAAATAGTCAGCCTGAATACAGCTTTCATTGGTTTGGTTCAAGTAATCAACTATATCTCTTTGAAGCCCCTATTGATATGTTAAGTTTTATATCAATGTATAAAGACAATTGGGAAAATCACAGTTATGCGGCATCCTGCTCCGTTTCGGACAGGGTGCTTTTTCAATGTCTAAAGGATAATCCTAATATTGAAAAAGTATATATTTGTTTCGATAATGACGAACCCGGTCAAACGGCGGCAAATCGAATTGGCAAAAAGCTATCCGATATGGAAATACAATCAGAAAATCTCATACCACTCCACAAGGATTGGAACGAAGACCGGTTGGCAGCCGGAGGCAATGAACCGCACTTTTGTGCGGATTTTTTTATACCCAATGAAGATAAGAGGGGAGATGATGAACCGTGTCAGGCATTCCAACTTTAATTATAATTGCCGCCGCTATGTTTTGTATCCTCGGCGGTATATCCGTTGTCGCTCACCTCTATAACCTTAACAGCATAAAATCCAAAACTGTAGGTGATGGTCAGCACGGTACGGCTCGGTGGGCAACCAAATCTGAAATCCGAAAAATTTACCGCCATATTCCGTTTACACCAAATAAATGGCGCAAACAAGCCGCCGATGGAGAAACTCCGACTGCATCCCGAATTGTCAAACGCAGGCTTTTCAAAAGCAAGAAAAAAGAACAGCTGGAAGAAGCTTTGCCGCAGGGCATTGTGGTTGGTTGCACAGGCGGCAAACACAATACAACAGCACTTGTGGATACAGGAGATGTCCATGTGTTGATGATTGGTGCGGCAGGTGTAGGAAAAACGGCTTATTGGCTGTACCCTTGTATTGAATATGCCTGTGCATCGGGGATGTCATTTCTCTCCACAGATACAAAAGGCGATGTGATGCGAAATTACGGAAATATTGCAAAACAGTACGGCTACAATGTTTCGGTTATTGATTTGCGCAATCCTACACGCAGTAACGGCAACAATCTCCTGCATCTTGTAAACAAATATATGGATTTGTATCAATCAAGCGAAGAATTGGTTTACAAAGCCAAAGCGGAAAAGTATGCAAAGATTATCTCCAAGACCATCATCCTATCGGGCATGGATGCGGCGAATTTTGGACAGAACGCATATTTCTATGACGCCGCCGAGGGATTGCTGACAGCCACAATATTGTTAGTTGCAGAATTCTGCAAATCCAAAGAAAGGCATATCGTATCAGTATTTAAAATCATTCAGGAATTATTCGCTCCGTCAAATTCAAAAGGCAAAAATCAGTTTCAGCAGTTAATGGAAATGCTACCGAATGACCATAAGGCAAAATGGTTTGCGGGTGCGGCATTAAATACTGCAGAGCAGTCAATGGCAAGTGTTATGAGTACAGCATTATCAAGGCTTAATACCTTTCTCGATTCGGAATTGGAACAGTTACTATGTTTTGATACAGAGATAGATGCTGAAGAATTCTGCAATGAGAAATGCGCTATTTTTGTAATTATGCCTGAAGAAAATCCCAACACATTTTTTATGATTTCTCTTATCATTCAGCAGCTATACAGGGAAATCCTTGCTGTAGCCGATGAGAATGGCGGCAAACTTAAAAATCGCTGTGTTTTCTTCTGTGACGAATTCGGGACTTTGCCACAGATAGAGAGTGCAGAAATGATGTTCTCTGCCTCTCGTTCAAGGCGGTTACAGATTGTACCGATTATTCAGTCCTTCTCGCAGCTCGACAAGAACTACGGCAAAGAAGGTGCAGAGATTATTGTAGACAACACGCAAATCATCCTGTTCGGCGGCTTTGCTCCCAACAGCAGCTCAGCAGAGGTACTCTCAAAAGCATTAGGCAGCAGAACGGTGATGTCGGGTTCTGTATCAAGGAGCAAAAATGATCCGTCACAGTCTTTACAAATGATTGAACGACCGCTTATGACTCCCGATGAACTAAAATCTATGTCCAAAGGTCAATTTGTTGTAATGAAAACTGGTGTTCATCCTATGTGTGTTAAGTTAAAACTTTTTTACAAATGGGGCATTAAGTTTAATGAGAATAAGCCGTATACAGTAGTCGATAACGGAAACCGTGAAGTAGAGTATGCTGAAAAGAGTGAAATCATAAACGGCATCGTGCAAAAATATCATTCTGACTGGTTGCTTCAGGAAGAAACATCTGAAAAAGCCGACTCTGCAAGCGGTCAAAATCAGGCTGAGAGTCAATGCCATGAACCGCAGAGAAAGTCTCAGAAAAAGTCAAAGAATAAAAACAAGATCGGTAAGACTGTGTTGGAATCTGTACCTCCAAGCCGTCGGAAATCTCAAAACAAATCTCATCCGCAGGAGGTGAAAGAAAATGAGCAGACTTGATTTTTTATACCGTATGGATTTACCACACAGGGCGGTATCGGTGTATATTTATCTTTTTGACAGAGCCGACAAGAACGGCGAATGCTGGCCGGCGATTCCGACAATAGCCAAAGAATTAAAGCTCTCCGAATCAACAGTCAGGAGAGCTTCAAAAGATTTAAAAAAAGCAGAACTCATAACAACTGAACAGCGATATCGAGAGAAAGGTGGTAAAAGCAGTTTGTTATATAAACTACAAAAAAAATAAATTGCATAAAAATAAAAACACCCGCCGCCAAGAAAGAACTATGCTCTCTCGGCGGCAGGTGCCACCTGTCATGATGGAAGGAGAAAGTGAACTACCCACTTGAAAATATATTACAGCAGAAAAGAAATGATATTACAGGTTTTAACCGTTATAGTTGGTGAATTACGCATACCTTCAATATTTAGCGTGTGAGGTTGGATTTTTAAATTGCCCTATAATTGCATTGTTAAATCTTAAACAAACAAAAAACAGAAAGACAATGGCAAAAGTTATTGTCTTCCTGTTTGAATTAATGTTTATCCATTTTCAACAGTATTGTAGAAGTGAATACTTTTGAAGCATCATCGTAATTCCACGCAATATTACCTGAATACTTCTTTGTTATTTTCGTGATGCTTTTTATTCCGATACCATGTAGTTTGTTGTTGGATTTCGTGGATTTTATTATTCCGTTTGTTATGATCGGTTTTTGCTCAGAAGAATTTGATGTTTGTATGCGTACATATCTTTCATTTTGTTTTTCAATGCTCAAATCAATTATTCCGATTTCCGATGCTTTTGCAGCCTCATATGCGTTTTCCAACAAATTATCTAGCAAAGCGGTTATATCGCTGTCAGACATAAATGAAAAATCAACACTTCTTATGTCGACAGAAAAGCGTATATTTTCACTTTCACATAACTGTTCATATCGGCTGACGATTATATTGACAAGTTTATGATTGCTGAATTGTTTGAACGATTTAATTTCATAGCCGTTATATATGGAGTCTATATATGTAATGATGTGGTCGTTTTCTTTTTGAACCGACAACTCCCGAATATTCATTAAACACTTTTTTATATCATGAATTAACAAACTTGAGGAATTATATTGCTGTTCAAGTTCTCGATAATATTCATCATTGATTTCCGTTTTTTGCATTTCTAATTGTAATTCTGCGTTTTTCATGATTGTATCGATGATTTTTTCGTGCACGATCAATACAATTACATTTGATAACAATAGGACTATTGAAGCTACCGAAAATAATATATTTGTTGTTTTATCAATTGGTAATATAAATGAAAGATAAGCAAAACTTGCAATAATAAGAATGGAAACTGCCGGTAAAATAAACAAAAGAAATGAATAATCATTTTTACTGTATATATTATGTGATTCCTTTTTAGAAATTTTAGAGATAAGGCTCGCAACGAAAAAGTAGAATGCTTTTGTTGTGGCTGTTTCTAAAAAAATAATAAAATTGCTGTTTTTGCACGCCAATAAATCAATATTTAATATAGATGAGAACAAATACATAACCACAATTTCTGTAGTTATCATGATGCCTTCAAGTAGGAGCGTATTAAAAATAATTTGTCTGATAGAAGCTTCAAAGCAAATTGCAACGATTATAATGTTCGCAACAAAAAACGAGGCCAAATTTAAAAATGGATTATCGAAAAGCTGAATTGCATATTGCGTTAAAAACGATAAGACATAACAAAGCCCTATAATTATAGCCTTCCTTTTTGGATGGAATTTATTTTTGAAATACATGTATGCAATGAACTGTTCAAAAATGTATATAAACAGATAACACAGAGTGGTCATTTTATTTTATTCCCCCTGCAAATTCAAAAAATGCTTTTTTAAATGACTGATATTTTCGCTGAGACATATATGTGGATATTGTTTTTTCATTGTTTATTCTAAAGGTTACAGAACTTTTGTCAAAATCGATCACATTTTGAAGATTTACTAAAATACTATTATGTGAATAAACAAAACAACTTGGTTGATTGATAATTTCGCTCCATTGTTTTGGTTTTTGATTTGTTTTATATTGGTTCGTTTTTGTATGTATAATAGAACCGTATTTTATATTTTCAATATAGAAAATATCCTTTGTTCTTATTTTTATGATTTTATCGTTTTCATGAATTACAATGCTTTTACTAATGAAGGTATACTCTTTGACAGCGGCAATAAAACTTTTGTAAAAACGGTCTTTATCAATTGGCTTTGATAAGTACCTAAAAACATGAACTTGCATAGCGTCATCTAAATATTGTTGAAAAGATGTTAACACAATAATTTGAATATCCGGATTCGCTTCTTTTAGTAAAGTCGATAACTGAATACCATTCACACCATTCATTTCCACATCAACGATGGCAATATCAAATGCGGCGCTTTCTGTCAGCATAAAAGCACCATCGTTCTTTTTGTCAATTAAGAAATGTATTTTATGGTTATATTCAATCTCTTTAATCAGCTTTTCAACTTGGCAAATTATAGAATCATCGTCGTCACATATAAGTACTCTAATCATAAAAGGCCTCCTTTATATGATTATACAATAGAATCGGTTGTTTGTCACCATATCAATTTTACCGTCAAATACATAGTTGCATTCACACCGTTGGATATGACAAAAAAGCATAATACAGTGAAGATCTCAAGCTTGATAATGCTTATCAGAACATGGTTTTTTGTTTATATAAGCCGAAAAAATGGAAATTTATATCGTTTTTTCTGAATTTAAGTGCGTTTTTGCTAAAAGCAACAAAACATATAGATAATTTGTTAAAATGCAATCAAGAGGTGTAATATATGATGAAAAAATTAAAACGATTACTTGAAAAATTATTACCAACAGTAGTTGGATGTTTGACATTAGTGTTAGTAACAAATGCAAATTCTGCGAGTTGCTTTATTTTAAACGAGCCAGAAGTGCCAAAAACGATAGATAAATATAAATTGTTTAAATAATGGAAGAAATATATGGAAAAATCGCTTCTGCTTTAGTTGCAAGTAAGAATATAGAAAGCAACGAAGAAGAACTGTACAAGTACGCAATAAAAATAACAATACATACGCTTATTAATACTATTACAACTTTGCTCATTGGAATTGTGTTTGGGATGCTTAAGGAATGTATATGCTTTTTTTTAGTTTTCTTTATTCTGAGAAAATTCACTGGTGGAGTTCACGCAAAAAGATATGTTAATTGTTTTTTTAGTTCTGTTATTTTAATCGCAATATCATTATGCATCATAAGGCTTTTGCAAAATAATAATTATCGATTTGAATTTATATGCGTTGATATGTTTTCTGTAGTTTTAATATGCGCTCTGTCGCCTGTTCAAAATATAAACAGACCACTATCTAGCAGGGAGAATAAAATATATAGAACATTGTCAATAATTTTATCTGTATTTGTGTTGTTGGCTGTTTTATATCTTAATATAAATGGCAGAAAGGTTTCATATTCGGTTGGAATGGGATTGATTGTTGTCTCTTTGCTAATGATTATTGCTCATGTAAAAGAAAAAATAACTCTACAGTTACAGTGAAAATTTCAACTTATTAAATTGAAGAATATCTTTATTTTGTATTCAACATAGCATGAAATGCTATGAGGTTTTAAGGAAAGAGTTTGTTTTGGGGAAGTGGTGATTTTAATGATTTAACATATTTATCAACTAAATAATAGCTCACAAATAAAAAGGAGAATGATTATGAAAACTAAAAAAATACTAATTCTCTTATTGACATTGGTTGCAATGTTATCAGTATTTGCAGTTTCTGCAAGTGCAAACAATCATACGGATGTGGATTTTATACTTTATGCCTTTACTAATCCAGAACCAAATACATACACAGCCGCTAGATTAAAAAAGGATACAAGCAGTTCTTATGTTAATTATACAACTAACAGCCGCGGATATGCAGCTAGCGGACCATATAAATTCGAAGCCTTTATTTATGGCTCATCTAATGGTTCTACATTTGTTGACTGTTCAAGCTATACATACAATAACAGACCGAGATCCAGAGCGATTATTACAAAAGGGACAAAGGGATTCATAAGGCAAGATGTTTATGAGCGTTTCGGATACAATTCATATGCCCAGATTTGGGCGAAACAAGAATCGCAGGCAAACAGAGGAACAGCAATGGGTTGCTGGAGTGCAGATAGCGTCGGAACATACAACCATTATAATCATGTAATTTAAGTTATCAGTTATTTACTCCAAATTACATACAGTACATACCGTAAAATTTAATTTTGCCATTATATAGCCGAGCCGAACAATCCTTCGGCTTGGCTATATTAGAAGTTGGGAGGTAATTAAGATGAAACTAAAAAAGAGTATCGCCTTGTTTTTGTGTATGCTGTTCGTTTTTTTATGCTCATCTTGTTCCTATGTTGAATTTGAAAATAAGATACATCAGAAAATTGATAATAATTCTATTGAACCTAATATAGTTGAATCCGAATCTAAAGACTTTTTAGATAATGTCAAAATATTGGGAACCGGCGATACCATGGAAGCTTCTTGGAATATCACAGTTCGGGAAACACAAGAAACAATTTTATGCGGTACGCCAGGGCTTACATATACATTAAACGGAATAGAAATTTTCGATTCAATATGTACTTCCGGCATAGACATTAAAGAAACAGAGTGGGACGATGACAACCCAAATTATGAGAAAACATTTGCTGATAATGCTTTTATATTGGTTGATATGACAGCAACTTATCAAGCGCAGAACGGTGAAAATGAAGTTCTTACATCTATTGTGTTTAGTGCAGAAAGTGATGAAAGAAAACTCGGAAAAAGTTTTTCGGAAATAAAAAACCAAACTCAAAAAATGCAACCTTATATAATATATTTCAGTAAACACCCTACAGATGATGATCCAAGGTTGAGTTCAAAAGAAGGACAATACTATTGCTTTTCTATAAAAAATGGAGAAACATTGAATTTTAAACTTGGCATTATTGCGGCACAAGAATTTATTGATGCGAAAAATGTTTTATTAGCTCTTGGGAATGTAACTGCCGATGAGTCCGTAGCAGTACAAAATCTTGATTGTAGAATTTTTGATTTATTTAAATGAGCGGTGAAAATATGATTAATACATTAAAAATGGAACTAAAAAAAGCTCTGGTTTCTAAATACTTTATTATAGGCCTTTCCGTCATGCTGTTATTTGCAGTTCTAAGCGGTATATATATGATAGAGAGCAGAGCAGGTTACAATCCCGATGACATATATGAATACTGTTACAGCAATGGCGAATTCACAGAAAATCCGGACACTTCATTGTTTGGGTTTTACAATTCGTGGGTCGGTGGTGAGGAGCTTTCGCTTGCATATACCCTTTTCTTTCAATTACTGCCATTAGGTGCGGCACTTCCGTTTGCGTGGTCGTTTTATCGTGAACGAAAAACAGGTTATATTAAAAATATTACATCGAGAGTCAAAAAAGAATATTATTACTATTCTAAAGCGATTGCGGTCTTTCTATCTGGAAGCCTAGTTGTGCTTGTTCCGCTACTTGTAAATATTTTACTGGTTAGTGCGTTTGTGCCCGTTGTCAGACCTTTTGTTGGTTATACACATTACAATCATTTGTATTTCGGGAATATGTGGGCTGATATTTACTATACAACTCCAATGCTTTACACAGCTCTTTATGTAATCCTTGAATCCTTATATGGTGGGATTTTTGCTCTTTTAAGCTTTGCAATAACATTTTATATAAACAATATTTTCGCTGTCGAAATACTGCCGTTTATTCTTATGATTGCTTTTGGTTATCTTCAAGGATTTATTTATAACCTTATTGGCACTGCTACCGTTCAGTTCGAATTTGTACCAACTTATTTTATCCATTCAAGAACCCTGGGAGGACAGGTTGTGTCTTGGGTTGTCATTTCCGTGACATTGCTCTTAATTGCTTTTTCGCTTGTGACAATACTTGTTAGAGGTAAAAGAGATGAAATTTTTTAAATTGATAAAATTTGATTTGTGTCAAGGTGTTTTTAAACAGTACGGTAAATTTATCATCATTTTCATTTTTCTTATTATCTCATGTCTTGACTTTTATGTGCAGTTAAAAGCATTCTATGTAACAGAATATACATACGGGCACTTTTTATTATATATTTTCGGTGGTATGAAAGAATATATCCCATCGCCATCTGAACCGTTCCCCGTTCCTTACCGTTGGCTGTTATGGCATTTTCTGGTTTTGTATTTCACTTTACATTATATGCACGATGATTTAACAGGATTTGGTCAGAACTTAATTTACAGATGTAAAAGCCGTACAATTTGGTGGATTTCAAAATGCATATGGAATGTAATCTATGTTTCTTCGTTTTATATAATCGGATGGATAACCGTATTTGTTTTTTCAGTTCTCTGTAAAGCAAAAATGTCTTTTGATATAACACCGATACCTATGCTTTTATCATTCGGCGAGGAACAAATTATAAGCGAACATTACAATTTACTTTTTCAGTTGACGATTTTGCCATTGCTCGTTTCTATCGCTGTCAGCCTCATTCAAATGACAATGAGCTTAATTATTAAGCCAATGCTGAGTTTTGTTATATCCGCTGTTATCTATATTTCTTCCGCATATAAACTGGTTCCGTGGTTATTGGGAAACTATGCTATGGCAGTTAGAAGCGATTCAACCATCAGCAATGGGATAAACAGCAAGATCGGAGCAATTTTTTCCGTGCTGCTTTCCTTGTGCAGTATCATCATAGGCATTTTACTGTTTAAAAAATATTCGATTCTTAACAGCAAAGAGGCTTAACTCGAAAGATATGAAGATAGGAAAAAGACGCCAAGCGCAAAGCTTTCTGCTTTATGACAATTTGAGCGAAATTTGTATCGCATTGCGCTTCATGTGTAAAATATTAAGAAAGGAACGATACGACGCAGAAAAGCAGATTTCTCATCTCTTTTTGTGCGGATTTAATATCGCATGGCGATGAATATGGCTATAGAATTCATAAATGTTTCAAAGAAATTCGGGAAAAAAACGGTTCTTAAAGAACTGAATTTTGTTATCCCTACGGGGAATGTCATCGGCTTGCAGGGCATAAACGGTTCCGGGAAAACAATGATTATGCGTTTGATTGCGGGCTTGATTTACCCTACTACCGGGGACGTTCTTATTGATAAAAAAAGGCTTGGAAAAGACATTTCGTTTCCTGAGAGTTTGGGATTGATGCTTGAAAACCCTGCTTTTTTAGACTCGTATTCCGGATTTGAAAACTTAAAGCTTCTTGCCTCCTTAAATAAAAAAATAACAGACAAAGAAATTTTCGAAGTGCTTACACTTGTAGGTTTATCAGATAATGCAGATAAGAAATATAAAAAGTATTCTCTAGGCATGAAACAACGTTTAGGAATTGCAGCTGCTATCATGGAAAAACCCGACATAATTCTTTTGGATGAACCTACCAATTCTTTGGATGAAGATGGCATCCGTATGGTTCGTGAGATTGTATTTAAGGAAAAAGAAAGAGGTGCAACAGTTGTTTTATCTTGTCATGATGCTACCATTTTAAAACAACTTTCTGATTCGGTTTTGTGTATTGAAAATGGTGAAATCGTAGATAACTACATTTGTAAAAAGGAAGTGTAGGCATGCATAAAAATATACTAAAAAAGGGAAAAAAGAAAGCTATAATCATTAGCATATGCTTTGCGGCAGCTGTTTTCATATTGCTTATCCTATGGGTAGTATGCACTGTAAATACCAATCAAGCTAAATTCGTTGAAAAAGAAGAGTATTATAAGATGGGTGAAAGCGTTGCGCTTGAAAATAATTTTTTTGTATCTTCAAACGAATCGGTGAACGGGTATTTTATTAAAGTGAACCATGTTGAGTTGGCGAATTACAAAGAGGTGTTAGAGAAAAACGGCGGTTCTATAGAAAACGGTGGTTTTTCCAAAAACTATCCCGCTCCGAAATATGTTTTCCTTGTCAATATGACAATAAAAAACGAGGGGAATACGGATGGATCTCTATTTCTATTGTCATACGCTTTATATAATAAGTCCTTAAATATTCCGATTGATTTTGTCCTGTGGGATTTAATGGATGAAAACTATGATGGTTGGCCTAATATGAGCATTGTTGAAAACTCGACGGTTACATTAACAATTCCATTTACGCCTATGCCGTTAGATACGGGAACAAACGCAAGAGAAATTGAAAAACGAATGGAAAATGAACCGTTTTACTTTTGTGTCAGCGCATTCCCAACCAGAAAGATTATAGAAGTAAAAGCGGATACAAATCTTAATTAATGTTCTAATTCATCCGCAACCTTTATATTGTAATTTATTGACCGTTGAATAAATCCGAATAGCATTGCAAGCAGTGCATTTGTTTAATATTATGAAAAATAAAATATGTACAATTCAATATTTAAGATTTTCATTGCATAGACAAAATCCATAACCGGCAATGCCAAATGTAATTACAGCACCGTGTAAGGTAAAAGCAGTAAACGGAAGATATCTTCCGAAACTACTGTGCCACCTTACACGGTGTTTTTTTGTCACAATTTTATATAAGAAATAACAGTATAAGTCTCTCCTGCGGCTCTAAAAAACCGCAAGAGGGACTTTTTGTTTTGCCGGAACAACAGGTTCAGGTTTTGTTATTACGCTGTGCATTTCTATGTCTGTTGAGGGGGACGGATATATGAAAGAGTGGCTTTGCTACATCGCGGAATACCCGTAATCTCTGCATTTTTAAGGACAAATCAAGCTTTAAAAATAAGGAGATTACAAAAAATGTTTAAAAATCAGGACAAACAAAACAACATTTGCTTTATACGCACAGAAAGCGGTTATGAACAGATAACCTATGCGGAATTATGTAAGCGTAGAAATACAAATGAAGAATACAAATCTAAAAAATTCTTTCCTTTTCATGGTATGCTTATGGAATTATCCCCAAAAGATTACACCGATTTCTATAAATCCAAGCGCCGTCAAAAATATATAGACGAGCGGTCGGTAGAAAACGGTGATTTTTCTTATAACATGCTCACAACTGATGATTTTAACGGCGAAGATATTCTTGTAGATACATCTCAGGATATCGGTGATGCAGTGATACATAAAATCATGCTGGACAAGCTGAGCAGTTCTATTATTCTGCTGTCAGATGATGAGCAAAAGCTTATTCGTGAAATATTTTATGAAGGTTTATCGGAACGCAAACTTGCAGAAAAATACAGCGTTTCACAGGTCGCAATACATAAACGCAAAACCAGAATTCTTGATAAACTGAAAAAATTTATTGAAATTTAAAAATTTCAGGTTATCAGCCCCCAAACTTTTCGGCATGGAAAGTGAGGGGGCTTTTCGATTGCCTCTATGTTCTTTGAAAACAAAATAGCACAGCGCATTTTTTACATTCCCTCTGCTGTCGGCGAAACCGGCAAGCCACATGAGCGAACGCATTTTTATGCCTTCAGGACTCAGACGATGCAGGCAATCTGCACGAAGGCGATGACAGGCAGAGGCAATAATGATACTTCCGTTCAGTCCTAAAGTCGAGCGTGATAAAACCGTCGCAACAAAGGAGAGCGGCTCGGAGAGATCCTCGGGGTGGTGAGATTCCAATGAGACTAAAAGCATGGTCGGAAAGTGCGTTCCCGTGTATTCGAGGGTTGACGTGGTTCAAATATCGGATAAAAAACGATTGATACAAAAGATTTAGGCGGTCGTTTATCATTTTGCAGATAAGCGACTGCCTTTACTTACGGAGGCAAACATTATGGAACAAATTAAACGAGGCGAAATATATTACGCCAATTTATGCCCAGTTGTAGGCTCAGAACAAGGCGGTATCCGCCCTGTTGTTATCCTGCAAAATAATAAAGGAAATTTGCACAGCCGTACGACAATAGTTGCTGCAATTACCGGTGAGCTTGATAAACCGAATTTACCGACGCATGTCATATTTAAATCAGACTGCATGAAAAAAGAATCCATGGTTCTGCTTGAACAGATAAGAACAATCGACAAGTCTCGTCTTGGCAGATTTGTCGGTACAATGGATAGCAAAACGATGAAACGAGTTGATAAAGCGATTTTAATAAGTTTTGGGATTGATTATTTGGAGGGTTTAAAGAAATGATTATTTCTGAAAAAGCAAAATCAAACAGTGCTTTTTATTACGAAGTTTGTATGCTAAAGATATTATCCGCTATGGGATATTTAAATGAAAAGGATTTAAATGCAATTATTAAAATAGCTTCGGAAGATTACGGAGCATCTCTTGTTTTGGGTAAAAATATTTTATGTCTAAACTGATAATTCTGATAAAAAAGCTGGATATATTCGAACTATCATAGTATTGTAGTGTTGCATCAAAAAAAGATGGCAACAGCAGGTGAATCCTGCGGAAAGGATAAGCAATGGAGAACACGGTCGTTACAATAGCACCAAGCATAATACCAAAATCTACACTGCGAGTTGCCACTTACTGCCGTGTATCAAGCGATTCAAGCGACCAACTTCATTCCTTTGCCGCACAGGTACGGTATTACACAAAATTCATCAGTGATAACGAGCAAATGGAACTAGCTGATATATATGCGGACGAAGGCATCACAGGTACAAAAACTTCTAAGCGTGACGATTTTAATCGGTTAATTGCGGATTGCAAAAAAGGAAAAATTGACCGTGTACTTACAAAATCGGTCAGCCGTTTTGCAAGAAACACAGCCGATTCGCTTATGTATGCAAGGTTGCTCAAAGAGTATGGCGTTAGCATATTGTTTGAAAAGGAAAATATTGATACTGCATATATGTCAAGTGAATTGCTTCTTGCTCTATCAAGCGCTCAGGCACAGGAAGAATCCATCTCAATATCTAAAAATATGAGATGGAGCATTGAACGGCGCATAAAAGCAGGCATATTTATTGCAAGTCATACAGCCTATGGATACAAACTTGTCAACGGCGAATATATTATTGATGAAAGCGAAGCCCAAATAGTAAAACTTATTTTCAAAAGTTTCCTCTCAGGTATGGGCAAAAAATCAATTGCTGATATGCTGAATAATATGGATATTCCGAAACGCATTGACGGAGTGCCGTGGCAAATATCGACCATAGAATATATCCTTACTAACGAAAGGTATATCGGTGATGCGGTCTTTCAGAAAACCTATACTACTGAAACGCTGCCGTTTGTAAATAAAGCAAACAACGGAGAAAAAGCTAAATATTATGTAGAAAACACAAATCCGCCTATTATATCAAAGGCGGATTTTGAAATGGTGCAGAAACTTATAAAAGAAAACGGCCGTGAAAAGCGGCGCAATAAGACGGTAACATATCCGTTAACACAGAAAATGCGCTGTAAATGCGGTTCAACATATAAACCACTTACCGTAAACGGCAAAAAATATTGGGAGTGTACTAAACACAATTTAGGCAGAAGCAAATGTGATTCGCGCCGAATACCCGAAAAAGATATTTATGAGGCGTTTATTACAATGATAAACAAATTAAGAATTTGCCGTGCGGATATTTTGCCTGCGGCTATTACACAAACCGAACGCCTGCAAATGAAAGCAGGAGGATTAGTTGCAAAAATCAAAGAAATTGATAAGCAAATTGCTGAATTTAACAATAAAAGCCTTGTACTTGCAAGGCTGAATACTAAAGGTATTATACGCCCTGCTGAATATGCTGAACAAAGCGGCAGTATAAACGGATGTGTAAATAATCTGAGAAGCGAACGCAGACAGTTATTAAAAGAACAAGATGAAAACAGTATATTATCAGGACTTCGCACATTAAATGATTTATTATCAGATATAGAAAGTCCTATAACCGAATTTGATAAAAAAATATTTGAAAGTATGGTTGAAGAAATCACATTCCCAACTGATACAAACTTATGCTTTAAGTTAATCGGTAATTTAGTAATTACAGAAACTATTCCCGACCGAAGGAGGTGCAAACGCCAATGAAAAACAGGCGGTTTCCGTACGGATATGAAATGCAAAACGGCTTGATTGTAATATGCTTAAAAGAGGCTGATACGGTTAAACAAATATTCAGTCAATATCTGAACGGGGAAAATTTAAATAATATTGCTGGAAGGCTTACAGAGGATCAGATTGAATTTTTACCCGGCGAATATAGTTGGAACAAAAGCCGTATTAAGCGTATGATTGAAGATGAACGATATATCGGTGATGATACCTATCCTGCAATTATTGACAAGGATATTTTCCAAAAAGCAAATTTTGAAAAGAACAGCCGAAGAACAAACATAAGTCCTGTAGTAACAGCAGAAAAGAAATTGCTTACACATAAAGTGATCTGCGCAGACTGCGGAAGAAGACTATTCCACAATACAGACAGCAGACTTAAGAACAGTGAAAAGTGGATTTGTAAAAATGAAGACTGTAAATTCAGTGTGTATATGACTGTTGCCGAACTTGAACATGAAATTACGAAAATACTGAATTTACTAATATCACAGCCAAAACTTGTTGAATATGAAGAAACGAATATTCATACTGAACCATCTCTTGAAATCATCAGAATGGAAAATGAGATTGAACGGCAGTTTGAATCCATTGACTTTGATAAAAATGAAATACAAAATATGATACTGCAATGTGCGGCGAAAAAATATGATGCGTATAAAGGCGTTCGACACATTACAGATAGATTGAAAGCGGACTTCGAGAAATCAAGTCCGCTTTCAGCATTTAATGCGGAATTATTCGATATAACAGTATCCGCTGTTGTAATTGATAAAGATAAAAAAGTAAGTTTAAAACTGAAAAACAATAAAATTATATGGAAGGAGATGCCTCTAAATGATACAAACGCAGCCTGCGCCAAAATTGGTCAGAATCATACCGCCGAAGCCGGAGTTCTCAGGTGAAAACCGAATTGATATACGTTCCAAGCGCGTTGCCGCCTACTGCCGAGTTTCGACAGATAAAGAACAGCAGGAACATAGCTTTGAGACACAAAAAGAAATGTATACGGAAATGATTATGATGAAACCAAACTGGCAGATGGCAGGCATATACGCCGATGAGGGCATTACGGGTACAATTGCTAAGAAACGCCCCGATTTTATGCGTATGATTGAGGACTGCCGAAAAGGTAAAATAGATTTAATCATTACAAAATCCGTGTCAAGATTTTCTCGAAACAATCTTGACTGCCTGCTTTATGTCCGAGAACTGAAAGAGATGGGAATACCGATTATCTTTGAAAAAGAGGGCATCAACACGCTTCAAGTTTCAAGCGAACTGTTAATTACTTTATTCAGCGGACTGTCTCAAGCCGAAAGTGAATCCATCAGTATGAATGTAAAAATCGGAAAACGGCAGAGCCTAAAAAACGGAAATGTGCCGTTCAGCTATAAATCATTCCTCGGTTATCGCAAAGGTGCAGACGGCAAGCCCGAAATTGATGAAGAACAAGCTGTTATAATCCGCAGAATATTTGCCGAATATCTTGCGGGAAAAAGCTTACTTGATATCGCTAAAGGACTAACGGCGGATGAAATTCCGACAGCAAGAGGCAAAACAAATTGGTCATCGGCAAGAGTGCAGTCTATACTGACGAACGAAAAATATAAGGGGGATGCCCTGCTCCAAAAAACATATATCGTTGATTGTATCAGCAAAAAATCGAAAAAGAACAACGGTGAACTGCCTATGTACTATGTAGAAAACAATCATCCTGCCATTATTGAAAGAGCTGTATTTGACAGAGTTCAAGAGGAAATCTCACGCAGAAACAGCAAGAAAAAAGTTAAGCAGGTCGGCACTAAAACAGAGCTTGGCAAATATTCAAGCAAATACGCACTGTCCGAAATATTATACTGCGGTAACTGCGGAACACCGTACCGCCGATGCACATGGTCTAAAAACGGAAAGAAAAAGATTGTGTGGCGGTGTATCAGCCGTCTTGATTACGGTACGAAATACTGCAAAGACTCACCGTCAATTGAAGAATCGGTACTGCACAATGCAATCTCAGAAGCAATCACACAAAAAGCACAAATGGAAAATGCCGATGCTGACCGTATTCGTAATCATATTAAATTGTACAAAAGCAGGCAGGATACAAGTAGTATTCTTGCCAAGCAAGAGCGTTTAAAAGCAATCCAAGAACATATAAATCAGCTAACCAATATGGACAGCGAAGCCGCACAAAACGGAGATTTTGACGCGCAATTTGAAAATCTGTACGCAGAGATGTACGCGATCAAGGATGAACTATATGAAATTGAAAAAAGCAAATTCAAAATCGAAACCACCGCCGATTCCATAGAAGAAATGACCGCGGTTATGAGAGGGCTTAAAAATCACCCTGTTGAATACAACGACATTGTTGTCAGGCAGCTAATAGAATGCATTAAAGTAATCTCTAAAGATACACTACACATATATTTCAAGGATGGAATAAAAATTGATGTAAAAATATAAGAAATCTTATTGTTTAACGCTCAATTGAAAAAAGTCGATTTTTGTGATATAATTAAATAATAAGAAATTTCAAAACAAAGGGATGAATAAACACATTGAAAAAAGAATTTAAAGTGTTCTTTTCATGGCAAGCGGATTTACCATCCAACCAAACAAAAGGATTTATAGAAGAATGTATCGCAACAGCGAAGAAAAATTTGCCCGATTCAATTGAACTTATTCCTGATGAAGCTACTCGCAATAGATTTGGTTCGCCGGATATAATGGATTCCATTTGTGAGAAAATCGCAGAATGTGATTTGTTTATTGCCGATGTTAGTATTGTTGGAGAATATACACCGCCTAAAATCAAGGATGAGGAAGATATTGAAATAAAACATTTCCCGAATCCAAATGTTCTTTTGGAATTAGGCTATGCCTCGGGAATAATATCTTGGGATAGGTGTATTTGCTTTGCCAATACAAAATACGGAGAACTTGGAAAGTTGCCGTTTGATTTAAATCATAGACGGATTACCGGATATTCTTATGAAAAAGGCGAAAGAAAAACTGCAATAAATCGAATAGCTGAAATAATTGAATCTACAGTAATTGAATATATAGATACACCACTTCCCAAAAAGAATTTTTCGCACCATATTGTAGGTGGATTTAATTTTGAATCGGGTGTTGTTGAACAAAGGCTAATACCATATAATACAACTGCATTTGATTTGTATAATGCACATACTCAAAAAATGATTTATGAAATTAAAAATCTTATCGATAAGATTTTTAATTTCATTTGCCTTCTGCTACGTCAGTTGCAGAAGATTTTGATGAGTTAACAAAAGATATGACTGTGGGAGATATTATGAAAGATCCGGTTTTATCTAAAGCATATTCTCTAAAACTTACAAAGGCTCATCCTGCAAAAGTCGATAAAGAATTTATTTATGAACATATAAAGAGATATTATGGAATTGAAATCAATGATGATTTTTGTAATATGGGAAATTTACAGGTATGCTCACCGTTACTACCTTTCAATGAAACAACATTGGAAGGGACAGATGATGAAAAAGAAAAATATGATTTGCTTCAAAAGTTAGAAGGAAAGCTGTCAGAAATAGAACTGAGGGAAATGTATCTTCATGTATATGATGATGTTATAATTCTTCCATTGGCAATAACAAATATATCTCAAAAAAGCGATGAAAGAATTTCAATCAACATTAAGGTGATTAACGGGATGCCTGTAGAACCAAAGGCGGCTTTCTTCAATTCGGATTATGAAGGACTTGAGGGCTGTGTATATGACGAGCACTTGGTTGAAGAACTTTTGAAGTTACCTGAAAATGGATTAATCAGATATGACTCATCATTTTCAAGAGAAATTTTCGAACCTCAAATTCCGCATCTTAAGACCCCGGTTTTTAACACGTATGGTGGAATAAGTTCTCCTGGTTCTGATTCTGAGGATTACGAGCAGGAATTGCAGGATTATGTTCAATCAACAGATGAAGGGACAAATAGTGAGTATAGTTTTACAATTGGAGCATTAAGACCTAATGAAACAGTTTGGCTTGATAAAGTTATGCTTTTCAAACCTGAGAATAGGAATGTGACAATTGAGTATTCTATTAAATCTAATAATACAACTGGTCTATTATCTAATACGCTAACTTATGAGGTTTAATAACAACAAAATATTTGCTAAGTCTTAAGGGGGATAAAATATGAATATATCAGATTGGATTGCGGTCATATCACTATCAATTTCCGTTATCGCACTTATATATTCATTTATTAGTAATACAAAAAAGTATGAGCTTACCTATCAGTATTATAATGATATATTAATTTGGCATAATCAGGTTATCGAAGTTCTGACCTCGCTAAAATTAAATGATACTAATGATGAATTGAAAAAGCAGATGTTAGTAAAACTATCATCCCTAATTGAAAGCGGGAGGTTTTATTTTCCCAATATTGATAGGAAAGATGGATTTGGAAAGCAAAAACCAATTGCATATCAAGGATATAGAAATGTAATATTAGATTTCCTTGTATATGAGTATCAATTATTTGAAAAAGATGATTATAAGCAATATTTAAAACATGCCGAAATTCTTCAGCGATTCTTTACATCATATGTCTTTCAATATTTAGAACCGAGTAAGCAGAAAAAGAAAATACATAAAAATACTAATATAAAAGTGCATACCGAATTTACTATAAATGAATTTTTATCAAAATCACCAGAGTCAATATTTTCATTGTATCCGATTGATAGTAATGAGGTGAATTGGTATAAAAGACCTACTGAACGGTAATGTTTGTGTTGGTTCAAGTCCTCAGTTAAATATTCTGAAAGCATCTGTTTTATATCATCTTTACAAAAATAGAGACGTTCTTTTGAACGTCTTTATTTTTTTCTTTCAAATTGAATTCGGTCAATGACAGCTTGTACAAACATTAGAAATGAAAAAACGATGAGGTATGAAACTGAGCTTAAGTAAATAAAACAAAATTTTCCGCCGGTTGTTCCGGACTCGTTCGCACTTTTAGGCTTTGCAGAAATCGATAAAAATGACGATATGGGATTGCTGTAGATATTAGAGAGTATCGGAAGCAAAAGCCGTATTTTCCTAATTGCAGAGAGATTTCTAAAAAGATACAATAATTTGGTTACGCTATCTCGTCGCACAGTCACGTGAACAGCACCGAGCTTTATGCGGAGTGTTTTTTCATATAACTGCTTATATATTTTGACACACTATTTTATTTAGCGGTAGGGAACCAAATTTTAGGGCAAATCAGGTTTGATTTGCCCATTTTATATATTTCTTCCATTAACTGTATTTTTGTGCTAAAATATCTGTATAGTTGTAATATTTTCAGCTCGCAATATTAGAGTATAAATGGAGGCGTGTTTATGAGAAGAGATAAAACGGCAACATATGTATTTTCGTCATTTGTTGTGGCAGGTGCACTGTTTTTTATTATCGGATGCGTTATAGGATTCAGGTCGCTTAACCACAAGAATATGACTGCTGCCGAGGCGGAAATTGTTAGGATAACGACCGAGAGAGGCGCCGATGATGAGACAAACCATCGAGTCTATGTCGCATTTGATGTTGACGGTGAAGAGCATATCACCGAGATAGGCACTTATACGAGCTCGTATCGTGTCGGAAAGGTAATTAAGATTTACTATGACAACGATAACCCCGACAGAGTTGCTGTCGGCGACGATTACGGAATATCAATATTTATATGTGCTTTCGGCTTTATATTTATCGCGGTAGGCGGCTTAAGCCTTATAAAAGAACACCGTGCTTATAAGCGTTATCTTAAAAATTTAAGGACGGTTTACGCGACGTACACCGAAGTAAGCGTAAATGAAAATTATTCTGTCAACGGTCACAATCCGTACGTCGTGCTCTGTGAATGGACCGATCCCGTAGACGGAAAGGGTTATGTTTTTGTAAGCCCTAATCTCTGGTTTGACCCTACGGATTTAATTGCTCGCAGAAATATTACATCATTTCCCGTGCAGATAGATTCGGAGGACCCGTCCTATTATTATGTCGATATAAGCTGTCTGCAAAATCGCACCGACGAATAATGCGGCAGACGCAATAAATTCAATTTCAGTATAGAAAGAAGTATAGCCTATGGATATTATGGAATTATTAAAGACAAGGCGTACATACCGCAGATTCAAGCAGGACCCCGTGCCCGACAGCGTGGTAGAGGATATTTTGACTGCTGCGCGCTACGCTTCAAGTGCGGCGAATAAACAGCCTCTGAGTTTCGTCGTGGTAAAATCTCCCGAAATGGTTAAAAAGACCTTTTCGTATACAAGATGGGCGGGCTATTTGCCGCCTGAGGTGGGACAGCCAAAAGAAGGAGAAGAGCCGACGCTGTTTATAGGAGTGGTTGAAAACCTCGATATAAATAAAAACTGCGATACGGACGCGGGACTTGCCATTTCCAATATGACGCTTGCGGCGTGGGATAAGGGCGTCGGAAGTTGTGTTATAGGCGCCTGTAACAAGGTAAAGCTGTCTGAGCTTTTCGGACTCACGGAAAATCAAACACTCCATACTGTGGTCGCATTCGGTTATCCTACACATAAAAGCAAAATAAAAGACATAAATGACGAAGACGTGAAGTATTTCATCGACGGTAACGGCGATTACGTTGTCCCGAAACGAAAAACCGAAGATGTAACAAAATATTTGTGATTTAGGTCGCATATACGGCTTGATACGCAGTATATACAAAAACGGAAGGTGAAAATTTTTCACCTCCCGTTTTTTGTTTTCAGCAATTGCCCTTGTTTTTTATACCGCGCATAATATGCGTAAATATCGGCGAGACTGCACTCTCGTAAGTCTTTCCGCCGAGAAGAAGCTCCGTAACTTTGATTTCTCCGAGTCTTTCCTTAGGGACAGTATAGGGATTTTCGGAGAGAATTGCCATATCGGCGATTTTTCCCGTTTCCAAAGAACCGCGGTCCTTTTCGTCAAATGTGGCGAGGTACCCGTTGTAGGTGCACATTCGCAGGGCGTCTTTTACGGACAACGCTTCTTCGGCGCAGGAGTGGTTGCAGGCTTTGTACATCCAGTTAATGGGGTCGGGCGTTGTGCAGGGCGCGTCCGAGCCCGCCGAAAGCCTTATACAGTTTTCGGAGAAAGTCTTAATCGGATTTAGTCTTTTTGAGCGTGCGCCGAGTATCTCTTTGAGATATTCATCCGGCTCTTGTCGCCAGTCGATGAATGCGGTTTGTACCGATAATGAGATGTTGTATTTTTTGCATATTTCAATGCCCTCTTCGGTGGGCAAACACGCGTGAATTATTGTGTGACGATGATCTTCTCTCGGATAATCGTCAAGGGCTGCTTTCAAGGCTCTTGTCGCCTGATTAAAAGCCCTGTCACCTATTGCGTGCATCTCTATCTGTAAGCCCGCGCGGTTTGCTTTTTTACAAAATTCCGCCACCTTTTCATCGGAATAATATAAAACTCCGCAGTCGTTACTGTTTTCATACGGTGTGAGAAGAGATGCGTCTTTTGAGCCGAAGCAGCCGTCGAGAGCTGTTTCAAAGCATCCGCCGATTCTTGTAAGACCGCGTTTGATTACCTTTTCGGTATCCATGGTTTGGAAAAATACACGATATTGCATACCGTTTTTCAATCCCGCACCGAAATAGCGTTCCATATCGACGTCCAAATCGTGAGAAAATCCGACGCCGCTGACGCTGTGTATCATTCCTATGCCGACAGAGGCCATATAGTCGGCTGCCTTTTGCATATTCTTTATAAGGTGCAACGGTGAAACAGAATTTGTAACATAATCCGAAACGGCAAAAAACGCTTCTTGATTCATTTCGCCTGTATCCTCGTGAAAGCCGCGAAGACCTTTTATTTTATCACGGATTTTATTTAAAAGAGCGGTGTTTATAACGCAAGCGTGACCGTCGTATTTAACTATAAACACAGGCTTGTCGGGGCAGACGCGGTCAAGCTCGGTGCGCCTGACAAGATGACCGTCGGACACCGAATACGGAGAGGCTCCGAAGCCCGTAATTATTTTTTCCTTACTTTTTCGGACGTGAGACTGCAGCATTTCAAGTATTTCCGAGTTGCTTTTTGCCTCCATAACGTTAAGACCGGCATAAAAAGTGGCAAAGCTCGCAAAATGTATATGAGTATCGGCAAATGACGGCACCAACGCCTTTTCACGAAGCTCTATCGTCTTTGCGTCTTTAAAGGCCTCCGGCAGACTGTCACCGACATAAACTATCCTGCCGCAATTTTCAACAAGATATTCGGCGACGGTATCGTTTTTATCTACCGTAAGTATGTTTCCGTGATAAACTTTCATATTTTTCACTCCTAAATAAAAAAGAAGCGAGCTGTACAACTCGCTTCTTTGCTTTACATTATTATATTATCGCAAACCGTATTTGTCAACAATTATTCTGTTTTGCACACAATACCGCTTTGGTGTTTATCACTTTTCGGGGAATTGTTCATTGCCGATTTCGTGTTTGTGTGATATTATTAACTTAATGATGTATCCGATTTGTCGCAGAGAAAACCGGGTGCAATTTATAAGTGTATTATGGGAGTTGGAACAAATGTTAAAGCAAAAAGAAATGCCGGCTGTCGGCGAAAAAATAGCAGTTATCAAGACCGACAAGGGCGATATTAAGGTGAGACTTTTCCCGGAGGAAGCACCCAAAGCGGTTGAAAACTTTGTTACGCACGCTGAAAACGGGTACTATGACGGACTTATATTCCACAGAGTAATAAAGGATTTTATGATTCAGGGCGGTGACCCCAAGGGTACCGGAACGGGCGGCGAGAGCATTTGGGGCAAGCCGTTTGCCGATGAATTTTCAAGCGAGCTGCACAATTTCAGAGGCGCGCTTTCCATGGCTAATGCAGGCCCCAATACAAACGGCAGTCAGTTCTTTATAGTTCAGGCGGATTCCGTTTCCGACGATCTTGTTGATCAGCTTGAAACCGCTTCGGAAAAGCTTTTCCCTCTCGAGGCTGTGCGCGAATACGAGAACAACGGCGGTACTCCGTGGCTCGATTATCATCACACGGTATTCGGCCAGGTCTTTGAGGGAATGGATGTCGTTGACGATATAGCAAATGTCAAGGTGGATTTCTTCCAGAACAAGCCGTTAGAGGATGTAAAAATACAGACAATAGAAATAGTCGAGAATTAAGGGCGCAAAACGCCCTTTTTTCGTAATATGCAAAGAGGAGCTTTTATGTTATTTAAAAATATCGGTATTGTTGATGAAAACTTTGATTATGTAAAATCAATGTTCGTGGAGACAAAGGACGACAGAATTGTTTATGTGAGCAGCGTCCGCCCCGAAAATTATGAGGGCGAAGAATACGACGGTACCGGCAAGGTGCTGATGCCCGGCTTTGTAAACGCACATTCGCATTCGCCGATGACGCTTTTGCGCGGCTATGCCGAAAACCTGCCGCTTCAGCGTTGGCTGAACGAAAAGGTTTTTCCGTTTGAGGACAGAATAAAGGGCGAGGACGCATATTATTCGTCAATGCTTGCGATAGCCGAAATGCTCCGATACGGAACAGTATCTTTTTCCGATATGTATTTCTTTTCCGAAAATGTCGCGAAAGCCGTAACGGACAGCGGTATTAAATGCAATTTCAGCCGCGCAATAACGAGCTTTGAGGATACCGATATTGAAAATCTGCAAAGCTTCCGCGAAAGTGAAGATATAGTAAAGCGGTTTCACAATGCCGCAGACGGCAGACTTAAAATAGATATGAGCCTGCATGCCGAATATACAAACAGAAGAACAATAATTGAGCAGTTCGCCGAAAAGGTCCGCGAGAGAGGGCTTAGGGCGCACATACACCTGTCTGAAACGAAGAAAGAACACGAAGAATGCAAGGCGAAGTACTCGTTAACTCCGACGCAGCTCTTTTGCGAATGCGGAGTTTTTGACGTGCCGACAATTGCGGCTCATTGTGTTTGGGTTGAGGACGGAGATATTGAGCTTTTACGCGAAAAGGGCGTGACGGCAGCCACGTGCCCGGCGAGTAACCTGAAGCTCGGCAGCGGTATATGCGATGTCTACAAGCTCTTAAAAAGCGGCGTCAATGTGGCAATAGGTACAGACAGCGTCGCCTCAAACAACAATCTTAATATGATAAAGGAAATGTTCCTTTGCGCGCTTTTGCCGAAAGGTCTTCATAACGACGCCTCGGTGGTTTCCGAACGCGATATTTTAAAAATGGCTACCGTAAACGGTTACAAGGCACAGGGCAGAGAGGACAGCGGTGCAATAAAAGCGGGGTACAAAGCTGACCTTTGCGTTTTAAACATCGAAAGCGAGCATATGTATCCGCAAACCGATATGATAAATAACCTTGTATATGCCGCAGACGGTGCCGATGTTGTGCTGACTATGGCGGACGGTAAAGTGCTTTATAAGGACGGAGAATTCACAACGATTGACATTGAAAAGGTCAAAAGCACCGTAAATGCCGCAGCGAGCAGAATTATAAGCGAGGTAAAGAAAAATGGCTGACATCATAGAGCGAAACGCAGATTATATAAGGTCGAAAATAACCGAAATACCGAAAACAGCCATAGTTTTGGGCTCGGGGCTCGGCGATATGGGCGAAAAAATCGAAAACCCCGTGTATATAGATTACGGCGAGCTTGAAGGCTTTGCCGTATCTACCGCTCCAGGTCACAAGGGCAGGTTTATCGTAGGCAGGCTTTCGGGAAAACCCGTTATTTGTATGCAGGGCAGGCTTCACTGCTATGAGGGTTGGGAGCTTGATAAAGTCGTATTGCCTATAAGAGTTATGCGTGCCCTCGGAGCGGAAAATCTGATACTTACCAATGCCGCCGGCGGAGTTAATCTCGACTTTAAACCCGGGGATATTATGCTTATAACCGACCATATCAATTTTATGGGCAGAAATCCGCTCGTGGGAAAAAATGACGACAGCGTAGGCACACGTTTCCCGGATATGTCGTTTGCATATAATCCGTCACTTCGTGAAATTGCCGAATCGTGCGCCGCAAAAACGGGTACCGACCTTAAAACGGGCGTATATCTCGGATGCCTCGGGCCGTCGTATGAAACACCGGCGGAAATTCGTGCATTTCGTATACTCGGAGCGGACGCAGTCGGTATGTCCACCGTTCCGGAGGTAATAGCCGCCAATCATTGCGGATTTAAAGTGCTCGCTTTTTCTCTTATCACAAATATGGCGGCAGGAGTTTTAAAACAGCAGTTAAGCGAGGAAGAGGTGCTGACTACGGGTAAACTCAAGGCTCGCGAAATGCAAAAGCTCATTTCGGAGATACTTCTGAATTTGTGATTTTACGGTGCAAATCTTCTTCCGAAAGCTCGTTATAAAGCAAAAAAACATTGACACAAAGCGAAAACTATGATATTATAGTTTTCGCCTAATACGGAGAGATACCGAAGTGGTTATAACGGAACGGTCTTGAAAACCGTCGTACGGCAACGTACCGTGGGTTCGAATCCCACTCTCTCCGCCACTTAGAAGAGAAAGCGGATTTTCCGCTCTCTCTTTTAACAATCGAATAGTGTCATAGACGCTACCAATGCAGAAGTACTCAAGTTGGTGACGAGGCGCCCCTGCTAAGGGCGTAGGTCGGGTAACCGGCGCGAGAGTTCGAGTCTCTCCTTCTGCGCCAGGAAAGGTATCGGGATTTTCCCCGGTACCTTTTTTCTGTATAATGCAAAAAGGGCAGAGAGACTCGAACTCTTCGTCCATCTTTTTGCGGAGCAAAAAGGGACATAAAATAAACTGTTCGCAAAGCGAACATGACGGGTTGAAAACCCGTCGAGTCTCTCCTTCTGCGCCAGAAAAAGCACAAGGATTTTTCCTTTGTGCTTTTTCTTTTTGTATATATGAATTTGTTTGGAGAGACTCGAACTCTTCGTCCATCTTTTTGCGGAGCAAAA